>Ga0256405_10000342_pt1 | contig 154736 bp, 222 predicted proteins | sample RumenRJG_02DNA_FD_189096 | JGI IMG/M metagenome (GOLD analysis project Ga0256405, IMG submission 189096) | Bovine rumen microbial communities from Lethbridge, Alberta, Canada - RJG_02 | ecosystem: Host-associated > Mammals > Digestive system > Stomach > Rumen | place: Canada: Alberta... | reverse complement strand
ATCATCGCTAACTAACCAATTGAGCTAACAACCCATTTTTAAAAGACTTTAGAAACATCTTAGATACTCGCTACTATGCATAAGTCATCCTAACTTGCTTTAGTCATCCTAACTTGCTTTAGTCATCCTAACTTGCATAAGTCATCCTAACTTGCTTTAGTCATCTAAGATGTTTCTAAAGTCCTTTTGGTGAACTAAGTTTGATTAAGTCCATATAGGTCTTAAACAGTGACTTAGCCACGCTTAGTTTAAAGTCTGACTCGACGCATCAAATCAGACCTGGATGTAGACCGAAGTCATCCATCACTATCGAGTGTAGACCTAATCATTAAGTCATCCACTCATTTCCATTTATTTCCATTTATTTATTTGGCTGGGATAGGTGGGCACGATCCACCGCATGTCAGAATCAAAATCTGATGCCTTACCAACTTGGCTATATCCCATTTAATCTTGGAGCGGATAAAGAGAATCGAACTCTCATATCTGACTTGGAAGGACAGCGTTCTAACCATTGAACTATACCCGCTTTAATCTTGGAGGAAAGTATAGGATTCGAACCTATAAATCTTGGATTTGCAATCCAGTGCCTTAACCATTTGGCTAACTTTCCTTTGCTTTAAAATGTAGTCTCTTTTGATTTGTTTGGTTGTAAGGAGGTTAAGACTACATTTTAAAGCATTGTGGTGAATTATTTAAGGACTCATCACCATCGTCCTCTCCTTTAAGCTCTCTATTATTATAAATGATTTAATTCATAAAATCAAGAACTTTTTGAGATTTTTTAAATTTTTTAAATTTTTAAAGAACCTTTAAATGCTTTCTTTTAATATATTATAAATGATTTAAATTTTAAAATCAAGCATTTTTTTCTTTTTGAGACCTTTAAACTTTTAATTTGTCTCTCATTTATGTTTATTATTATAAAGGATTTGATTTATTAAATCAAGTATTTTTAATAAACATATTTAGAACCATTTTCTCCTAAGGTTACTCTTATAGTCTTATCTGAGAAGCACTCTGAGTCACTTCCATGTAAGATAAGGAATGACTTATCTACATTTAAAGACTTTATAATCTCTATTCCTTCTATAACAGTTTCAGAACTAAAGAACTTAAATGTTTCATCTAAAAACAATATGCTTACAGAACCTAAGGTCTGAGTAATTCCCTTAAGGAACTTTAAGTCAGCTAACAGTCTTTGTCCTCCTGAAAGCATACTGTAGTCGACATACTTGTTATATGCCTTTACAAATAACTTAATGTTCAGTGTAGGTCTTATGCTTCCATTCTGAAGTTCCTGTGTGGTCTCAACTTTTAGAGATTCGTCTGTGTTAAGATACTTAGCTACTTTTTGTAACAAAGATGCTACCAGAAGACCTTTGTCACTTAGGACCTTAGAATTAAACTTGGACAATTCCTGTATCATATTATTAGTTTTATCTAATTCCTTATTTATTTTATATAATTCATTATTATATTCTTCTATATTTTTAAGATTATCCTGAACTTTGAAGTATGTCGCATTATCAGAGTCTATTCTCCCAAGTTCCATTGTGAGTTCAAGGACACTGTGTGAGATATCTTTTATCTCAGAGTCTAAAGAACTGTTCTTATCCTTGAGTTCATTTGCCTCTTTAATGAGTTCTAACATCTCAGTCTTTTGTGTCTTTTGGTCTAATACAAACATATCATCCTGGACTTTCAGGAATTTCTTCAATGAAGAGTCATCTTTAAGTTCATTTAAGTCTTGTTTTAGATTATTGATTTTATTTTTATTATTTTCTATATAAGACTCTATTGTTTTAATTTTTTCTATAGTTTCTAAGTTTTGATTGTATTCCTTAAGTTTAGTGTTGTATTTTTCCTTTTGGGATTTAAACAGTTCCATCTTAGAGTTAAAAGAATGGTATACATTTTGCTTACTTACTAAGTAGATGTTCTTCTCAGACTCTAAGGAGTTTATAGAGTCTTCTAAAGTCTTTATCTTTTCTTCTAAGACAGTCTTTATTTTTGTGTCTTTTACACACCATTTCTGACCACACTGAGGGCAGACTTCAGGATGATTTAAAAGTGAGTCTAACTTCTCCTTTGCTAATCCTAGAGAAACAGTCTTTGAGTTTATCTGAGACTGTGTGCATTTTATCAATGTTTCCAGCTCCTGGATTTTTTGATTATCTAATTCAGGAGATTCTTCATTAAGGACAGGAACATCTAAATCTTTTACATTTTGTTCTAACTGTTCCTTATAAAGTTCTTTTTCTTTAATTTCTTCTTTTAATGTCTTTATATTAGAAACAATAGAATTTAATTTTTCTGTCTTGCTTAAATTAAGATTAAAATCTGTGCTCAGCTTAGTCAACTCAACCTTAATGTCTGTTATCTTAGAGTTGTTCTGTTCTTTGATTAAGTTAAGACTATTGATATTATTATTCAGTTCTTCTATCTTAGACTCAGTTTCTTCCTTGTCTCTTAAAACGATATCTTTATTCTGTTCATTGAATACTTCTAAGACCTGTTTCTTTGTGTCTAAGACTGTTCTTTGTTCTTCCTTTTCCTTTAACGAATCTTTGAGGTTTTCCACTTCATTGTCAAGTAAAGATGTCCAGTTCTTGATAGTATTAAGACCTATTAAGTTACTAAGGAAACTCACTCTTGAAGTATCTGACATATCAGAGAAAATCCCTGTTGAAGTTTGTTTTATGTAGATTATATTAAAGAACCTAAGAAAAACTAAATCTTCTTCCAGTTGCTTCTGTAAGTCTGTTTTTCTGTTTGACTCCTGAGGAATACTGTTCTTGGTATATTCTAAGGAACTCAGTGTTCTGGTAATTACATAGTTTATTCCTTTATATTCTAACTCTAAGGTTCCTTTGAACTTTCCTTTGAACACTGAACTAAAGTCATTCTTTGCGTATCCAGGAAGTCTTCCAAATAACATAAACTCTAAGAGATTAAACAAAGTAGACTTTCCTGAACCAATATCTCCTTTGATGACAGTGAGTCCATTAAAGTTGTCAAAATTAAAATCTATGTCTCTTATAGATAAGAAGTTTTGTGCTTTTAAGGTCTTAAATTTAACCCTAAGGTCAGGAACTAAGTTATTCTCAAAAACTTTAGACACCACAGTGTTCAGAATCTTCAAAGAGTCTTTTGTGAGGTTCTTGGAAAATTCCTTTAACATCTCTTCAGGGCTAATAGAGATTTTTGAGATGTCTACTTTCTCAGAGTTCTGAACTTTAGGGTCTAATCTTACGACAACAGGGTTCTCAGTTCCTGTTATGTTTCCTTCTAAAAGTTCGCTTTCAGTCTTAGTATACTTAAATTCTAAGAACAGTCCCTTAGTAGAAACCCTTTCAATTGAGTCATCTTCAGTGTCTAAGATACAAACACCTATATCAGGGTTGTCACTGAAACTGTGCATTAAAGGAACTCCTAAGGAAACAATATTCTTTATCTCCTTAAAGATATGGATATGTCCTGCAAAGACCTTTTTGTACCCAGTGGTGTCGATAAATTCAGGAGCAAATGGACTCAGACTTGAGTGGACATCTCCATGACACACTAAGTAGTCAGCATCTTTACTTCTGTTCTGAATGGTGTTAGATGGATTCCAGGAATGGAAGTAAACAGTCTTAGAACCGATTTTGACTAAGTCATTGTTGTATATAAAGACATTAGGAATTAAGTCGAGTAAAGACACCAAAGTGTAGTTGTTGTATTCTGAGATATCTGTTTTGTCAGAACGAACAATCACATCATGGTTTCCTAAAATCATTCTAATAGGACATTTCTTAGATATATCACTCAAAAAAGTCTTAACTACGTTCATAACAGGAGGAGTGCTCTGTGCAACCTGAAGAAGGTCTCCTGCTATCCAAAATTCGTCTATGTTCTTAGAAGTAACTAAGTCTTCTATGAATTGCTTTAGCTTTAAGAACTGATTAAGTCTGAAATTAGGTTCAGGATTGTAAGTTTTATAGTCACCAATGTGGATATCTGAGGATAAAAGAATCTTCATTGTTTAAATCTCTTAAATTATTTTAACTTTTATTATTTATTTAGAGATTGAACAGTTTAAAGTTCTTAGTTCTTATATAAAGACATAGAATTTAAATTATTAAAGAAGTTCTCAGTTCAAAACTGAGAACTAAAGATAGACTATTAGTCCAAGGTAAATTCTTTAAACACAGTATAGTACTGAGAGTTCTTTTCCAGTTTAGCACAAATGTCAAAAGACTCAGTCTCCTGAGGAATTTCAATCTTAGCAGTATCTCCTGTTTGCTCCAGTATCCTAACAGTATCAGATATAAATGTTATCTTAGGAGGAATAAGACTGTTACATCTGTACTTTACAGTAACTGTATCTCCTGTTCTTTCTAAACTAAGGTCTTCTAAGACTAAGACATCATCTCTAATGAACTCAGTCCTCTTAAAATCAAAATTAGGAATACTGTTCGTTACATTTGTCTTTAGGTTAACACTTTGAACACTTGGAGTATTCAAGTTGATATTGAATTCCTTTACCAATGAGTACTTCTTTATTGGTTCAAACAAGTATCCTAACAGTGTTAAGTCAAAGGACACTGTAAAGATATTATTTGACTTTTCATCATACTCAGGCGCTTCGAACTTTACACCTCCTAACTGAAGAGGAATTCTAGTTGGAACAGTCTCATTCTCTGCGTCTCTTATATCAATAGCTACATTGGGATTAAACTTAGGACAAACCTGCTCTACTATCTGAGAGACCTCATTCATCCCTCTACACAGAACCTTAACTTCAAAACTAAATGTATAGCTAAGACAATTCCACTGGAACTCAGCATCTAAGTCATTTCTAAGTCTGTTTATCTTTAGAAACTTAGATACTTGTCTTTCAGTGTCAGGACTAAGGTCAGTTAATTCCAGTTCTGCTCTTGGAAGAACATTTGTGTTTCCTGTTAAGACCTGTTCAGTTGACTTATCCTGACTTAAAAGTTTTTCTCTTGTTTTATATCTAATAGGAACAGACTTTGTTATTATTTGGCCATTATCTGTGTACTGGACTTCTAAGTTATTAAAAAAGTCCAGTAAAGCTAACACATAACGCCTTATAGTGTTATGATAAAACATTATCCAAAGGTCCTTACATCATTAACCAACAATTCAGCAAACTTCTTCAAAGACCTCTTTTGAATCTTTCTGTTGTTTGCTTCTATAAGAGAACCTAGACGCTTCTGAGATGTCTTGGACTCGTTTAAGTTACTCCAGTTTCCAACATTTTTATGTTTACTGATGTAATCTTTAATTAGTTTTGCCTTTTCTTCAGGTTCCATATCAGTTTTATATCCAGGAAGCGCTCTGATAGAAATTCCTTCTTTGTTTAATAAAGTCCAAAGTGTTTTAAGGTTCATTTCTCCCAACTTAGTATTGTCTTTATCTTGTTCTTCGTCTTTTAGCTCTTTTATTTCTGCTTCTTCATTCTTAAAAACATTCTCAGACAACGTCTTTAAGACCTCAGGACTTTGAAGTTGTTCTTCTAACTTAGCTTTAAAATCATCTGTTAAAAGTTCCTTCCACTTGTCATCGTCTAATTTAGATAAGTCCAAAGGGTTTCCATCTGCTCCGTTGATTGTTAATCCCAACTTCTTGATATCTTCAAAGTTATCAGGTTTAACTGTTATAGGGTCTGTCTTCTTAGGTATTGCTTTTCCTTCGTCATCATCGAAACCATACTCGCTCATTTTCTCCTTTAGCCAGTCTTTATCTTTAAGTAACTCATTTAATGACTCTTGTGTAAGAGGTTTTCCATCTTTATCTGTAATTCCTAACTTTTCACATTCATCAGCAGTTGCTGGGAACTTCTGAGACGTAAACTCATTTAAAGCATTATTGAATGCCTCGAGGTCTGTTTCACCTAAATCATCAATTTTTTCGGGGTCTAGACCTTTTGATGCTAAGAATTCATTAAAACGTTTTTGTGCTTTTTCTTTATCTTTAAACTTATCTTTTATCTTAGACACTGTGTCTTTGATGGTTTGAACTGTCTGTGCTTTCTGTTCTTTCTTCTTAGTTTCATCAGGATCTGGTTCTCCCTGGCCACCAGTTCCGCCATCTCCACCTTCGCCTTCGTTTGGTTTCTTCAGTTTCTTTGGAGTATCATCGTCATCATCATCATCATCGTCTCTGTCTTTTCCTTTCTTAGGTTTACCTTCTGAACCCTTTGAAGCATTTTCAAACCATTCTTTAAGTTTTTTAGGGTCAGAAGGACAATTTTCTTCGTTGAAAATCTCAGTTCCTGTTTCTAACTTTGCTCTGTCCTGGAGTTTCTTATTTCTAGAAGCCATTTCTTGAATTATAATGTCCTGAGGATTATCTGAGTACATAGCTAGCACACTAATATTCTTAAAAAAGCGTTTGTTTTCATCCATGGTCTTTCTAAGACAATGAACAGTCTTTTCATATCTTGTGGTCTCAGTTGCTACTGCTTTATCATACTCACTTTGTATAATAGCCTTTTGACTCTTGTAGGTCTGTTCAGCTAACTTCATTTCGTCTTGGACTTCAGGATTTTGCTTTAAGTCTTCTAGACTCTTATTAAATGAATCATCTAATTCCTTTTCTTTCTCCTTGCACTGAGATAAGTCATCATTTGCTTCGTCTATGATTTTTTGAATATCATCACCCTTAGCTTCTTTCTTTATTCTTTCTAAATATGCATCATCATTTTCTTCTACTTCAGTTCCATCTTCGTTCTGTATCTTTTGTCTTGGATACTTCTCAGATAAAACTTTAGTCATCTGAGTCTTAACTGTTGAGTCTAAACCTGAGAAGTCGTCAGTCGTTAAAAAGACATTTAATGAAGAAACATCAGCAACTCTTTGACTTGCTTCTTGAGTTATTGCTTTAAGTTCAGACATAGACTCACTGTACTTTTGAGATGCCATAGCTATTAACTTCTTATAAGCAACAGTCTTTGAAGGATCTGCTTTCTGAGACTCTAAGTCCTTCAGTCTTTGGTCATAGTTAGTCTTTAAAGCATCCAGTTCTTTAGCATGATTTGAGTCTTCGTTTGAGATTCTTTCTTCATACTGGTCTGATAACTGATTTGTAATTCCTTCGGCAATTCCCTTAGCTAAAGTCTGTTTCTGAGCCATCGTCTCAAAGAAGTTACTTCCTTTTCCTGACAAAGCAGATACTAAGACATCAAAGATAACACCAACACCTGCTAAGACCTTTCCTGACTTTTTTAGTTCTTCAAAGCGGTCAGTTCTTCGTTCTAATGCTTCTCTCTGAACCTGTTGACGAACTTCCTCTTCTCTCTTAATCTTCTGGACGATTTCACTTTCCTCAGGCAAGTTCTTAGCGATATAGGTATCATAGAGTAAAGGGTCTCCTGAGTCGATTATCTTTTGAACGACCTCAGCGTCTCCTGTATCTAAGGAAGTGATATCTAATCCAAGTTTCTTTAGATGGTCATTAAGTTCCTGTTCCTGTTGTTTCTTCTGTATATTATCTAAGATTTCCTGGTTTGTTGTTGAGACTGGAACTTTGTTTTCCTGAGGTTTCAAAGGTTCCTGTTGTCCAGTAGTTTGTACTGGAACCTGTTTTGCTTCTCCACCAGGTGTTCCTTCAGTGTCTAACAGTGCGTCAAGGTTTTTGATTTGGTCATCATTAAGTTGGTTATCTTTTAAGTATTCCTTTAATTCGTCTATGGAATCTAACTTAACACTGTCATCGACTCCTAAAGTTTCCTTTAACTTGCCTTTTATCTTATCGAAGTCCTCCTGAGGAATAGACCCTAAGTCATCAAAGGTCTTGTCTTTCCAGTCTATAGTCTCTTTTTCTTCTTGTTCTTGATTTTTGATAAGGTCAAACAGAAGATCTTGGTCTTTAGAATCCAAATTACCAGAAACGTTTTTAAGGTCTTCCAGTGATGTAACAGCATTCAGAACAAATGAACTTCCACTGTTCTTAATGGAATCCTCTAATTGCGCAAAATCTTCTTCTGTCCAGTCTTCAAGATGGTCTAAAATTTTCTGGGATGTTTCTTTAGCTTCTTTCTCGCTATCTTCTAACTTCTTATCCTCTAAATCAAATCTAGTTTTTCCTGCATTAAGAGCGCCCTTTGCTTGTTGAACTGCTTTTCTTGTTTCAGGTCTTGAACCCTTAGTTAGCGTATAGTATGCCTTTGAACGAACTGCATTCCACTGTTTTTTAGGGTCAGTTTCGTTTCCATTTGGATAAACTCTTTTATATGCTGATTGAATGAACGTTTTCTTCTGTTGTTCAGTATCACCATCTTCAAAGAGAAAAGTACTCTCTGAGATAAGATTATTTTTTAAAAATGCTTTGAAATTCATTTAAAATGCTCCCTAATTGGCTTTATGCTTATTTATAATTGCCTTGGAGTTTTAAAATGAATTAAAGAAAAGAGGCATTAAAAGCCTCTTTGATGAAAATTTTTAATATCTTTATATAAGATTAAGTTTTAAAAATGTTTTGAAATCCAGTTATCTAAGTCCTTGAAGAACCTTTCATCTCCTGGATTATAGATAGCTCTAAAGGATTTTATAAAATCCTTTATTTCGTTAAATTCATCAGTTCCATAGATTTCATTGAATAGCTTAGTGTTCGATGTTTGGTCTTTTAAGTCCTGTTCTGTATTTTCTCTCTTAGATAAAAACTCTTGTCTTTTGACTCTAATGAACTCTTCAGTTGGTACTACTAAGACTAAGTCAAATGGAATTATACTTGACTTCAGTTCTTTTATAAGGTTTTCTCTCTGAGTCTCAGGAAATTTTAAAACCTGATATACTAAAGTACTAATACAGTATCTGTCATAAAGAATAACTATGTTCTTAGATTTAATCTCTTCTATATAAGATAACAACTTTAAAGTTTCCTTTCTTGCTTTAATCACGATATCAAACTGTTCTTTTAATCCTTCAACAGTGTCTGAATTTGGCTTTTCCAAGAGGTCTAAGAGTTCATATTTTAACTTTTTGTCTCCAGTCCAGTCATCCATTATGATAACATCTTTACCTAGTTGTTCTAACTTTTTCTTTGTATACTGGATGGCAGTTGTCTTTCCTGAACAGTCTATCCCTTCAAAAACAATCATAAAAATTCCTTAATTATTAAACAAAAGATAATTTAAGTCACTGTAGAAAAATAACATTTACATTTTCTACATTTACAAGTTAATTATAACTTGAAGGAATCGACCAATCCCACTACACCAAAATTCTACTGTGAAACAGTAAAATCGTGGTTTACTTTTATAATGTCTTTAAAGAAGTCTATATTTAAGTTAGATGTTTTATAACTGAAATCTTTAAAGACTTTCCTTATTATGTTTAAAGCACCATTTAAATCTGCATTTATAGTTCCTTTAGAACTTTTGAATAAACCTCTGTGTATTCTTTCACCTTGATATATGTCATGTTTACATGGAAATTCATCATCGAAGAAAGAACATTTAGAAGTATATGATTCTTCAGTCTCTATAACGTTTATTCCTTTTAAAGATGCTTTGTATTTAATTTTATTAATTAAATTATTAAAAGGTATATAAACAAAATTTTGATTGTTTTTACGTCCTAAGTTAATCTCTTGTTTCCAAGATGTGTTCTTACCAATTACAATGGTATTGAAGTTATTAGAAACTGCTTGATTAATTAAATCAGAACTATATTTATGTAGACAACTATTTATTTTGTTCATTCTATTTCTATAGATAGAACATATTTTCTCCGTTATAATGTTTTTGGATAAAGATTTAAGTTTAGAAACTTGTTTATTACAAAACTGATTTACAGATTTTAAATACTTTCCATCATAGATTAAAGGTTTGAAGTCGTTAGTGTTAGACACTACAGACATCAAGTTATTTAAACCTAAATCAATACCCAGTACTCTGTTATTATCCTCTTTTAGAGGAATCTTATCAGTAGAATAGATAATCAAAATTTTTATAGTTCTGTTTTGAGTCCTGATTATATCTATTTGTTGAACTGATTCAGGTTCTATATACTCAGGGAGTTCAAACGTACAATTTAAACCCGTAAGTTTTATAACTCCATTTTTAATCGTCCTTGAAATAGCATTCTTTGGAAAAGAAAGTCTGTTTCTACCTTTGGTCTTATCTAAGTACTTAGGTATTCTAGCTTTTAAACCCTTTTTATACAAAGCAAAGAATGATTTATATGCTAGATACACTTGTTTACATACTTGCTGTGAAACAGCAACAGGTAAAGCTCTATAATCGGGATTATTTGCGTCTTGCAACTGTTTAGACAGTTCAAAGTTACCTATAAACCCTTTTAGATTAGAATCTTTAGAATCTCTTTTCTGAAAGAAAATCTGTCTTTCTACATATAAACAAGTATTATAGAGATTTTTAGATAAGAACATCATTCTATCTAGTTCATTATAACTAGAATCAAAAGGTGTAACTTGTATTTCTCCTATAAGGAGAGTTTTTGTTTTATCTTTCATAAAAGTCTCTTTTTAATATCTTCTATAATTATATTATATATAAAATCACAAAAAACAATATTTTTTTAAAAAAATGCTCTTTGATGTTTAAAGAGCATTTAAAGCATTTAATTATAAGGGTTTATGTTGTATTTTTCAAATAAGACTTTTAGTTTTTTAGTGAGTTTTTTTGATTTTGGGTATTCCAAGACCTTTCCTGTTTCCTTAGAATATAGCTTGTTCAACTTATTAAAGTTTTTCTTTGAAACTTGAGGTTCTTTCTTGACCTCAGTTGGATGAACAAAAGGATAGGTTCCCTTAGAGTAATACTCTATCAGTTTCTGGAGGAACAGGATCCTATCCTTTGTCGTTCTAATCTGAAGGAATCTGAATAACGCATTGGTTATCTTTCCTTCTGCTAAGTTACACCCTTGGCAAAGCGCTCCTCTGACTAAGCCATTTCCATCTGGACCATTTTCGTCTGATTTCCTCATTTTGTGTTGATGGTCCAGGACACTCTCTTCTAACGTTAAAGGTTTACCACAGATAGCACACCTAAATCCCTGAGACTCTAGTATTTGTGCTTTTATTTCTTTTATCTCTGATGTTTTTAAGTCTCTTAATTCTAACTCTTCGGGATTAGGTGTGTTTTCCATAGCAAAATTAACCTCTAAAAACGTAAGTAAAATGATACTCTTTTGTTACTGGCTTGTATTCAGTGTTCTTAAATTCTCTCATTTTATTTCTCCTATATATCAAAATAAAAATCAACTTAGACCTACTTCGTAAAGATATTCTTTACATTATTATTATATTAAAAAATTTGAAGCAGGTCAACCTTTTTTAATTTATTTATATGAGAAGTAAAAAAATATGATATAGGTCAAACTTTTAAAAAATCACCAGTCTGTTTCTGATAGGTCCTTTGATTTCATATTGTTCTCTATGAGTTGCTTTAGATAATAATCCTGTGAGATAGCATCACCTGCTTCAACAGGATCCACATCGTTCTTAAAGCAAAAAGACATAATCAAGTCAACAATAGGAATAGACGAGTCTTTCTCTCTTTCCTCTAAGATAAACTTTAAAATTCTGTTTGTAAGTTTAGCATATTCCAGGTCAACAGGATTTACTTCTGCCATTTCAACTTCTTCCATATATTACTCCTTGTCCTGTTTTGGATTAAACTTAACATTCTTATACACTCTCTTAATGCTTTCAATAGCACTGAGTTCATCTATGTCTACATCATCCATCTCAGAACATCGAATAATCAAAGTGTTCTTAGGACCCTTTAAGAATTCTTTCTCAGACTCGATGGCGTCATATATCCTCTTTATAATTCCCTTAGACTTAACAAAGACTTCTTTCTCAACAGTTTCTTCAGTCTTTTTCTTTACTTCCCAAGGTTCCAGAATGTTATCATTATTAAACTGGATACTAAGTTGTTGCTTAATAAAGTCCTGTTCTTTTTTATTCTTTGATATTATAAAGATAATGGAATTTGTAATTATCTGTGAGATGTAAGCAAATGCCTTTACTGGCTCACCACTTCTCTTAGAAATAATAGTATGGTCAAAGTTATCTAAGTACTTCAAAATCTTGAATACTGAATCTGACATAAAGTCATCATAGTAGGTGTAACCTCTGAACTGGGGTTTAGTCAAAATGTGTCTTACCATCTCCATAATGATAAGCCCAAAACGTTCATAGTTAAGGTTGTCAACTGGAGTATTCTCAGACTTCTTGATGATAAAATCTGTTACCTTATTTTTAAAGGACTGGAACCTAGCCTTGTCAGTTTCTGGTTTCTTTGAGATACTGGATAGAAGCTTAATGTACTTATTGATCTTTCTGTTGTCTCTAATGTTTTTGGGAGAGTTGACTGTTATAGTTTTTGAACTTCCTTCTGTCTTACTGAGTTTTCTAGCTGTTTGAATTCTGATGATTATGGATTTTAATTCCAGTTCATTTGTGTAGTTATGTTTCACTCTTAAACTCCTTTGAATAAATTGTTCAGTTATTATTTTATTATAATAAACAATATATGTGGTTTCAAGTGTTCATTCGTCAAAATCTCAAAAATTTTGTTTCAAATTTGACTTAAATTCAAAATATAAATACAATCAAAAGTATTGGACTTTGGTATTAGACTATGGAAACTTCACTTAACTTTGCACAAAAGACAAACTTTATTGCTGGGTGTCCTCAGATAAAAGGACTGGAATTTTATCTTCAGTCTGTAAGTCTTCCTGGAGTTAACCTGGAACTTGGAAATGCTAAAACATTTGCCTTAGGTGCTTACTTTGCTCCAAGTGCACACTCATTCTCAGACTTAAGTTTAGACATTCTTATAGATGAAAACTTTGAAATCTATAACTCATTCTTTCAGAACATTGTAGATGCTAAGTCTTTAGTGAATGGAACTTACGCACAGATAGAGTTTGATTTTTATGTCCAAGTCTATAATAACAAAGGAAAACTTTTATTCACTGAGTTCTTTAAGAACTGTATGTTAGAAAGCATAGGAGATGTTAATCTTACATCTACAGACAACACTGTGGTTAACTCATTTTCAGCGACTTTTAAGTTTGAGTGGTTAGAGATTCTTAAAGACGGATTAAGTGAAGAAGACAGAAAGAAATGGAACATTTATCCTAAACTCAAACCAAAGTGTCATTGTGATGAGACTTGTGAGAAGTGTAAGGAAAACAACTGTGATCCATCTAAGCCTAAGCAAAATAATCCATAGAGGAATTTAGAATGTCAAGACAACCTGATATAGAAAAAACACTAGACCAAGGAGTCCAAATTCCAAGGACATCTAGCACAAACTGGGATATCCCTGTTAATGATAACTGGGAACTCTTAAATAATACAATAAAGAGAAAGTTCTCTAAAGACAGTTCTGAGGAACAGGTCATTCAGGGGGCCAGAACAACTGTGTTATCTAAGTTTAGATTTACACAGGTTATTGAGGGAACTTCTGACAAAGCAAATGAAGCAACTAAGGTCTCTAAGAGCCTAACTATTAATAACGAACAGTATGATGGTTCTGAGCCAAAGGAGTTTGAACTTGTAGAAAAATCAGATGTTCAAAACACCTCAGGGCACATTCCAAGATTTACTTCTGAAGGTCATTTACTTTTACCTTCAGGAATTGAGATTTGGTGATATTATAGGTGATTAAAATATGTACAGTATAGGAACACTTTTCAAGTCTCAGAAGGAGACTATGTCAGACGAGAGTCTGAAGACTGTTAATGCCCACAAACAGTTTCTAAGAATTTTAAAACAGTTATTCACAGATGCAAACTGGAATATCATAGATTATAAGGAAAATTATGAAAGTCCTTACTCAGCTATAGAAGCAAGTTCTACTTATGCTTCTAATGATGAAATAGAGCAAAGACAGTTGTTTGTAAGTAATCCTTCAGAAACATTGTATTTTGTCTTTGAAACAGGAAGCGACTTTTCTAAGGACTCCTTTAACATTGGAGTTTGGACATTTCCATCTTTTGATGACACCAAAGACATCCACCAACAGGACTTCTCAAACACTAAGACTATCATTGCTTCAAATGACTCCTTAGAGTATTTTGCGTGTGTTGATGATTTTCATTTATATGGATTTCTATATATAAACAATCAGTTTTCATCTAACTTTTACCTAGGTTTTATAGACCAGTTTGAATCTAAGGCAAATTATCCTTTCTGTGTTATTAGTTCAACTCAGTATCACACTGATGGATTTTTTAACAATATTCCACCTGCTTCAGGAGGCTATTACCCTTACTATATGAAGGAAACAGAAAACACATCAGAATACCTGAGATACTATAATGGAGATGTAACTGATGATTTAAATTATGGACGTCAAAATGCACACTCCTGGACTGACCAAAGTTTCTACAGTCCTTCATTTGACTTTATTGCATGGGGTTGTTACTGTCCAGGATGGCCAAACTATCCATCTACAGGTGACTATGGCTTAGGAGAATTGTATGTAATGGCATCAGGACAAAGCAATAGTTCGTGTCACACTCCTTATATTATCCCTAAGATGATACTTCCAGGAAAGTTAAATGGTGTCTATAAGATATCAGGATTTAACATCTACACTAAGTTCGTTATCCAGGTAGGAGGAACAGATGTTGACATTCAGGACTCTTCTCCTGCTAGTGTTAAAGGGTATGTAGATGCTATCATCCAGTCAGGCGGAAGAGCATTTGTTGTGGCTAATGACTTAAATAGAATTGGTCCACAGAACTATATTGTTATAGAAATGAAATAGGATATAGGATTTTAAAATGTATAAAAAAGTAATAGTCACAAAGAACATAAATGATGATGCTTCAGTTCTTAATAATACTATAAGAGAAAAAATAAAAGACTTTATGGTCTTAAATGGATGGACTTTAGATACTTCTAAGTCTCATGGATGTAATTATTGTCTTTATAAAGACTTCAGTTCACAAAACAATTCTCCATCTTTGAACTACTGGACTCCTCCAACCTTTGAGTATCTCTACAGTGGTAGCGGAAGCACTTTTTCTCAGAATGACCCTAATGGAGAGTTTCATTTTTCTATAAGTAAACCTCTACATAACTCAAGAGTGATTTCTATTTATCCTTTTGAAAATCCATCTACCCGTTTCTGGCGAATTGAGAACAAAGGGTATGGTGGCGGTGTTCTTCAGGGATATAACACATCAGGAACTGAAATCACAAAACTATGTACTCAGGACCCTTCAGGCTACGTAGACTCAGGAGACCGATACGACACAGATGGTTTCTTTTCTGGCCTAGGTCTCCTCAAAAAAGACTTTACTACTACCAGATGGCAGTATGCATCTAACACTTCAAATTACTATACTGACAGGTATTTTAAATTCAATGGTGAAATAAGAATCGATGACAATGTCGAAGAAGTATCTGTTGAGATGTTCTATTTTACTGATACAGACCTTCAGGAAGAGTTCTATTTTGTCTTTAAAACAGACAAAATGTTTGGTCGTTTAACAGTTCCTAATAACAGATTTTATCAGACAGTTGGATTTGTGAAGATCCCAGGACTTCCTTTAATCTGCTCTTCAACAGTATACGAGTCTACAAATGCACTTACATTTTCATCATATGGATATCTTAATCAGTCATTTAAAGTATATACAGACTCTTATGGTGTAAAATCATTTTTGTCAAGATTTGACGAAGATGGTCCAAGTTTTAAGATGAATGACATTTATGGTGATGAACAATATTTTATTAATCCTATTAATATGTCAACATCAGAAAATGTTTCTTCAACATTTAATCCTAGATTTGATGCTCCTGATACTACTCCTGACCTGTGGCTTCACCATACCACTGGAAACTATATTCCTTTCCCATACCCTCAAAACAGTTCATCAGGAAAGTATGACATCAGCTATACAGACTGTGACCTAGCATACAGACATCACCCTCTTAAAATTTTTGGAACTTGTTGGTGCGTAGTTCCTTGGATGAAACAGACTGTAAACAACATAGAACACACAATATATGGATGTTTGGTCTGTGACAATATCTTTGGTTCTTATGAGTTCTTATATGATAAGTCTTGTAGTTCTCAAACGGGAACATCACTTATAGTTCCTATTCAGAGACAGTTTAAAAAGTATATGTATAGAATTGGGCCAAGACACATTAAATGGTACAACATGTTCTATACTGTTCCTGAAAAGGTTTTAAATCCAACACAGGATGATATTTCCTTGACCTGGAAAGCGTATCCTTGTAAGAGGAGAAGCATTCAGGGATATGTGAATTTTACAACTCAGGCATTCGAAAGTGCTCTTTACTGGACACATCCAGTGACAAAGCTTCAATTTGTTAGAGTCAATTTGCGAACAAACCAAAACTCATATTCATCAAATCCGCCTTTGTCGGAAATGTTTTGGTTTACAGAAGGAGACCCTGCTCAAAGCGCGACAGGACAGTCTGTTCTTAGTGATTGTCAAATTGGAGCAGAGTTAGATGCGTCAGGTCCTGAAGGATTTGCTATTGATAACTCAGATTATGATGCTTCTAATGTAGAAACAATTGATTTAGATATCTAAGGAAGAAAAATGTTATCATCCAGTGGAAGAATGGTTGTCTACCTTAATGAAAAACTAATAAATCCATCGATTGGTTGTGATGTGTTTGAGTTTCAGCCTTACTTATCAACCTACACAGACCATCCCCTGGATAACTTTAAGAACAACCTAAATCAGTCTATATCTCATCAAAAACAAGACACTCAGATTGTTAATATTCCTCTACAAGAACAAAGAACAGTTCTAAAGAAAGGAAATGTTAATGATATGACTGTAGGGTTTATCCAAGGTAAGATAAACCATACTCCAGTAGCAGACTTTGAGGCGGAAATTATAAATGGAGACTTGTTCCTTACCAATACTTCATATGACCAGGATGGTGACGAACTGGATTTCCACTGGAAGATATCAGACGATATTTTGTTTACTTCAAAAAATGTGAGATATCAGTTCCAAAACACAGGGGTCCACAATATCACATTAACTGCTTCAGATGAAGAACTTTCTAATTCTAAGTCTATTTCTATAGTAGCAGATGGCGCTCAAGGTTATGCTGAGTGTGTCCTTGTAGACTTCAGTGTAGTTCAAAACGGAAATACTTTCTATATCACAGACACATCTGAGGGAAGAAATACTTTTGGTTATGACAGGAAGTGGACCTTAGATGGAACCGACTTAGAGACAACAGAGGAAACTTTGACCTTAGTCTTATCTGATAAGCAAAGACATACTCTGACCCTAACCTGTTCAGCAGGACGTTTCCAAGACTCAGTAGACAAGTATCTCTATGCAGATGTAAGTGCTATTATTTCTGTTAATTCTGTTATTATAGACAAAGGAACTTCAATTGAGTTAGATGGAACTAACAGTTTTGCTATTGAAGACCAAGTTAATAGCTATGAGTGGGATGAGGTATGATTTCAAACGAACCAAAGATAATAGTAAGTCCACCTGAGACTACTACTTACAGGTTAAAGATAACAACTCAGAGTGGAATGACTGACTTTACTGATATTATAGTCTATGTAAAAGAAGTCTTAGAACTCAGATTTGACTACACAACAGGAAACATTATAGACCAAAATAATAATGTTATCTTAACTAAGAAACAAGCATTAGCAAGAAACTGGGCAGCCAATGGAAACTCAGTTTTGACTTTGAATGACTTCACACAGTCTAATCCTCATTTTGATGTGGCTAACAAAGGAGGATTAGTCTTTAGGTCTGAGTGCTATGTTCCTGATAACTCAAATACTTTAATTTGTGGAATGTCCTTAGAAGAATTAAAAAGCATTGCTTTATATAATAATAAACTAATTATTGATAATATAGAATATAGCTTTCAAAGTACATCTTATATTTCCTTTGAAATGGCTATTGTTTATGATACATCTATCCCCAAATGGAAATTTAAGTGTTTAGCTAAAAATTCTTTAACAAACGAAGTCTTAGTTGACCAGGAACTTCCAGTGGATATTGGAGTCTTCGACTCTTATCTGTTTTTGTATTTTATTGATAATACTGTAGCTAAAGAAGGATTTTACTTTGGAACTGACTCTAAACCTGTGCCTTCTTTGGTCAGAAATCACCTCTCAGTTAAAGATGGAACCAAAGTAACTTTAGATGCTAGTGGTTCTTATGACCCTGATGGAAGTAGTGTTTCATTTTCATGGAGTTCTAAAGCATATAATGGTTCAAGATATAGGAAACTTTATCTTTATGATTCTATAATACAAACAGAAGTTTCAGGTTCTAAGTGGTTTAAGGTTAGTGTGAGTGACTTAGACGGAACATCTGAGAAGGAAGCTATAGTTTCAACCTATACATCTGAACAGATAGACTCAGGGATTTATAGATTAAAAGCAGTTCAGGATGATGTTAAAGAACTTTACTCTTATTCTTGGACTAAGGATAACGAAGAAACCATAATTGGAACTGAGAACAGTATAGTAGTCCAACCTCAAGGAGATGAAACTTACAGATGCTTGATAACAGAATTAGAGACAGGAATAACAGACTTAGTTGAAATTCCTCTTCAAGGAGATAATAGAGTTATCCATGTCTATGACACTGTAAATGATATCTACCAGGAAATAAGAGTCTACTCGTCTAACTCTTTAATGGAAAACTACATAGAATGTAAAGTAGATGGATACTTAGGATATATTGCTATTTCTGAGGAAGCGCTGAACAATCTTAATGACCCAAGAAAGAGTCTTTTGAAGTGCAAAAAGAATAATATTGTTTACAACATATTGAAATATGTTTAGAAACATTTAAAATCATGTTTCTTATATAAAGACATAGAAAATTAATAAAGAGAACATCTAAGATGTTCTCTTTTAAACACTAAAAATGCATTTTACAGATAAGTCTCTCGGTTTCAATCCAAATTTCATTATAACGTTCTAACCAAGGTCCAGGTTCAAATTCAAACTCACAGTTATATATTGGATGGTCTAAGACTTCATTTTCAGAAAAGGTCTTAGACCAAAAATAGTCGCCTGTCCAAAACAAAAACTTAGCATCTGGAAACTTTTTATGTAGTTCACTAACAGTCGTTTTCATATTTGTCTCCTATTACCACTGGGCATCTTTCGGGACATAGTCATCTATTTTTTTCTGAAGGTCAGAGCCTAAAAACTTAGTTCTTAGAGTTTCCTTGAAATCGTCTCTGTTCATAATGATAACTCTTTCATCCTGAACTTCTTTGATTGTCTTTATGCTCTTTCCTGATTCTTTTAACTTAAAACTATTAAACGCGATAAAAACATTATTGTCTATAATAGAATCATCAGTTCTGTTTGGAATAATCCAAATATCACCTTTGATTATATCAGAAATTTTAGTTCCTTTAGATGTCTTTGTATTCTCAAAGTCTCTAATTATTTCTTTCATTGTAAGAGAGACACCTCTGTGAGTACTCACAAGGATTTCTTCTTGGACTCTTCTGTCTCTTTGGTTATTTTGAATTTTAGCTACCTCGACATCATTCAAAACCCAAACTAAGTGGATATTTTCAGGATTATACTGTCCTAACAAAGCATAGTCATAGATTAAGTCTAAAATGCCTTTGTCTCTTAGAGTAATGTCAAAAATAACATTTGGTTTTCTCGAAGTGTCTAAAGCATTTAAAAAGAAATTCTTCTTTAGTCTATTATCATAGTCTTTTTTAAATGTAAAGAAATGGAGTATACTGGTATCTAAAGGGTCTTTTAAGTCTAGTTCAGAAGGTTTAATCTTATTCTTTAAGATATATTTTGCTCTGTTGTCTAAGTCATCATTCTTTGAAACATACTCAGTTCTCAGATATTCCCAAAATGACTCGTTAAAGACATCTGACTGAACAATAAGACCCTTTAAACTGTCAATATCAAAAGTCTTCCCATCCATCAAAAGAAGTTTGTCTTTGACAAACCCTTTACCACTTCCTGAACCACCTGCTAAGATGACAATATTCCCAAACTTGGGATATACCATTTTTCCTAAAGAGATTCCTGACTCTAAGATGAGAGAAAACTTCATTTAAACTCCTTATGTATCTAGGGACACTAAAAATTCCAACGCTTCTAAGAATCCATCCTGTTTACCATTCAGATAGTCTGTGACTTTAGACTTTATATTTGGACTACTATCTAAGCATCCAAAAACTTCTAGAGTTTCTCTACAGTCATCAATGTCATCAATTTTAACTGCTAAGAAACTCTTTAATTTTTCGAGGTTAGACATTTTGGTCTCTTCTTTTACCTCAGTTTCCTTAGACTCTTGGGGTGTCTTTGTATCTTCTCTAAGGTCATAGTCTAAGACTACATCTACAATGTTCTGTCTTGGATGCTTTGTAACAGAGGTAACATCTAAGTTAAACTTATCAGGAAGGGTTGCAGGCTCTCCACTATAAATCTTTCCGCCAAACAGAAACACGTTTACTTCTCTGACATTTAAGATTCTTAAATCATCCATCAATGTATTTATTTTCATATTAAGTCCCCCAAGTATTTCCAAAGATTGTCACATGAAGTCTTGGGCTCAGAATAAATCCCTTTGCTAAAGCAATTAAAGCAGTCTTTCTAAGATTAGAATTATATCTGTCCTCAATTCCTCCCTCAGGCATAATATAGACTTCTTTGATATCTACATCTTTAATGATATTATTGATTTCATCTAAGTCTTCTATATTAGAAACAACAAATTTTAAATAACTGTCATTCTTTGAAAGTTCTTCTAGAACAGAAAGCTTTATTGCTTTGTCTCTTGGAACTCCTGAACATCTTAACTTAGGACTAATACTAAACAACAGTTTGTTTGTCTTTTGAATTTCATCTATAAGTTCTTTAGATGGAGACTGTGACCCATTAGTTTCAAAGGACACTAAGTTAAATTTTAGTTTATCTGAGTGCTTCTGAAACAGAGAAACAATAAACTTCTGTGTTCTTGGAAGTAAAGGTTCTCCTCCAGTAAAGACTAAGTCTACGTTCTCAGTCTTAACACCATTTAAGGTATCTAAGATAGTCATTACTAACTGGTCTTCATCCACTTCAGGACTAAATTCCTTAAAGGATGGGTGCCAACTTGGATAACTGTCACACCCTGTTTTAGCTAATGGAAGTTCACTATAACTATGGTATTTGTCTTTGTTCTTAGCAATTTCATCAGGTTCAGTTGACTCCTGCCCTAAAGGAAGACCAAACCCAGGACATCTAAAATTACATCCAAAGAATCTTACAAACACTGAAGGATGACCGACTCGTCTTCCTTCACCTTGTAAGCTATAAAAAACTTCTGAGACTCTACTTAACATTATAATATGCCTCACACTGTTCTGATTCATAGATTACATTGTTCTTATAGATAACAGTTAGGATAATAGCATCGCCATCTTCCTGCGACAAAGCGTCTATAATTGCGTCTTTCTCACTGTCATATTCTTCCATGTCATACTCATAACCTGTAATATCGGCGGCTATTTTAAGAGCATGAGTTTCATCCTTAGCATCAAATGAGAAATAACCATGACGGTTATTTCCATCTGTGTAGAATACTATCGTGTTTTTAAGTTTCATATTTAAGTCCTTGTTGAATAAAGGAGACTTAAAGTCTCCTTAGTGTTTGATATTAGTCTTTAAAGATTTCAGGAAAGTGCTTTTCCATCAACTTGTCAAATTCTTCTCTGCCAAAGAGGTCTTCGTAGAGTTCACTAAGAGCGCAAGAAGCATATGCGACGTGCATTGTAAGGTCATCATCACCATGAAGTTTAAGTTGTTCTCTAAATGCTCTCTGGGTGTTGATTAACTTTTCTTCGATAACCTTTCTCATTTCTTTAGCGTTCATATCTTTTCTCCTTAAATCTATCTCTTTATGTTTATTATTATAATGTATTTTAAAAAGAAAATCAAGTAAAAATTTTAGTTAAAGTCAAATTTTTATAACCCTAAAAGAGCATTTAGTTCATCTGAGGATAATCCCTGTGATACTTTTTTGTCATGTTCCTTAGCAATTTGATTATTTGCTTTATTATCTTCTATAATAGCACTTTTAATTTCTCTTTCAGCATCTGCTTTTTGCTGAGTAGTAGCAAACTGTGTTAGAGCATTCTCAGGTTGCCCTTCATTCTGTAAAATTTCCTTAAATCTCATTTTTGGATAATCTATGTTCATCATAAAAGAATCTGTCATCCCAGTGTATCTGTTCTTAGTAATCTTAATGATTACCTCTGAGTTTGTTTTCATCTGCTCATTTTGTAAAATCATTAACATCATGTCAGCAGTGGCATTTGTACCGTATGAATCAGAAACTGCACTGTTATCAACTCCATCTGTTTTGTTGATGGCACAGTTATGAATTAGGATGTCGTTAGCATAAAACACATTATTTCCATCCAAGGAAATATCAACCATTTCAACTGGTTCAACTTCTTCGATGCTCTCTATTTCATCATTAAAGTCTAAAGTTTCTGAGAGTTCCTGAGATTTAAGAACACCCAAGTAATCATTAAAGTCTAAAATCTTCATCTTATCACACTTCCCATTATGATGTCTCATAAAATTTCCTTTATCTAACCATTTTTGGCAAACTTCGCAAAAACAGTCTTTTGGTCGTTTCCTTCCTTTTAAAGGACTGTCTTTTTTGATTCTTTCAGGATTTAAAATACATTTTTCTCCGTGATGTTGGTTATATGCCTGCTTAGTAAAGAACTTTCCACAAAACTCACACTGATGGTCTTTTATTCGTTGTTTTGCCTTTTCTGATAATTTTTGTTTAGCATTTTCAGAGATAATTCTTCCCTTCAATGCCTGTGAAATTTTCTCTGAAAATCCTTCAGGTTTGGCTTTACCTTTTCCAATCTTGGAGAGTTTTCTCTTTGTCTCCTCTGTATGTGTCTTTCCCTTATGACTCTCAGAAAGCTTTCTCTTAGTTTCTTCAGATAATGTTCTTCCAGTCATTAACTCAGACATTTTATTTTTGTATTCTTCAGAATGTTTCTTTCCATAAAAATATGCATTTTTACCTGAATATTTGCTTTTCCCTGTTTTTGGGTCAATACGTGATAATCTTGATTTTTCCTTTTCCTCTTCCGTATGGATTCTTTCCGAATTAAATTTTATTAGTCTTTCTTTCGCTTCAGGATGTGCGTCCCACCATTCCTTTGATTTCTTTGAAATTTTGTCTCTGATTTCGGGATGTTTGATAAGATTTTCTCTCACAAATTTTGAAATCTGTCGCTTTCTTTCATCTGAATATTCTACACCTCCTGTGTCAAAACCTACTGATGTTTGACGTGCTTTATTATAGAATTCTTCATTACAAGCTACATCATATTTTTTATGTAGAAGACACTCTAATTCTATAGCTTCTTTTCTACTTTTAAAATTTTTTAAAACTCTATATTTAAATCTTTCAGGATGTTCCTTCTGTTCGTTTATAAAATCTTTATCTCTTGAAGATGAAAAATACTTCTTACCAATTACATCATACGGTTCTAAATCTGAAGACTTTACTCCAATATACTTTTTATGAGTTATTTTATTCCAAATAAGATAAACAAAATTATTTTTCATTTATGTGAACCTTAGCTCCTTTCTTTAATCCCACCCTAATTGACATCAGACCTTTTTCAGTTGGAATTCTGTGATCCTCTGAGACAATAATCTCCTTTCCTGATTTTGTCCTGATTTTAAACGCTCTCTTAACTTCAGGTTCTGTTATATTCTTTATTGTATTATGGTTTCCATTTGTTGTCAATAACTTATCGCCGATCTTTAAATCTTTAACTTGTTTAATTCCTTTGTCTGTTATAACATTGGTAAAGACTGAAAAACACCTATTCAGTTGAGAACATGTAACCACTGGAACAGAGTTTCTCACAGCAAATGCTCTTACTTCTTCACCTATGCTTTTAACATAGCTATACAAACCTGAATTAGGACTTAAAAGGTCAGATTTCATAATTCCAAGATAGTCTATAAAGATTATATCAAACTTTATATTCTTTTCAGTATAGAATTTATCTACTAAGTCCTGAAGAATTGATGCTCCCATTGACCCAGCAGGATACTCTTTAATGAACAGTTTACCACACTTTCCAGATGCCTTGACTTTGTCATATTCCTGAATGACCTGTTCTTTAGTTGTAAAAGGTCTCTCTAATCCCTGAAGTTCACCTGGAGTCTTAGAAAGGTCTCTAAATGAATTAACATCTATATTAAAGACATTAGACTGAATTCTCTTTAACATCTCATTCTGAGACATTTCTAAGGATACTAACAGGATGTTTTTATTATCTAAGAGCATTCCTGAGATTAAGTCACACATCAAAAGAGACTTACCTACACCCTGTGCGGCTAAAATCACATTTAAAGTTCCTGGAAGGAATCCTGCTCCTAATCTTTTGTTTAAAGACTTATGCTGAGTTTTGATTCCAAATTCTCTCTTAGAGTAGTATTCTATCTGTTTGTCTAAATCGTCAAAGTCTAAACCTAAGTCAGAGTCTATTTGAACCTTGTTCATTTCTTCCATAATAGACTGTGCTTTCTTCATCTTAGACTCGTCTTTGTTCATCAAACCATCACTTCCAACTTCTAATCCTTTATAGAAGATAGCACTTTTAATGAACTTGATGGTCTCGTCACACATAAACTGAGTATTAGTATTAAGTTCTGTTTCTGAAACTTTCTTTAATGATTCTATAATAGACTTTCTAGTTTCTTCATTTGGAACATCTTTAACCATTGCTACTAAAGATACATTCTGTGGTTTTTGATGGTACTTAGAGTAATATTCTTTGATTAGCTTAAAAACCTGTTGGTCTCCAAATGACTTAAAATAATCTGATTTTAAAATTCCAATGGTTTTGTTAAAAAATTCACCATCTCCTAAGAGACTCTTCAAAATAATAGATTCAAACATTTTAGTTCCTAATTCCTTCTAAATAAGTTCTTTGATTTTATTTTATAATAATTTAAGTTAGATATCAATATGAACTTCAGATATTCTTTAGAAAATCTGGTCCCATTTAGAATCAAATATTTGATTCTAGTTCAGACATCTGAGACTTGTGCGTAGCACAAAAATCCAGATGTTTGAAGGTTTTATACTCCGAGAGTTCCTTCCCAAGAGTTTGGTAAGATTTGTTGTAGACAACAGACTCACCGAATTTTAAAATATTAATTGCTGAATTATGATCTCTATCTAAATTGTTACCACATTCACACTGTAGTGTACGTTTGGTAACATCTTTCATTTCTGAATGAATTTTTCCACATTTACAACAAATTTGAGAACTTGGGTAATATTTGTCCGCAAGGACAAGATGACACCCAAATTTCTCAGCATTTTCTTCTAACTTTTTAAGGAAATAACTCCATTGTAACAAACTTACTGACTTTCCATGATTTCCACCCTTGGTGGAAGTTTTGGCATCTAAGTAAGATGTATGCCTAGACATTTCTTTGAGGTCTAAATTTTCGACAACTATCAATTCATTGTGTTTACACAAATCTCTTGATAACTTGTTGATATAGTCCTTCTGAATGTTATGAATTCTTTCGAAGAGTTTGTTACGTTTCATCGTTAAACGATGAACTTTAACAGAGGTACGAGACTTTTTCTTAGATTTGGTTCTCATCTTTGAAATAGTTTCATTTAAGGAATCTATCTTCTTTTGAAGTGATTCCATCTTAGACCTCTTTGTTGAGAACTCTGGTGTCTTCGCACCAAAACTATCAACAAAGAAATCTCTTAGCGAAAAATCAAGACCAACATGACTGTTATCTACACGTTCTTCGTAAACCTTGTCGACCTCGACAAGTAACGAAATCTTGTAAACTCCAGTTTTGGTTCTTCTAACTACTGCTGACTTAATTTTACCTTTTAATAATTCATCTTTTATATTCTTATTTAAAATTTGAATCTTACCAATAATTGGCAATTTTACGTATGATTTTGACTTATCATCATGGTCGAACGAAAGTTTTACATTATTAGTATAAAAATAATCTTTATGAGCCTTTTTAGACCGAAAATGAACAATTCCCACTGACTGTCCTTTTCCTCTCTTTGCTCTATTAATTTTATTTGTTTTTATGAATTGAAATTTAACTTGTTGAAGTGACCAAGAATAAGGACCTTTCAGGAATTCGTTTTCCTCACATAGATCCTGATAATCCTTATAATCTGGAATTCTATTTTCCTTTAAGCATGATAAGTATTCTTCTACATATTTGTTATAGATGAATCTTGTATTGTTTAAATGTTTATCAAGAAGAATTTTCTGAGACTGAACGGGATTTAGTATTAATACTAAACCCTTGATATTTTTCTCAGAAGTTTTCTTAGCCATTATTAAATCTCCTTGATTTTTTTATTTAAAAATATTATATAATTTATTTGTAAAAGAATCAATACCATTATATGTCCTTAAAGACCCTATTTTAATATGCTTCTATAAATAGACATAAAAGTTTAAAGGTATTTAAAAATGGGCGGAAACATCAGAGTCTTTAAAGACAACATCAAAACAACAGCACAGACTGTTCCTTTAGATAAAATTGGGCGTTCTAACTTTTGCTCTAAAGTAAGAAGTATCTTAGATGAAATAAACTTAGAATTAAACTGTTGGACACAAAGTTCCATCGAGACTGGAATTATCTTTAATGGGAGTTCTCAGTATGTGTTTAATCCTGAAATATCAGACTCAGATATCTTGGGCGTTAAAAAGTCTATTGGTGACGTAGACGTAATGATAGACAAAGTCTATAAAGAACCACTAATAAAGTATCTTTCTAACTTAGACTCAAAATTGTTTAAAGGTTTTGTCTATAATGAAAAGATAGACCAAATTCATTCAGTGTTTAATGTTGGAGTAAACTGTCAGATAGACTTTGAGTTTGTTGAATTTAAAGACTTAGAACCAACTGAGTTTGCTAGATTCAGTCATAGTTCTAGTTTCTTAGATGCTCAGTATGGAATCAAAGCAGTCTTTCACAAATTCTTAATAGGTGCTACTACATATACTACATCTCAGAATATCTTAATTGCTGACTATAATGGAAATTTAGTTAAAGATGACAAAATTCCTAAGTTTGCAGTGTTCAGTGTAGTAGATGGTTTTAAGATAAAATATAAGCCTTTATATAATAAGACAAAGAAAGAATTTGTAAAGGTCTGTGGTCTCCAAGTTTTTATTAAGAACAAAAATCCATCAAGCACAAATGTAAGAAGATTTTATAAGTATTTGTTTAATAAAAAAGACTTAAATAATTATGATAAGTTTTGGTCTTTTATTGGGGTCTGTGAACTGATAAAAGAGTCTTTTACAAGGGACAAAGTTAATGAGATTCATTCTAAGTTCTGTGAGATGCTTGTGAGTCACAAAGTATCTAAGAATCCAGAAGAAGACAAAGAATTAAAATACAATGCTTATAAAGTGTTTATAGACATTTTAGGATTTGAAGATTATTTTAAGTTTTTCTATAAGGAATAATTATGGGTGGAAATGCTATTGTTATGGACCACAACACAAAGGAACAGTTCTTTGCTGAAAAGGTCCCACTACAAACAATTGGACGAACATATTTCGTCCAGGAAGTCAACAAGTTCGTAACTGATTTCAATCAGTTATTTGAAAAAGTAACAAAGAAACGTCTTTGGGAACCTGAACAGATAACCTCAGGAAATCTCTTTAATGGAAGTACATCTTACATAATGTGTCCTAACTATGACTCAAAGGAAATTGAGGAGGTTAAGCCATTTGTTGGTGATATAGACATTGTTGTTCCTAAAGAACTGAAGTTAGAACTATATAACTTTCTAAGAGACTTAGAAGGAAAAGAACTGAGTCCTGATGTAAAATACTTAGGGTGTAATAAACCTGAGTTTAAGCCAACTATGTCTCAGATAAACTGTGTGTTTGATATCTTGTTTAAAATAAATGGCATTGGTGAACTCAGAATCTATACTCAAGTAGACTTTGAATTTACAGATTTTATAGATGGAAAGCCATCTCAATGGGCAAGATTTGGACACTCAAGTAATCTTAAAGATGCTAAGGTAGGAATTAAAGCAGTCCATCACAAGTATCTTCTAAGAGCACTAGTAGGAACTAAGAACGAAGACCCTCTAGGAATTGTTATGTTAGGTGATACTCAGTTACCTAAGGTTGCTCGTTTAAAGATATTTGATGTTAACTTAGGAATCTGTACTCAGTTAGAAGTCTTAACACAGTCAAAGGAGCAAAATACATACAAACAGTTACAGAGATTCCAGTTTAATGGTGAAAAAGACTTAACTAAGGTGTTTGTTGAGTGCTTTGACCGACTCCCTGAAAACGATGAGTTAGAGAAACTTTGGTCATTTGTTGGTCTTTGTGAGTTAATTCAAAAGTATACTCCTAAAGAACTTATAGACAGAGTTCACAGAAGATACTTAGACTTACTTTGGGAGTCTTATCCTGAAAGAACACAGGAATTAGAAAGAAACAATCCTGAATTGGATTTTGATGTTAAACTCAAAGGATATGAGTACTTTATCAATTTCTTTGGCTTAGAAGACCTTCACGAACCAATGCTATCTGATTACTATGGAACATTTGGTCTTAATGGAAAGTGTAACCTGTCTGAGTCATTAAATTCATTTAGAGTCTATATAGCAAAGAAGAATTATATCCAGGAGGATTTCTAAGTGAGACTAAAACAACTGTTCGAAAGCAAAGACCCAAATATGGTCTTTGAGTCTAAAGACCAGCTAGATATCTCTATTCTTAGTGCTTCTAAGGTAATAAAGACTAAGTCAGATATTGAGAGTCTTTTGAACACTGAAGTAGAGATAGAACACAAAACAGATGGAACTAAGCTGACTGTTCTCCATATAAACGACAATGGAGACTTAAATGACTGGATTATTGCCTATAAGAACCAAATAATGTACAGTGAGGAATTTTCCTTCCAGGACTCTAAGCAAATCATTCAGAAGTCTATAGGCATCTCTCAGTATAAGTTAGTCTTAGACCATTTTAGTAATCTAGGAAAGACAGGACTTCCTATTAACACTGAGTTTGCTATTGAATTTCTTCAGAGAAAACCAACTTTAAGTTCTAACTATACTAATCCACATCACTTAGTTCTGATTGGATATAGCCAGTGCTCTTATAATGAAAATGAAATTAAATTTGGAACTCTAAAGACTAACTCTAAGACTATGGAGACTGAGAACAGAGACGAGTATGCTAAACTCCTTCAAGTAGATGTTCCAAACAAACTGTTTAAAGGTTATCTCAAAGACTTTAAAAATGGAATTTTAAGTAATTCTCTAAGAGATGTTTATAATAAGAACATAGAAGATTTTAATTCAGAAGACCCTGAAGTTCTTTGGAAAGCAATCACCAAGACACTGTTAGAAGTAGAAAGCGTTTATGGTGGAAAAGAAGAAGGAGTTGTTATCAAGTACGATGACAAGATAATCAAAGTTCAGCAAGAATATCAGTTAGACCAAAATGCTCGAAGACTAATCAAACAAAAGTTCATGGAAGAAAATCCTGAAGATGAAGACCTATACTGGAAGGAAGTAATAAAAGCATCTAAGGAAATTGCTTCTAAGATTACAAGAGGTCCAATTAATCTAAGACTTAAAAAACTATCTGAGTTATTAGAGAAAACAGACTTTAACATATCTCATTCTAAGAAGAACGAGTTACAGATAAAAGATGATATCCATCATAATGCTAAAATTTTAATCTTAAAGGCATTAAAGGGAAATAATGGGTGTTTAATCTTAGGAAAGTTTAGAGTTCTTACAAATGGACACTGTAATGTTATCAACAAAGCATTAAAAGAGTACGACAAAGTCCTAGTTTGCTTAGTTTCATCTAAGGATACTAAAGCAACAAGAGACCTTAGATACAAGATGTTAGAGAAAACATTTAAGAATAAGATTGAAATCATTGAACACAATTCAGGAAACATCTTAGGAATGTTGTCTAAGTCTCCATTTAACATCAACACAGTGTTCTGTGGAAGTGACAGATACTTTGACTATGTAAAACAAGTAGAAAAGGTCTTAGGATTAGATGTTAGAGAGTATCCAAGAGACTCAGATGCTATAAGTGCAACAAAAGTCATTTCTAATATAAGAGATAAAGAATTTTTTGAAAAGAACACTCCTAAGGAGATTCATAGTTTGTATCCTGAGATTTTAGCAACTTATGATGAAATTAGTCTAGGAGAAGGTCTTAGCCAAGGCAAACTGTTTGTTGATTACTTAGAAGAAGATGGAGAAGGATGTGGAGGCGGAGACTGTGGAGACTGTGCCTTAGGAACAACTTCAGCTAACATCGCTCCAGTAACTCTTCCACTGGGTTCTGACATTCTAAGAAGAAAAGCAAAAGAACAGGATTTCAGTCTTAGTGAAGGAAACAAAACAGTTAAGATTCCAAGAAGCTTAGAACTGAAACTAGCTAATCTAATTAACGAAGAGTTTATCTTAGAACAAAATGTTCTCACAGATAATATAGAGTTACTTCTAAGAGAAAGTTTAGGCGATTCCTGGAAGTTTGATGGATTTAAGTGTTTTAAATCAATTTTACAATTTAGTTCATCTGGACCATCTAAGAAGTGTTTTAAAATCTTCCAAAATTAATTTTCAAAGTCTTTATATAAAATAGAGATTAATTTAAAAGGAGTCTTTAGAGACTCCTTTTTTATGGTCTTTAAAGACTCCTTTTCTTATCCTTAATCCTTAAACTGATAAAAATATTCTTGAAGAACAGGATCTGTTATTAAAACAGGTTTAAAAGCATTTGGAGCATAGTCTACGCACATATTGTGTCTTTTAATCCCATCAAATGTAGGACTGTGTTTTTCATGGATATGGCCATGCCAAATCTCGGAACACTCTGACTGGTCAAAGGCATTCTTACAAAGTCTTTCCTTAGGAGTTCCTGAACTCACGCAAGGATAATGACATATAAAGTGCTGACCTACAATGTGATAGTCTCTTATGTCTTTAAATCCTGATTTCTTATAATATGATTCAGAAAATGAGTCGTGATTTCCCCAAAGAAAAAGTTTAGTTCCCTTTAAACTCCTAAACATATCAGAGAAAATGTCTTTGTCACAACTTCTAATCAATGCTAAGTCACCTAAGAATACTACTACATCATCTTCTTTGACTATCTGCTGATAAGAATCGTACATAAACCTTGCACAGTCTATCATTCCTGTTTGACTATACTCAAATGGTCGTTTAGTGTACTTAATAATGTTAGTATGACCAAAGTGTTGGTCAGAAGTAAAATAAAGCATGAACTGTTATTGGCCTTTAGTGTACTTAATAATGTTAGTATGACCAAAGTGTTGGTCAGAAGTAAAATAAAGCATGAACTGCTATTGATCTAAAGGTCAATAGCTTCTATTTACAATCAGAGATCTGACTGTAGTTTAAATGTTTTTGATTTTGAAAAATCTAAACACTTAAAAGATTTATACTCCGAGAGTTCCTTCCCAAGAGTTTGGTAAGATTTGTTGTAAACAACAGACTCACCGAATTTTAAAATATTAATTGCAGAGTTATAATCTCTATCAATGATATTACCACATTCACACTCAAGTGTACGTTTGGTAACATCCTTCATTTCACTATGAATCTTTCCACACTTAGAACAAATTTGAGAACTTGGGTAATATTTGTCCGCAAGGACAAGATGACACCCAAATTTCTCAGCATTTTCTTCTAACTTTTTAAGGAAATAACTCCATTGTAACAAACTTACTGACTTTCCATGATTTCCACCCTTGGTGGAAGTTTTGGCATCTAAGTAAGATGTATGCCTAGACATTTCTTTGAGGTCTAAATTTTCGACAACTATCAATTCATTGTGTTTACACAAATCTCTTGATAACTTGTTGATATAGTCCTTCTGAATGTTATGAATTCTTTCGAAGAGTTTGTTACGTTTCATCGTTAAACGATGAACTTTAACAGAGGTACGAGACTTTTTCTCAGATTTGGTTCTCATCTTTGAAATAGTTTCATTTAAGGAATTAATCTTATTCTGAAATAATTCCATCTTAGACCTCTTTGTTAAGAACTCTGGTGCCTTCGCACCAAAACTATCGACAAATAAGTCTTTTAGGGAAAAATCTAAACCTACATGACCATTATCTACACGATTTTCGTAAACTTTGTTGACCTCAACAAGTAACGAAATCTTGTAAACTCCAGTTTTGGTTCTTCTAACTACTGCTGACTTAATTTTACCTTCTAATAACTTAGATTTAATACCATTACGTAAAAATTTAATCTTACCTATTTTTGGAATGTTTACATATGATTCTGACTTACAGTCACAATTATATGATAATTTTACATTATTGGTATAAAAATAATCACTGTGAGACTTTTTAGATCTAAATTTAATTAATCCTATGGACTGACCATTTGATCTTTTAGATCTATTGATTCTATTAGTTTGAATGAATTGAAACTTAACTTGTTGAAGAGTCCATGAATATAAATCTTTAAGGAATTCGTGCTCTGCACGTAAGTCTTTATAATCTTTATAATTAGGGAGTCTATCCTCTTTGATAGAAGTTAAATACTCTTCAACATATTGATTATATATGAATCTACAACCATCTAAATGTTCAGACAAAAGAATTTTCTGACTATCATCAGGTCTTAGTTCAAGAACTAAACCTCTGATGGATTTATTAGATTGATTCTTTTGTTTCATTTAGATTCCTTTTAACTATACATATATTTATATTTTAAAAATAAGCTAGATGGTTATATCTAGCTTATATTTTAATGCAAATCACTTAAAAAATAAAGTCTTTTATGGATTCTGAGGTTCAGTTGGTTCCTGTGTGTCAGACTGTTCTTCTGTTTCAGAATGACATAAACAACCCTGGCTACATCCGCAACCACAGTCAGGAATCAATTCTTCGTCGTCTCCTGAAGGTTCAACTGAGTAATCAACATCGTTAACGTACACAGCGATAGTTAGCAGACCATCAACAAACTTCCATTTAAGACTTCCACCTAAGTACTTGTCAGGAAGAGTAAACTTTCTACAAGCATCTTTGGTAGAGATGTTCTTCATAATGTACTTTATTTCTTTTTTACAGCAGTCACACTCACACTTACAACACCCATCACATCCATTTGCTTCACACTGTGGACAAGTTTGAGACTCTTCTGAGTCTTTATTCCACTTAGCATTAACAGTGATTACATTTCCTACATAACTGACTTTAATGTTTTCCTTTTTAAATCCCGCTAAGGCAACTTCAAAGATTAAAGTGTTATTAGCATAACCAATGTTAGTTAAAGGATACTTTGATGGTGTTTCCTGAGTCATTGGGTCAAAGAGAATCTTATCAGGATTTCTTAGAAAAGACTCAAATGGAAAGTGTGGAGTTGGTGAGTAATTTTTAGTATACCATAATGTCATATTTTTAATCCCTTTCGGCAATTAGTAAACTGAGTAACCACAGCAGGCTAAAGAACTTCCTAAGAAGAGACTTATACTCAGGATTTTAAGTCTTTTAGAAATTATAAACGTCTAATCACTTAACTATCATTAAGTCTTCGAATTTGTATTCTTTGAGTTCTTGGAATACTTCAAGAGCATTTCTCGCAGTATCTACCTTTTCCTGGACATTATCTAAGACTTCTTTAATTCTCTTAGGGTCTGTGAAACTTCCAGCACTTCCCCACCCAGAATTTCTAAGTTCTAACTTGATATTATCCTTGTCTGATAATGGTTCAAAATCAGAGAAAAGAGAGATGTCATTTCCAAAATAAATATCAATGTAAACAAGTCTATCTTCGTTTCCATTCTTAGAGATGTATTTCTTTACACTAAACTCTCTAACCTTTCCATTTCTCTTAGAGATAAAATTCTCTAAACTCTTTGGAAGTTCTGCTTCAACAGACTCATTTAATGATTTAAATTTCATTTAAGTTTCTCCTTGTTTTATTTTGTTTATATTATTTATATAAAACACTAATTATTTAAATTTCCCTAACATAAATAAATATGATTTTTTAAGGTAAGAAGAATAATAAAAATGGACCAGTTAATAGAATTTGCCTTAACATCAGGTTTCACATCTCCAGTAATTATAATATTTCTGGGGATTGCTTGCGTTTACCTATATAAAAAGTACGAACAGTTTACAGAGTTAACTCAAAAGTCTCAGGAGCAGAACTTAGAGTCGATAGATTCCATTAAAAGAACCTTAGACTCTATCTCAGACTCTAGCAACGACATTGAAGACTCTTTGAATAATCTTCAGTTAAGACTAAATCAACTGGAGAACAGAATGTCAACAATAGATGGAAGAAGTTCATCTGAGATGACTTCTATTATAAGAGACATAGATGCAATTAAGAGAGTCTTAGAACTTTGTATGATTAACACGCAAAGACTTAAATAAAGGAAATACCTTAATGGAAGGATTTACAGATTTTTTAGAAAAATGGTTTGAGAAGGACCAAAAGTTTTATTGTAACTTTAAAGGGATAAAGAGAAGAGACTTCCCAAGATGGCAAGGATGGTCCTATATAGACAGTCTAAAAGGAACCATCCCTGTTAGTGAAATTGACGACGAGTTCATCAACATCTTAGTTGAGAATATGTTTTTAGTTAGATTCCTTAGATACTTAAATGAGTCTTCAACAGATTAGTTAAGTCTAATAATTCTTTGATTAGAAGAACCTTTAAATCCTCCAAGAGTTCTTAGTTCCTGGATGTACTTTCCGTCTACTAAGACATCTATAAGCCCTGATTTTATAAGAGGAGAGTCTTTGACCTCCTCATACTCATATCCAGTATAGCACCAAATATCTAAACCCAAATTCTTTATCTTCTTAGCTAAGTCGATTAAAGGTTTTTGCTGAAGGAAGGGTTCGCCTCCGCTAAAAGTAACTCCATCTAACAAAGGGTCATACTTGATTTCTTCTAAGATATCATCTGTTTCAATAAAGTATCCTTTGTCAGGATTCCAAGTTTCAGGATTATGACATCCTTTACAATGGTGAGGGCATCCCTGGCAGAATATAACATATCTAATTCCCTCACCATCAACTGAACTCTGTTTGATAATTCCTTGTATTTTAAGTTTCATTTTTAATTCCTTTTTATTCTATATATAACAAGGATTTATTCCATTGCCTTTGAAATTTCGTCATAGAGTTCGTCACCATAGATATTTCTAAGCATCTTTGAAAACTCTTCTTTATTAACAGTATCATTCAGTTTTGGTTTTTCTGACTTTTCTAAGTCAACTATACACTTAATAAGAGGTCCATGATAAGAACCATAGTAGCTTATTTCGATTGAAAATGATGTAATAACAAACCCTTTTATAGCTAATTCATCTGAATATCTCAGTTCTTCTGAGAAGAAGTCATTGCTAAAGAACTCTAAGAGAAATTTTCCATTTTTATCTTCTAAGACGATATATTCACTGTACTCAAGCATTTCTAAAAAATCAGTAAGTTTCATTTCCATATCTTTTCTCCTTATAAGTATTCCATCTTCAAAATCAAAAGAAAGAATTCCAGTGTTATACTATTATTTCACTTCCTGTAAGTGTTCTAACAGCACTATCAAAATTGGCTCTTTCAATATGATGTACACTATCACGAGTAATGAGTATAACATATGCTTTGTTTATATACATTACACAGCTACCATTCCTTGCATATTGATTAAGTCTTTGCTGAACATCGTACCTAACCTCCTTATGTTTATGATAAGGGTATTTCTCAATGACATCTTCAAATGTATCTTCATCAAATAACAACTGCAATTCAGCAGTTTTTAACTCTCTTATATAAGTATTTGGAAAGAAAATAAATCCATTGACAATAAGCTGTTCTTCCTTATTGTCTAAATTCAATAGTTCACCTACAGTGAGAGTGTAAAAATCTATATCACAGTTTTTATATTCCATTTCCTTACTCCTTTCTCTTTATGTTTATTATAATGTATTTTGAGTTTAAGATCAAGCAAAAATTTTAGTTTAAGACAAAAAATAAAGGGTCTTTTTGGAGACCCTTTAGAAGTATATAAATCTTATAATTTATTCTTAATTTCTTCTAAAAGACTTATAATTTTATCTAACTTTTCACTATCTGAAAGAAAGGGTTCTTCTGTTGGAAATCCTGATTCTCTGTGGTGCTCCAGGATAGGGTCTTCACAACACTGTGGTAAAGGTGGTAATGGTGGTAAAGGTGGATAAAGTGATTCTTCCCAATCCCTCGAAAGTCCAACATCTTTAATTTTGACTGTATATGATGGTTCTTCAAAGTCACAGTGTTCCTCAGCAGTCTTAATTCTCTTTTCTAAGAACTCGTCTAAGAACTTCTTAGCTTCATCATAAGTATCAAACACTTCGTATGCCTGAGTAGTGAATTCTGTTATTTCTACGATATAACGTTCCTTACTCCAAAGGTCTTCTTTAGACAAAGTGGCCACAAAGTCAGGAAGCCCAGTAATAAAGTAAGTTTCCTTAGAATCAGATGAAGATGTTACTTTTGTAATTCTATCCATTTAAGTCTCCTTAGTCAAATATTTCTAAATATGCTTGCCTAAGGCAAGCATATTCAGACGTTGTACTTTCTTTTAATTATATTAAAAATTTATTAAAAAGCAAAGGAAAATCTCGTTTATAAACGTAACTTCCTGATTTTTAAAATATAAATAAATTTAGAGAAAACGTACTAAGAGGTATTCTAAAGATGGATAAAATAATTTCAGAAAGAACATATCGAGGTCTAGTGTTAACACTAAACCCGACATCTTCTGACAAAATTAAATTATCAAAATCTTTAGACATATCAAGATGGTTTAAGAATAAACTTATTGAAGAATATTTGAATTGTATTAAAGAAGATAGAATGCCAAATTATCCATCATTTCCAGAATTACGTGAGAAACACGAATTCCTGAAAGATATGGAAAGTTGGGCATGTTCTGCTATAAGATTGAACTTCGTTCAAACTAATAAAATCAATAGAAATAAGAGATTGAAAGGCCAGCCCGTAGGACTAAGACGTTTCAAATGTAAGAAAGATCATAATGACTCTTATCCTTCCTCAATCACGAATATTTCGTATAATCCTGACGATGCGTCAAAGTCATACGTAAAGATACCGAAGATTGGAAAGGTTAGATTTTTAAATAAATATATTGAACCTATTTTTCTAAAAGATAGTTCTAAGATTAAGTATGGAACTATCAGAAGAACTAAAACTGGGGTCTACAAAGTCTCATTACTTGTCGAAGTCGACAAGGTTTACGAAGAACGTGTAGATAATGGTCATATTGGTTTAGATTTTTCCTTGAAAGACCTGTTCGTTGATAGTTTTGGTGCGAAGGCACCAAAGTTCTCAACAAAGAGGTCTAAGATGGAATCACTTCAAAAGAAGATTAATTCCTTAAATGAAACTATTTCAAAGATGAGAACCAAATCTAAGAAAAAGTTTCGTACCTCTGTTAAAGTCCATCGTATCACGATGAAACGTAACAAACTCTACGAAACAATTCATAACATTCAGAAGGACTATCTCAACAAGTTATCAAGAGAATTGTGTTTACACAATGAATTGATAGTTGTTGAGAATTTGGACCTCAAAGAAATGTCTAGGCATACATCTTACTTAGATGCCAAAACTTCCACCAAAGGCGGTAATCATGGCAAGTCAGTAAGTTTGTTACAATGGAATTATTTCCTTAAAAAGTTAGAAGAAAATTCTGAGAAATTTGGGTGTCATTTTGTCCTTGCAGACAAATATTACCCAAGTTCTCAAATTTGTTGTAAATGTGGAAAAATTCATTCAGAAATGAAAGATGTTACCAAACGTACACTTGAGTGTGGATGCGGTAATATCATTGATAGAGATTATAACTCTGCCTTGAACTTATTAAATTTTGGTGAGACTGTTGTTTACAACAAATCGCATCAAACTCTTGGGAAGGACCTCTCGGAGTATAAAACCTTCAAACATCTGGATTTTTGTGCTACGCACAAGTCTCAGATGTCTGAACTACAATCAAATATTTGATTGTAAATGGAAGCATCTATCCTTTAGGGAAGATGTAGGTCACATATGCCCTATTATATAATAAAACACATTTTTTTAAAAGAGTTTTAAATGAATTAAAAACTAAAAACTAAAGAATCTCTTTTGAAGTTCACCATAGTAATTTGGACAAACAAACTTAGAACCATCAAAGTATGGTGTCTGAGTAAATTTGACAAGATAATCTCTTAGAAGAAAGACCTTTTGATTTATGTCCTGTTCTGCTTTCATCCAGGTTGTACTTGGAGTCTTTTCATAGACAATGTCTGAAGCACTAATTAAAGTCTTTATTCCTTCATCAAAACAAACACACAGTCTGTATTTGTTATAGTAGTATTTTCCTAAGTAGTATATCTTAGTCTTAAAGACTTTACTTAGATTATTTCCATCCTGTCTGTTTTTGAGATTAAAGAACAGAGCATACTGTGTGTCCTGTTTCATGTAGTCTGCTTTGACCATTACAGGATTAAGGACATTAGTATCACCAGTACGTCTGTATAAAAGATACTGTTCCTGTGGTTGGACTGCTATTGTCTTAGACAAAAGAAATCTTTTCTCATTCTCAGGAACTAAGTCATAATTGAGCATTATAGGTAAAACAGGAACATCCAAATACCATTTCTTAGATATAGGACTTATAAACTGTTTTACTGGAATTTTATTGTTGATAAGGGCCTGAATACACTTGTTGTAAAACTCAACATTGTAGTATGGGTCTATGGTTATAAGCATTTCAGGTCCTCTTATTTAAACACTTCTAACAGTGTTTGCTTAACACCTAACAGTGTTTTACTCTTGCTTCTACTTCTGCAATTTTACCGTCATTAAAACGAGTCTTGTAGTCTCCTGAGAGATATCCTGTTACACGTCTTAATCTCTGAAAGGTCAGTCCCTTTCCAACTTTTCCATCTTTAACTAAAAGTTTCATTTTTTCTCCTTCTTATATCTTATAATGACAAACAAACAACTTGGACTTCAGTGTCATCGCTTTCTGTGTCTTTTATTCTATCATAATCATATACGCACGTATACTTTTTGTCAGAATATCCTGTTTGGACATTTTTAAGTTTTCCGAACTCAAAATCATTCTCCAAAACACAGACTTCAATGTCGCCTTTTTGGTTTTTAATCTTTTCTAATTTTCTAATTAAACTACTAATTTTCATTCTCAACGTTCTCTAAAGTTTTAATGATATTTATTATATAAGAAACTTAAAATTAAATCAAATCAAGTGCCTAAACTAACTGAAAGGTCTCTTTCTCGATAATTCCTTCTAAGATTTCAGTCTTCTTTGGGTCTAAGACTTCAAAACCCAAACCAAACTGTTCCTTTGAGTTTCCAGGAAAAACACACTTTAAGATGCCAGTGTCATTGCTTAAATCCCAAACAGAGTCTTCTAAGGTTTTATCTTTGTGCTTTATTATCTTAAAGATACTATTTTCCATTCTTTGTTCCCTTGTCCTCTACGTCTCTGAGTTCCATTATCTTTTTCAGATGTTCCAGGAACTCTAAGACTACTCTTTTATCCATCATGTCAAAATCTTTGTAAACAGTATTAACAACAGTGTCTAAAGCATCTATGTTTTCATTTATCAGATAGTAGACCCTGTTGAACTTATCCCTGTCATTTATGTAGTCAAGGATATTGTTCTTTGCGCTTTGGTACTTCTGATAGTCCATTCATCTACTCCATTAACAACTATTCATATATGAACCTAATGGAACATATCTTTTTTGTATTTATTACTGAAAATGATATGATGTAGTTCACCCAAAATATAAATAAATTAAAAAAGAGTAGACCAAATGACCAAGAACGAACAAATAAGACAAAGTTTATTGGAAACTCGTGAGAAGAGAAAATCTCAGGAGTGCAAGGTCTATTCTCTTAAAATTCAGACTAACAAACTTTCTAAGAAACAGAAAGAATCATTAAAGATGATGTTTGTTGAAGGAAAGTGGTTCTGGAATCACATTGTAAATTTCACCGAAACTAATGATATTAAAGACGTTGATTTAAAGATTAAAAGTGTTAAACATTTTGACAAAGAACATAATGAAGTTATTTCTGATTTTAACTATCTAAGTTCACAACAAAAATTAGGACTATATAAAAATTTTATTTCCAATATTAAGACATTATCCACTTTAAAGAAGAAAGGTAAGAAGGTTGGAAGAATAGGATATATTTCAGACCTTAAATCTCTTCCGTTAGTACAGTACGGCAGTACACATAAAATTGTAGACCATAACAAAGTTAGGATAGTTAATGTTGGAACTGTAAAGGTACAAGGATTAGAACAGTTCATTTATGATAAAGATGTAGAGTGCGCAAATGCAAATTTAGTACATACATCTTCAGGTTATTATTTAAAGATAACAACTTTTAATAAAAAAGAAGAATACACAAAACCTGAAAAGGTCATTGGTATTGATTTAGGAATTTCTACACATATCACCACTTCTGAAGGTCAAAAGATTAGTGTTCTTGTTGGAGAAACTGAGAGACTAAAGAAACTGCAAAGAAAGATGCAGAAACAAAAGAAAAACTCTAACAACAGGTACAAAACTCGTCTAAAGATCCAGAAAGAATATGAGAAAATGTGTAATCGTAAGGAAGATTTAGCAAATAAGATTGTTCGTGATTTAACAGATAATCAAATTTGTGTTTTCCAAGATGAACAACTACATGCATGGTCTGGAACTTTTGGTAAGACTATACAACATAGTATTCTTGGAAGAGTCAAAGCAAAATTGATGAGAAATCCAAATGCAATTTGTTTAAATGCTTATCTTCCAACAACTAAACTGTGTAGAAATTGTGGAAAATATCACGACTTATCTCTATCAGATAGAACATTCTCTTGTGAATGTAGTATAACAGAAGATAGAGATATTCATGCATCTAAGAATATGATATTTTTCTATAAGAATAATATAGGTGTGGGACGCACCAAATTTAAGCATGTGGAGATTGAAAAACAGATCTCTGAAGCAATTCAGAGATCCAATCAATCAACGAAACATGAAGCATCTTCCCTTTAGGGCAGATGTAGTTCACCTTCTGAACACAGTCTTGTTGATTGTAATAACTCCTTTTTTATTCTGAGAAGCATCCTCAGACGTAACATAGAACAGATTATCACCCTGTTTAAAGACATTTCTGTTAAAGATGTCCACACAAGCAGTCTTTACACACTGGATGGCGACAACTGAGAAATAACACATTCCTGTTCCTGAACTGACATCTAAGAGATTAAGTTCTTTTATAGAAACCTCTCCATTTGTTTTGTTCTTTGGAAGGTCAGCCATGTTATTAATTTCTACGTAGACATCTCCAGTGTTCACCATTAACTTGATGTTTCCTAAGAAATCATCTATGTCCTTAACCATGTTCTTTACGTTATCCTCAGGAAGTTTTGAACCAAAAGGATAGATATTTCCAAACTTAAGAAGACTCTGTTTCTTTTCATCTAAGATATCATATATAAGTTTATAATCTACTCTGAGCATTTATGTCTCCTTATAATTTTAAAATCTCAGTTACTTTGACTCTCTGATACTCAGTCTTAGTCTTTGGAGTTATGTCTATAGTAAAGATAACTCCCTCAGGACTCAGGAAACTCCCATCATCATTGTGCTTTACTAAGAATGTCACGATATGATTGCACACTGTTCTTCCTAAAGAGTCTTTTCTTTGAGTCTTAGTATCAACCATCTCACCCAAAATAGGTCTTACTGTTCCAAAGATATCTATTCCATAATTCAGTTCCTGTTCGAACTGAAGTTCTTTAAATGTAAATCCTTTTTCTAAGTTTTCTTTGATATAATTCTTAGTTTCTTTTAAAGACGTATCTAAATTTTCATTTGTCTCAATGAACTGTAAAATGTCTCTGAATCGTTTAAAAATCATTTAAAACTCCTTAAAGCATTAAAGCTCTGTTATTAAAATATTTATAGAATATAAATAGACATATAGTTGAAAAGGAGAATACTATGAAATTCAAATATCTTAACGAGGCAGATACTGAGTTTGACTTATATCCAGTTATCAAGGACCTTCAGAAGTTAAACAAAGAGTTCCAAAAGGAAGGTGAGATTCTTTGGGCTAATAAATCAGGTCAAAAGTTCAGAACCTATCACAATGGAAAACTCCATCAGTTTGAAATTGAACCTTACACTTTATTCCAGTTAGGAAAGAATGACGAGTATGATGAGACCTTAGTTAGGTCTACTAAGTACATTCTTCACTTCCCTGAAGGACTAAGAGGCCCAAGATTTTAGGATTTTAATCTTTTAGAACATCTAAATAATATAAAAGAGTCTTCAAAGACTCTTTTTTAATATCAGTTTTTATATAAGAGGTCATAAAATGAAATTATTTGAAGGCGGAGATGAGACTGTTACGTCTAAAAAAGGAATAAAGACCAAAGCACAAAAAATCCCTCTAAAAAAGATAGGGAGGAGCAGGTTTCGAAAAGTCGTCACTGACTTACTAAAGAAAATAAACAACGACTTTAAAAAGAAATTTAAGACTCTTCTTTGGACAGATGAGACCCAAATCGAAACAGGATTTACTTTTAATGGGAGTTCATCCTTCATCATGGACCCAAACATTCCTGATGAAGAAATAGTCAAATACAAAGAGGTCGCGGGAGATATAGACGTAGTAGTTCCTGATTTTCAGAGAAAGAACATCTGGGATTACCTAGAATCTATTGACTCTAAGGAAGTAATTCCTGGAGTGACATATATGGGGTGCAACAGGACTAAATTTTCTCCAATTGAAAATCAAATAATCTGTGTGTTTGTAGCTGACTTTGATGGTCTTAAAGTCCCAATGCAGATAGACTTGGAGTTCTTACCATTCAGTGAGACTGGATTACCTTCTGAGTGGGCTAAGTTCAGTCATAGTTCCAGTTTCGAAGATACAAAGGCAGGAATTAAAGCGGTTCATCATAAGTATCTTCTAAGAGCATTAGTTTATGGAATCTCAGTAAGAGACGATATTGTAATCTGTACTACTAAGTCCACATATGACAACTACACTATCTCTAAATCAAAGAACTTAGTTAATCCAGGAATGATGAAGTTCTCAGTAGGTAAAGGTCTTAGAGTCGCATTTGAACCTCTACAAGACCCTGAAGGAAATCCAGTCTTTGATAATGGTAAACAGGTCTTTAAAGAGATTCCTGTAAAAGACAGTGATTACGTTACAGATGTAGCTGAGATATTAAAACTAAGTATAAACCCATCTGATGCTGAGTGTTTAGAGTCTGACTCTAAGAAGTTTTGGTCTTTTACTGGATTAGTAGAACTTATAAAGACTTATGTTCCTAAGGAAAATTGGGAGACTATAAACCAAAAGTACGTTAGTATGCTTTGGGAACTGAAACCGAAGGCTCAGAAGTTAGAAAGGTACGACCCTGAATTAGACTACAAAGTCAAAATTTCAGGATATAAGTTCTTTATTGATAGTCTAGGTCTTAGTGACTTGTCTAAGGATTTAATTAATCCATATTATGACGAATACAGAATAACTGAGAGCAAGCCAAGTGGATTTAGAAGTTATCTAAAGAGCAAAGGATTTATTTAAATATGATAAAGGAGTCATTTATGACTCGAATGAAAGGAGTCTTTAAAGACTCCTTTTAAGTTTTAGATTAAGTCTTTTATATAAAGAGGTTTAAATTCTATTTCATCATCTACTATGACTTCAATGAGGTTCCTGTCAGGATAAACTGTAAATCTCAGAATCTTTCTGTCTTTGAGTATCTTAAATTTTTCATCATTCAGATACGCACTAGTAAGAGCGCGATAGTTAATAAAATCAAACTTAGTAGGACTCATATTTCCAGTTCCTTGGACTCTAATTTTGTAGTTAATGAGTTCTTCTGAGTCTTCTATTAGCCATAAAAATCTCTGATTAAGATTCATTTCAGTTCTCCTCTAAATTGTTGATGGAAGAGTTTCCTCAGGCTCTATCTCTATACTTGGACGATAATGATTAACAAAGATACAAGTCTTACTTGCTCTGTATGCTTTTATTTCATCAAGAAGCACAAAGTCCATTACTGGAATTCCAAGACAAACAATAATTCCAACTAATGCTAAGACCTTTCCAAACCATGCTCCATGGACTAATAGGACTATCGAAATCCAAAGTCCATAGAAACAAAAGCAACATCCTAAGAGTGAGACTAGCTTAAATGTCTCGAAGTAATAGTCAAAGAATTTTATTAGTTCAGTTAGTTCCATTTCTCTTTCCTCTTAAATAGGAGTCCTAGGACTCCTATCTCCTCAAAACTACTTAAACTTAAATCCGTTTGCTTTTAAGATAGCAGAAATTTTCTCTTTTATCTTATTAGATACTTCAGTGAGAACCTTTTGGTCATCTTCCCATCCTTGTAATTGTGAGGAATATCCTTCCCAACCCTCGCACCAAAGCTCTTCGTCTACGACTTTGTCGTCCATTACCTGGATAACAACTAAGTCATCTTCTACATCAGTGTTCCATGCTTCGCCATAAGACTCAAAGCAATAACGTGCTACACCCTTTTCAAGGTTGAAATTGATTTCAATTTCTAAGTCTTCGACTCTTACTGAGACGTATGTGACTTCTACGTCATTTGCCTTAGCTATTTCTTTGATTGCTTCTAAGATTTCATTTCTCATATCCTTTCTCCCTTTTTATGCTATTATTATAATATAATTTTGAGTTAAACTCAAGAATTTTTTTTGACTTTAATTAAAATTTTTTTAAGACAAAATAAAAGACCTCTTATTAAGAGGTCTTTAATATTTCAATGATTATTGATTTTAGTTGTTATTTGTTGTTATAACAGAACTAAAGTCATTCCATTACAAATGTAATGCTTCCTGAATCAAACACTTTAAGATAGCCATTATTAATCATATTCTCAGATTCAGTCAGATTTTTATCGAAATTCTCAAGAATATTCTTTAGTTTGTGTTTTTGACACTGATATCTTGAGAGTACTTCAAAATTCTTAGAGTAAAAATAACTTGGTTCATTTATAGACAACTGGGTAAATCCAAGAGTTTTATAGATGCTTCCATATGAGTATCTCAGGTTACAATATGAGATAACCGAACCCTTATAGTTTTCTCTGAAGAACTTAAATAATTTTGATGCTCCTCCAACTACACAGTATCCTCTTAGTGAACAAAGTCTTAGAAGTTCATAGTCATACTTTTTGTTAAATCTTGGTTTCCCAAATGTCATAATTTGAACTAAGTTATCATTATAAAATAATCCTAATCTTATATTAGAGCCACACTTTCCTTGTATATGATTTTCATCTAAGAACAACGATGCTTCTTTTGAAGAAACTTGTCTAATCTCACAGTTCCTAGCATAAATTTTAGTACTCTTTCCTAATGAGTTAAGAATCATAGACTTCCAAATTTCCATATTATCTGTCTCAAATATCTGAAAGAGTTTTATTCCTTTTTCTATACACATTAAAGTCTTTTCTTTATGATAGTTAGGTTCATAGAGTGAGTGCCAATAGTTTCCATTATATTCTATGGCGAGATTATAATCAGGAATGAATATATCAAGTTCTTTTGGTGGGATAATATCTCTACTATTATGGATTTTATTCTCTACAGGAATCCAACTAAAGAGAGAATTTTCAGCATCAGAACTTCCTGTTCTGAATTTAAATTCAATTCCAAGATTCTTTATCCTTTTGTAGATAACACATACATGGACACCAAAATACTCAGAACACTCATGGATTTTTAAAAATCCATCTTCTATAAAATTAGCTTCTATGTATTCTTTGTTGAAATTTTCAGCATGCTTATACTTAGAAATAGCACTCTTAGTGAGACGTTCTTTAAACTCTGAAGTTTTGCAATAACTTGAATATCCATATCTTTTTAAGCATGTTTCCTTTGCCTTTTCAGGATTAGTAAAATCTTCTTTTCCATATCTTTCAAGTTTTGTCTTTCTTATCTTTTCTAAGTGTTCTTTCTTTTCTTTTTCTGTTCTGTTTAATAATGTGTCTGAGATACTCCGTCCTATTTTAGTGTAATCTTTATTTTTGTTAATCTCACCATAGTCAAAACCTTGACCATAACACTTAGAACAACAAAATATTCTCGGTTTAACAGTCACCTTTCCACAGACCTTACACTTTGATAGTTTGTCTTGTATATAAAGGTTTATAAATCTTAAATCATCAGACCCAATCTTCTTTAAAAGTTCATCGAACTGTTGTTTAAAATAAGGATAGATGCTGTTCATATCAGCAGAAAACTTGTTAGGACCTTCTTCTCTATGAAGTTCTCTGAGGGACTCTTCAAAATTATTAGTTTTGTCTATAATCTTAGAAAATCTTTCAAGACTATAATTGAATTTCATACTGCATTCTTTGGAACAGCATTTATTATGTTTTCCTTCAAAATACTTTCCACAAACAGGACATTTGTTAAGTCTTCCTCTAATATATAAAGACACATATTCTAAGTCTGATGAATTTAGCTTAGTAAGGATTTCATCATAGTTGTCTTTAAAATCAGAGTAAGATTCTTTGATAAATTTGAGAAATGAATTTTTAGCTTTCTTATACAATAAATCTAAAACTTCTTCAAATGTATGACTTTTTAAATTTTCTTCTATAAATTTTGATGGATTAAATTTTTGAAACATAATAAAAGACCTCTTACTTTAATTATAAGAGGTCTTTAAATGAGTTTCAATGAATTTTAGCTGTTATTAGTGCTTATAACTGAGCTAAAATCGTTTGTACCAGCATTTATAAAGTTAAGATGAATCATCTCTGATACATACGTTGGCTTTATGTAGATATCCACAACTAACTGATTTCTTGAAATTACATCAGGAGTGTTGTTAGATGTATCACAAATGATATGGAAATCCTGAATACCTCTTCCTGCCTGAACAGATGCTAAATATGGTTTCATAATAGCAATAATTCTATTTCTAGTAAAGGTATCATTGAATTCCATCACCTGATACTTAGACATCTTAGCTAATGCTCTTTCAATAGTGTTGCTTTTGTGTTCTGTTAAGGTCGTTAATCTTAACACGGGATTAAACCCAGCTAATGCTTTCACATTAGGTCGGACTATATCTTCTTAGCATACCACTTCCAGCCACTTGGCTGTACTCCATTTAGTACGTTTCACAACGTTCATTAGGATAGTCTCTGACCTTTTACCATGTCTTCTCAGATTTAGGTACTTAGGTGCTGATTTGCCAATCCTTTAACTTTTTCAACTGTCATAGACTACTTTCGTGTCTATTGTAGTATAAAGGCTCTAAGGCAGTTCCAGCAATTCAATATGATTTTAAAGTCTGTCCAACACACTTTGAAATCGCTCTCACATTCTCTTCATAAACTCAAATATATTTATATTTCTTCTTTAGATTTCTTTAATTCTTTGTCGATTGCTTCAAGACGTTTCTTTATCTTAAATTTAAAGGGTTTATTTGTATTACATTCATCTAACAAAACATTTATCAGTTTACATAGAGAGTGTTCTTTAGTATAAAAATTCACTATTTCTTGATATTCTGTGTTAATAGATACTTTAACAGAGAATACTTCATTTGTTGTTTTGCATTTTACCTGGGTCATTCAGTAATTCTTCCTTTGTAATTGAGCACTTAGAGTTCTTAGAGCAATTCTTTCTTCCTGGAATCATTTCGAGATTCTTTAGGGAACCGATAATCTCAGGTGGAATATTCTCTTCAAATCCTTCTCTTATACTAAACTTATGATCTATATGATAAGCATCAGAGTTAAGGTCTATTCTTCCACGTTTATCAAAGTCTTCAAGTGATTCTAGGTCTTGTTTATTCGTAATCCTCCAAACATTTAAGCGATATAATTCGTATTCAGTTCGGTCTTCATCAGAAATCCAATGACCACTCTCTATCTCTCGCTGTTTTCTTAACTCTGAACTAAGGTAGTATTCAGAGTTATACTTCTCGAGACTTGCCTCTTTTGATTTTATCTTATAATCATCGGAATTAAAATAGTTCTCAACGCCATATTTTTCAATATTATGATTTTTAAGTTTTTCCTTAAATTCATCTGTTTTAGAGTAACTTGTTTCGCCATATTTTTCGAGATTAGTTTTCTTGATAGTGTCTTTTGTCTTTTGAAGTTTCCATGTACTGGTGACTCCGTGATTTTTTAAAAGAGTCTGTTTTGCCTTTTCTCTTCCTTCTTTTGAATTTGATCTTTCTCGACCATTGTTTATTTTAAAAATATCAGTTGTTCCATATCGTTCTAAGAGAGTTTTCTTTCTCTTTTCTTTTGCTTCTTTTGATTGTGCTTTTTGAACTCCGTTTTCGTCATACATATTGTGCTTATTCTGTTCAGAATTGAGATAGTCATAAACACCATAGTGCTTAAAAACAGTTTCAGTTTTCTTTTTCTTTATAGATTCTAATTGAGAGACATTTTCAACACCATATTTTTCGAGATTGGTCTTAGTCACAGTTTCTATTCTATGCTTATGCTTACATTCTTTTGAATCACAAATATCTTTATATCCTAAAGAAAAACTTTTAAACTCTGATTCTTTCCCACAATATTGACACTTCTTTATTTTCTCAGGATACAGTATATCAAAACATTGCTTAGGTGTTAAATTATTTTCGATTCTAAATTTTGGTTTAACATATTTGTTCTTTGAAAGATTATTAAGAATTTCCTTCTTAAGTTCTTCTGTATTCATTTTATTTTCCCTTTTTGGTATTTTATTTTAGGTGGTTCCCTTTTTGGTATTTACCCACCTCTTCGCGCTAATGTTAAGCTACTAATGCGAATGAATCGTCATTAGAATTTTTTAAAAACAGACATCTTACATTAACGCGGTCAAAAGAAGAACTCTTATCTAACATTGTCTTCTGTCCCCAAAGAACAATTCCTTGTCCTGGGAAGTCAACGATTGGATTAATTCCATTAGTGTACAGTGTATTTCTCTGGGTCTGGTTAGGATTGTAAGCTAACTTAGTTACATTCTTTAACTGACCTCTGTTAAGACCTGCGCTCGCATACCAAGGTTCTAAGTCCTGAGATGTCCTTGCTCTAAGACCTGCTACATCTCCTGCAAAGTTAATCCAACGATAAGTGTCATTGTATCTGTCGTACTGATACTTATAGTTAGCTACTAAGGAAACCCTGTCTGTGTTATAGTTGATAGTGTTTCTGAATCTAACTATATTTGAAGTTGCTTCAGCACTTCTCTTAGACACTGTTAGGATACCCAAGTTTTCATTCTCAACATACTCATAAGGAATTCCAAGATAAGCTATACAGTCCTGTCTTGCCTCAGCTAAGTTCTTAGCACTGATACCATTATCCAACTCATTAGAAATAATAATATCTACATCTATTAAGTCTTTGTTCTCAAAAACTTCATAAGCACTGAGTAAGTCATCCTTTTGAATAGGAGAATCACTTGCGTCCAGTGGACTTAGAGTAACACCAAAGTAATTTCCTTCTGAGTCTGCTACTAAGCAATAAGACTCTACATTAGGAACTACCTCAGGAGTATCACTCTGATTCCATTCTCCAATTCCATTGTCACTTACCCATGGATAGATTGTCTTCTTTGAGTCTTCAGTGGTTGCATTGTTACACTTAACATAAACAATATTTGATGTTCTGTTAATGACCTTTTCAATAAACATACTGTTGTTGTATGAGTCTTTTTCTTCAGGGTCTAAGGAACAAATATATCTTTCCTTGACTTCCTTAGAAACCTCGTCATAGATAACAACTGCTATCTGTGCTGAGTTAGTCTTTGGAGCATACTCAAACAGGTTGTCTACTGGGATTCCTGGAACAACATATCTTGTGCAGTGATTTCCAGTATGCGCTTTGTCATTAGAAGCAAAGTCACTTGGGACACAAATTGCTATCTTATAATAAGAACTTGCTATTCCTGGAGTTCTTGTCATAAACTTCAACTTTGACTTAGATGTACTAAAAGCAATAGACCCTGAAGTATCCTTGTAGTCAAAATCATCAGGATTTAAAACTTTTATATTAGTCTTAAATAAGACACCCATATCTTCATTTAGAGTAGACCTCTGAGTGATTCTAAAGAAGTTATCACCCTGACCCTCAGAAGGACTAACAGTATCCTGAGATACTACATTGGTTCCTTTTAGACCATTTGGAATAAACACTGGAACACTGTAGTTGACAATGTTAGTTTCATAGGTTCCTGTTGAAGCACCTGACTCGTATTTCATGAATCTAATAGAACTCTTCTTCCAAGTCAGATATGGAGGTTTGTTCTGGTTCTCACCTACTAAGGTATGATTGCCATATTCTAATGCTTCACAACTTCCATTATGATGTTCTAAGAGTTTAACTACTCTTGGGTGTTCATTATAGAAGTCTATGATATTAGACTGAGTCGGTTCTAAAGTCTTTAATGCTTCAGGTGGGAGTTCTAAGTCTCTGTCTAATTTCATTGCTACAATGTCGTGACCTTGAGTATCTGACACTGTTTCAATTCTAACAATTAGGTATCTCTCTGTCTTTGACTCATCGATAACTGACGCAGGGTCATTTGTTCCTTGAGCAAAGCAGATAACATCGCCAGGGACTAAACCTGGATTGGAATCAATAAGAACCTTTTGGTCATCTACTCCATCACCATAACCAAAGATACCATAGTCTACAGTTCCATATCCTTCTTGTGAACTAATCCCTTTAAACTTAGAATTAGTAAAAATAGGATAGCCATTCAGGTTACATGCTCTTGAAACTAAGAGTCTGTTTCCATACTGAAGGAAGTTATAACACTGATACCAGTCATTATAGTTATCGTTTGTTGGAAGTCCGTAGAATTCGACTAAGTCATCTACAGAAGTAATCTCAGTGTATTTCTCTACAGGTCCTTTGGTAAAATCTCCACCAAAGACAGTTGTAGAAGAAGATACAGATGGGACAATTTCACTGGCATCTATCTCAGTAACATAGACACCAGGAGACATCATTTCAGCCATAAAAATCTCCTTTTTTGTATATTTATATTTGACTTTAACTTTTTAATAAAAATATAAATAGTTTAAAATCAACTAGGAGATTTATATGCTTTTGACAGAAAAAGTGAAGGCGTTTTTTAGACCTCATAAGTCTAAGAAAATGTCTTCTACAGTTAATCCAAAAAATGTCTTAAACAACCTTTCAGATGAAAATGGTTCTCTAAGACTTACAGACTTCTTTGACTATCAAGAGGAAAACCTGTTGGCTCCTTTCTCAGAGATGACACAGGAAGAGTTAGTTCAAAGACAGATGATTAAAATCAAAAACTACAGGGCATGCGCAATGCAACCTGAAGTTTCTAATGCTATTGATATTATAACAAATGAGATAATTTTTGCTTACGAAGGATTTCCTCTAAAGCTAAATGTCGAAATTGACAATGAAGCACTTGTAAATGCTCTTCAAAAGGCCTTTGACAAGATAATCGACTTAGGTAATTTTGACAAGAACCTGTTTGAAGTTGTGAAGAAAGCGTACATTGACGGACAGTTGATTATACACTGTCAGTATGACAAATCAACTAAGAAAGGAATTCAGAAACTAAGACAAATCGAACCTTGTGGTCTGTACTTTGACTTCCAGGACAAAGTCTACAAGTATGTAGAAAACTCTCCAAACTGTATCTACTTTAATCAAATGGAGAATGAAACTTATAGCCCTGAAGAAATTGTAAGAATGGACTTTGGTCTCTATGAAGACAACTGGTTGTGCCTTAGTTACTTAGAATACAGTCTAAAGTTAGCTAACATGTTAAGGTCCTTAGAAGACTTACTTATTCCTTTAAGATTTTCTCGAAGTGTAGCACGAAGAGTCTTTAATGTGGACGTTGGTAAACTTCCTCCTCAGAGAGCAGAAGCATACATGAAGGAAGTCCAGGGAAGATTTAAGTATAAGAAGTTTTATAATAACGAAACTGGAGAAATTTCTAACCAACAGCACATCACATCTTTAGTTGAAGACTACTGGTTTAGTAACAGAGGTGGTGACAAAGGTGTTCAGGTAGATACCTTAGATGAAACACAGAACTTAGGTGAAATCACTGATATCTTATATCTAAACAGAAAACTTTATCGTTCCTTACACATTCCAATGTCCCACTTAAACATTGATGAAGATGCTGACCATGCCTTTGCTATTGATGCTACTGAGACAACCCAGGAAGACCTCCAGTTTATGTGCTTTATTTCGAGACTGAGAAAGGTTTATTCTCAGTTGTTTAAAGACTTACTAAAGAGAGAAGTAATAAGTACTGGAATAATGAAAGAGGATGAGTGGGACACATATAACAACTCTATCAATATAGACTTTACAAATGAAAATCTCTTTATAGAGAAGATGAAAATTCAACTTTTAAATGACAAGATTGAAGCATGGGATTCTATCAAGGAGATAGGTGGAACAGTGATGCCATTTAAGGAACTGATGAAGAGGACCTTTGGTCTAACTGAAAACCAGGTAAATGATTACTTAAACGACATCGAAGAAGAGAAGAAGTCAGGTAAGTTTGATATCTTCTATCAGTTAGCTGATATTGAGTTAGGAACTGAAGCAGGTTTAGCTGGAATGACCGATGCTGAAGGAAATCCAATGACTATCCAGGACTTAGCGCCTAAGGTCTTTACTGACCCTGAAGACTTTGATGAAAATCCTTGGCCTGAGGACACCTATGGAGATGAAGAAGGAAAAGAGAATGACAGAGAGAATACTGAAGAAAACGAAAACCCTGAACAGTCTCAGTCTCAGTCTCAGGAACAAGGACAGCAAAATCCAGGAAACGTAGGGTCCGTCAGAGACGTAGGTGGTTTTGATATCTCTAAGGACTACTCTAAGGAACAGGAATTAGAAGACTACTTAAATCAGTTTAAGGAGTAATTATGGGATTTAATCTGAACTTTACTCACAAAAATGAATACAGTCTCCATAATAACATTATTGCTGAAGCAATAGGGCTTTATGGTGTTCAGTGTAAACTGATTATTACCTTTAAACAAAATATAGACTTTACTGTGTTTGGAGACTGGTCTAATATAAAGACTAATGGACAAAACATCTTTGATATTGATGTCTTGCCTGCTGACCAAAGCGACATTGAAAGACAAGAGTATCAGTTTACAGAGTTTGGTCTTAATTATCTTTATAGCAATGAAGTCTTTATTAGTTCTAAGAGTCTAGCTAAATTAGGAATTAACTTAGAAGCATTATACAGTGCGTTGATAGTATTCCCAAGTAACCAAGTAATGGAGATAACAGATGTTGACTTCAAAGTTCCTGGAGTCAACAATCTTTGGGCATATTCTGACCTTAAGTCTGTTATTAAACTAACACTGAACTCTTATCAGTTTAAACTCCATGATGATATCCAAGACAAAGACTTAGTCAATACCTTAGAAGTCGAAGTATCTGACTCTGTCAGTTTAGCAGACAGTCCTGAGAAGATTGAAGAGAACATAGAAATTTCAGATGAAAACTTCAAAGTCTTGGATAACTACTTTGAGTCTATTTTGAACACAAAGACAGACCAAGACATAGAGTCTGAGGTTAGAGATGTGACTGTGGATGTAGATAAGAATATAAAAGAAGACAAAGATGATGGAGTTCTGAGACCTATTGTTGATAATAGTGAACAAGACCCATTTGGGTGGTAATTTAAATCTTGTTTTATATATAGACATAAAGAAAATTTTAAAAAGCACTTTTTAGTGCCCCTTTTTATCATTCATTTAACATTTTTTATGTTTAATTAAATTTTCCCTTGAGATATTTCTCTAGTTTTTTCGCCATATCATAAGCATCATACTCGAGGTCCTTGTGGTGGAAATGACTTGCATAGAGTTGGCTCCCTTCGAGAAGATCAGGGTTTGTTGGGTTGTATATAATGAGATAAAAGCATTCGTCTCCCATTCTGCATTTCATGTCTACATCAATAAGGATATTTCCTTTATCTACTCTAACAGTTCTCCCTGTAACTCTATACTGGAGTTTCCTATCTACAATAAAGAAATCGTCCTTGAGGTTTTCTATCTCTTTTACTATATCATCTAAGATAATTTTTTCTATCAGTTTCATATAACACCTTTATATTAGTATCAAAATAAAAAGAACTACAGACAAGACACCGAGAACCATTAAAACAAAGCCATAGATGTCAAATCTGATTTTTTTCTCATCTTCACAAAGCACAAATCCAAAGACAGCGATAGAAAATGCTATCCAGTATATGCCTATTATGAATGAGTGCTTTGCTACTATATCTAACAAAGTGATCTCTCCTGTTGGAAAATAAATGGATGTTCAATTTTGTCTCTATTTATATTTCAACTTCAAACTTTGCTAATCTAAGGTCAAATTCAGTCTTTTCTAAACGTTTAAGGCTACTATAATGTCTGTTTCCCTGACACCAAGGACAATCGCCATGATTTCTACAGGATTTGTCGATTGCTTTACACCCAGTATACTGTTTCCTGTGTTCCTTCTTGTGTAAAATTGCTTTGTCTAACATATTTCCCCTTAGAGTTTCTATAACGTTTTAATTCTTTTAGCCAAGATATTAACAGTTTATATATTTCGACTTCTTCTGCCATATCATCATTAAGTTCATAGAGATTACAGAAGCACTGTAAGTGTTCTATGTACTCTTCTAAAGTAAATATTTCCTTAGGCATCTTTATTATTCCAAATAAATATATGTATTTAATATAAAGGACATAAAAATGAAAAACTTAAAATGTAACTGTGACTGTTGTAATTGTCACAAATATATAGTACTCCAAGACTTTTGGTTAAGAGACATAATGCTCTCAAAAGGACAAGTCATTGGAGAACCTGTTTCTAAGAGATGGATTGAACTGAGATTAGTTGCTCCTTATAAGTCAGATATTCAGTTTGGAAAGGAATGTGCGACCCAAGTAGCTGAGAAGGTCGCCAAAGAACTCCACAAGGACAAACCTTTGACTAAACCAAATGAAGTAGAAGTCTCAGAAATAACTGTTCCTGACTCAGAGACATCAGAGTCTGAAACTCCTAGGAAAAGAAGAGGTCGTAAACCAAAGGTTATAGTCGAAGTCCCTGAAAAGTCTGAAATCCTGTTAGAAAAAATGATTAAAGCAGAAGTTGATTCACTTTAAACAACAGGATAAAACTTATTGTCTTTAGAATTTAACTTAAACCAAGTTCCTTGTCTAAAGATATAACTTTCTACTCCCTGAAGGTAGATAATCTTTTCCCTTCCTCTTTCAGGGAGTTTTTTACAACTCTTAGCCTCAGCATCTGAGTCTATACTGGAGACACTTATAGGTTTTAATTTAGAAGGGTCTACTTTCTTTAATACTGTTTTGTATCCAAGGGTCTTAACCTTAGTCTTAGACTCATTAAGCCCTAGTTCGTTCTTCATCTTCTCTAAAAGATAATAATTTACTTCTCCCATTTTAGTATCCTTCTTCGTGTAATTTAAAAATGACCTTAGGACTTACTAAGTCTCTTACTCCTGTTTCAATCTTTGCCTTAAGGTCGAACTCAAGTTCATCAAACGCTTCATCTAAAATAGCATCCAAGTCCTTAATGATGTTTTCAGCATAGACATATTCAGGAGAACCTTCTTCTGAGTCAGACATTGTGTTTTCATATCCACCAATAACCCAGAGGCACTTCTCAAAGACTAAGCCAATAAATTCATCAAAATCAAAATTTTTAGTTTTCATATCTTTTCTCTCTTTCTATGTTTCTATATAAGAGACTTAGATTTCTTTTAAGTCTCTTTTGTCCCCGGTCTTCTTAGTTGATTGGAACGAACTTTTCGCCACAGTCTCCACAAATAATGTTAAGTTTGTAATTGTGGAATCTTACTCGTCTTCCACAACAAGGACATTCGTAAGTGACTGGTTTGTCATAAGTCTTCTTTGCTTTTGGAAGAGGGTCTTTGCCATTCTCAGTTCCAGTAGTCTCAATGGGTTCACAACTCATTCTAACTGCATCAAAGTTGAAATCTAAAGAATCAGCAAACTTCTTTCCTACTTCATTTAAAGTAGTATAAGCAAAGCCTCTGTTTCGCATTTTCTGTACGGTTAAGCCATGTGCTTCTGCAACTTCCTTAAAGTGCTTGTTGTGATACTGCTGAGAGTTACAGTCATCTACTCCATGCTGTGAGTTATAGAGGTGGACTACTTCGTGGAGTAATGTTTCAATAATACCTTCCTTGGTTCGGTTGAGATTTTCTGCTACGATATTGATTTCGTAGACCTTTTTCTTTTCGTTAATCCATCTCTCAGATGCTGAACACCAACCTAAGACTGTTCTACGTCCCGTCTGAACTGTAATGATTGGCTTCTTGAGTTCGTTGTTGTAGAGTTCTGAGTTAATCTTATCAAAGGTCTTTTCTAAGATTTTAATGATGCTTGACATTTCCATATCTTTTTTCCTTCTTCTTTTCTCTTTATGTTTATTATTATAATGTATTTTGAGTTAAATATCAAGCAAAAATTTGTCTTAAACTAAAATTTTTTTAGAATAATCTCTAGAAACTCAGAATGATGTGATATAGTCTTAACCTTAGAGTCTAAGAGTGGAATAATATAAGATGTGTCTATTTCATCAAAGCAACGAGGACTAAAGGTTGTAACAGTGTCTTCCTTAGTTAAAGGAACTGGATAACCTTCTTCGTTGGTAATGATAATCTTAGACACAGGGTCTAAGGATGGTAAAAGTTGTCCTAATGTAATCATTTTAAATCCTTATAATAAAAAATGCTCTATAAAAGAGCATTTAAACAATTTAAGATGTTCTGATGTTTCAGTGAAGAAACTGTTAGTTTCTCTTTGTTCTTCCTATCACAGACTTGTATCTTAGAAGCATAAACTCAGCGTGTTCTTTGTTAGGGTCTGAGTCTAAGAACTTAACGTCAATTCCATCTGTGTCAGGAAACACGACATAGTCACCCACTTCCACTTCAGAACAGTCCTTTCCCTTTGCTAAGATAACTCCTGCTGTAGGTCTGTTGGTGATAGATTTCTTGTGTTGGATGATAATCCCACCCTGAGTATACTCGTCTGTTTCGACTTCATCAGGTTTGATAAGAATATAATCTGCTAAAGGTTGGAACTCAGTTGATTTCATTTGAATTTGTTGTAAAACTGCCATTTCTTTCTCCTATTATGATTTAATTTATTATAAAGAATTTTTTAGGAAATTAAAAGAAATTTTTATGTGTCTTTATATAATAAACAAGATTTAAACTTTAAAGAAGACTCAAACACTGTTTAAGACATCTAAAAAAAAATCCTGTTCTCCAAGAGAACAGGATATTAGAATGTTAGTATACATCCTGTATACTGTTATGACCCACTTCCTGAAGAACTAAACATTCCATCAATTTCATTATTGGTGATAGAAGTTAAGTAGTCGTCTGTTAGTTCGGTTAAAGATGTAGGAACTGTTATATTACAAGTTGCATTGGAGCTAGCATTAGCACTAAATGTCTGAACATTTACTCCATTTTTCTGAATTGTTAAGGTAGCATCATGTACATCTGAAGCATTTGCTTTAAGATTCAGTGCGGCAGTAACTACTTTATTCTGAACTGGATTAGTAGATGTATCACTCAAAGCACTGTCTACTACAAGGGTAAATGTACAAGCACCCATCTGAACCCACTTATAGGTTCCTGAGACCTTTTCCCATGCCCATACAGTATAGACATCTCCTGAAGACTCATTAGTATCTGGAACTAAGTATAACTTTCCTTCTTCAGGAGTAGTTACACTATCTAAGGAAGCAACAATAGTTACAAGACCCTGTTCAAAGGTTTCCAACGCAGATGAAATCATTGTGTTGATTTCCTGTGAAGTAGGAATCTTAGCATCTATTGCTTTAATTTTGTTTACAAGGTACTGAGTACCTGTAAAATCCAAAAATTTAAGTTGATTTGGCATTTTAAATCCCCTTTAGGTTGTTCTTTAAGCTAATTTAATTAGCTTAATGTTCTAAGAATAGTTATTTTTGAAATTTGTTCTTTTGTTTGTGCATTTTTCAGCAAAACATCTCTAGCATACCAGTACCTAGCATAAATTTCTTTAACCTTAGCTTTCATTTCTAGTCCCAATTCAATTATTTGTTCAGGACTTAGAGTTCTAAGAATATTATCAGCATCCATAATACTGAAGTTTTCTCTTGGCATTATTCCTGATAACATCCCAATGGCATTAGTTAAGAATGTGTTCATGTTGTCTTGGTCTTCTTGTCTAATCTGATAATTAGCATCGTTATACACAGCAAACTCTATCTGTCTAAGTTTGTCCCTTTCAGTTCTTAGTTCTTGATGTTTTTGTTCTTTAAGAGCATCTAAGTCTTCTTGAACAGGAACATACTCTTGAATTTCAAAAGTATCTCTGTTTTTCCAAATTTCAGAACAATAGTAACTTGTATCATTTCCTTTAACAGTAAATGGAATCCATCCATATTCAGGGTGGTTTAACTCACAGTCAAAACTTGTGTGTTCTAAGTCATTCCATCTTGGATTTCTTATTTGGATTGTTTCTTCAGTATCTTCTGAATTTTCAAGCATTCCATCTTGTTCTAAGTTTTCTATATCGTCCATTTCATCTCCTTACTTTACTCATTAGCGAATAATGCTTCAACTTGTTTAAATTCTTCATCTGTCTTTATACCTAAGACAGTCTTTAGTCTTTCCTTTAGAGTATATTCATATAACTCCATAGCTTTTAACTGCATCTCTGATTGTTCTAACGGGTTACAAGGATTAAATGGTAATTCATTCGCTTTCCATTTTCTTATAAATTCTCTGTTTTGCTGTGTTCTTATCTTAATCTGAAAATACTCAGCTATTCCTCTTTCTTTGAAATCTTTAGATATCATTAAAGGAATTGTTTGTTCTAAAGTCATTTTTATTATCCTTATTATTACACTATCTTAATCCAAAGACCAAACAGTAGCTTTGAGTTAATACCTGGTTGTGACACACCACCACCCATAAGTTTCCAAGTACCTGTTCCTCCAACAGACGGTCCCTTGGAGTACTGCATTGTTGAGTTTGATGTATTGTAAACACAGGTTGCATAGTACAGGTGAGATGGACTTGTTAAGACTCCTCCAAAACTAGTTGAGTAAGTTACTGAGTCTGATTCGGCAAATCCTGAAATAATAGTTCCTTTGACAGGGGTAATATTACCTGCTGAGGTACTAGCACCACCTGATATCGCACTAACTGTTAGATACTTATCACTCAGAGCAGTTCCATTTTCGTAGAAGTTTACAGCATATGCCCCTTTCCACTGTAAACTTGACGTTCCAAGTGTTTTAGAGTTGTTTGCCAGAGGAGTAAGGTTAGAATCCCATAAAGCATCAGTAGAAATACTCTTCCCTGTTGTTCCCATGGTAAGAGTAACATATGTTGAAGTAGCAGTTGCACTAGGGTCTAACGCTCCGCTTGTTAACTTGTTGTAAACTCTCCAAGAAGTCCTTACATGACCTGTTGTTTTGTTTATCTGAGTAGTCAGAGCGAAAGCATCATTTCCATCATAATCTTTTTGATAAATTCTCGCAACAACCTGATCAGAAGTTGGAGCAGTTCCGATTTTACAAGCACTGGCATAGGTATTCTTCTGGTACAAGTATCCGTATCTTGCATTTGCGTACAGTGCTGTGGTGAATCTCGCTGCCTCTGTAGAGGTTGCTGTTTTGTCTGCTGTAGCGGAAAGAATTATCGGATAATTACTGTTTGCATTGGTAACAGTTTGAGTTACTTTAGTATCAGTGTTTGTGTCAGTATTCACTGAAGTGTATGTTCTGTTAGTAACACTAGTAACACGACCTTTAGCATCTACTGTTATCTCAGGAACTAAAATTGTTGCATTATTATTTCCAGTAACATCTGCACTTGGACCATATGTTCCTGCTGTTACTCCAGAGTTAGCTAATGTAACTGGTACTGACCAACCTTTCTTACTACCAGCAGAAGTACCTGTTGCATCACCAGTTAATGCTACTGTGGTTGTTGCTGAGAATTCAGTAGCACTAGATGCATTACCCGTACAAGATCCAGATGAACCACTACAATTACCTGTAACATTACCCGTTAGATTACCACTGAATCCAGAAGCACTAACTACATTGGTGCTAGGGTTGATTTTAACACTCTTAGCAAATATACCAGTTTTAGCACCCTGATTAGATGTTGCATTAGCGGTAGGACATAACAATATTGGATATGTACTGTTAGTAGTACTTACGTTCTGAGTCATCAATGTATCTGTGTTATTATCACTTGGTAATGTAACTGTCTTGGTATTAACTTTTGTTATATGACCATTAGTGTCTTGTGTAACAGAGTCAATACAAGTAAATGTACCGCCATGAGCAGGAGATGCTGTAGATGTAGTATTTGAACTAAGTGTAATAGACGGATGCTGAGTTAAGAATCCACTATCATTAGTCAACTCACTAGTCTTTGTAGGAATTTTAGACAATATGTAGTTCTTTATATTCGTCCAAAAACTTAGTGCACCGTCTTTATCTAAATATCTAAAGGCCATTTTTACCTCCGATATTAAGAACCTGAACCTGTAAACATAGCATCAATTTCAGCATCCGTTAATGCTATTAAATCAGATGATGGAACAAAGTTACTATCATTTGTAATATCAGATGTCTTAGTTGGAACTGTTATATTACAAGTAACATTTGAACTAGCATTAGCTGTGAATGTCTTAACAGTTGTCCCATTCTTTTGAATGGTTAAAGTAGCATTGTTGATAGAAGGTTTGTCTGATAAGTCGTTATAAGACCCTGTTGTTGCTACAGTTGCTAATCCTGCTACATCTCCAGCGGTATGAGTATGTCCAGTAGCTGATTTGCCATCCAACTGAGTTTGAATAGCACTTGAAACACCACTTAAGTATCCTAATTCAGTTGTTGTGACTGTAGAAATTCCAATCTTCTTATCAGTCCCTGTTATTACTACTCTAGATGCTGTTCCTAACTTTCCATCATTAGTAATACTTCCATGAGTATGAGATGCGTTTGCTTTTCCATCTAAGGCACTCTTAACTACTTTATTCTGAACAGGATTAGTAGATGTATCACTCAGAGCACTGTCTACAGTAAGTGTAAATGTCTTAGAGCCCATACGCCTAAAAGCATTATCTTCCCATGTGTAGATAATATAAACATCTGAATCTGAAGGGTCGATCACCAGGTATAACTTACCTTCTTCACCAGTCTGAGGTAAAGACTCTACAATAGTTACAATCCCTTCTTTGTAAGTATTCAAAGCACTAGTAATCATTGTAGTTATTTGAGATTCTGTTGGTATTTTACCATCTATTGCTTTTATTTTGTTTACAAGATACTGTGTTCCAGCATTATCGAGATATTTAACAGCCATAATAAATTCCCTTTGAAAAGTTTGATTTAATGTATTTATATTGAATGTCAAAAGACTAAAATATTTGGGTTAAACTCAAAAACCATAATTTTTTGAAGGCTAATTATAAATAGCTATAAATAGAGTCTCAGTTTAACAAAAAGGAGAATAATATGGCAAACACAGTCACAGAAAAGACTCAACTCTCAAATGGAGTTTGGGTTGTTCCTGATGGAGACAATAACTGGGGCGGAGAGTTAAATGATAACTTTGTGCTCCTAAATGGTCTCTTAGACAGGAAGACTTTAACTTTAACTAAAAATGCTCAAACAGTAGCTACCTTTAATGGTACTCAGAATGTAACTGTTGATATTGGAACACAGTTCGCAACTAACGATGACATAGATGGATTATTTGGAGACTCTCAGACTCAACCTGACTTAACCAAAGATGTTAATGTAGGCAACTTAGACAGATTTAAGACCGACTTGAGTTCAAGAGTTGTTTCTTCAGTGTCTTTAGATAATAATGATGACTTAGAAGTAACATACTTAGATGGACAGTCACAGACAGTTAGTTTACCTTGGCCTGAAGTTCCAGTTTCTGTTGTTGATGCTTCTTTTTCATCTAATACTAATAACCTAGAACTGACTTTAAGCGACAACACAACTAAGAATGTGTCTATTCCGATTCCTACAGTTCCAACTTCAGTTGTAGATGGTGCTATCGTAGACACAAACAAACTGGAACTGACCTTTAGTGACCAAACAACTAAGCAGTTGACTCTTCCATCAGGTGGTTCAACACCTACTACAAGAACTGTTACTAGAGTTCCTGTTTACTTCGAAATTCACTTCAAAGTTGGAGCAGTTGCAGAGTCTTCATTAAATGACTACAATGAGTGTACTGCTGACTCTGTTTTAGGAATCACTGCTCAGGATGTTAAGGACATTATTAGGGTTTCTTCCGAGTATTACGGTCACTATGAAGACACTCCTGTTCCTGAAGGAATTGTAGTAACTGATGTAACCTCTACAAAGGGTTATGACGAGTTTGACAAAGCATTCCTGGTAGCTGTTAACCTAGCAGTTCCATATACTAGAGGAGGTTCTTATCCTAGTGGAACAATTAAATTTGGCTTAGGAAAGTCTTTTGGAAACATAACTATTTCTGATTCTACAATTATAGGCGCTATAAATCAGGCAAGACAGTCCCAAAGCGAAGAACAGATTGAGTCATTTGGTGCACAGATAACAGGTGGATATCCTCAACTTTCATTCGGAAGCGACTGTTCTATCGGATCAAACACTAACTACTTTGAGATAACTGCTTACCTGGATAATCAGGATATTAGTACAAGTCAGTATCCTCAAAGTGTTTCTAATAACTGGGTTGGATACAGTAATGATTTTGGTTCTAACTGTTCATTCGAACTTCAGGTAATTTCTAAGTATTCTTTAAACGAATCAGTAACATTTACAGTCTCTGAATAAAGATGAAGATAGTTATTTTTACGTTTAAGGATGCTCCTAAGGAAAGGCAGAAAAATGTCAAGTCCCTGAAAACTAAGCTAAACAAAGCCATTCAGGATTCAGGGATAGACTTAGAAGTCTGTACCTTTGTTGGGTCTAACAAAACGTCTGAGAATTTAATTTCTTTATGTTCTTTATATAAAAATGAAGATATTTTAATGTTGGAAGACGACATTGAACTCAGTGAGCATTTTTTAGAGAATATCAGAAAGGTCATAGAAAAGAATCCTGATAGAATTATAAATTTCCATTATAATTTTGACACTAAGGGACCAGAACTGTATTCTGAGGATAATTTAAGGGTTTTTGAGGAAAGGGGTTCTAATTATGCCTTTAATCAGTGTGTTTATCTTCCATCTAAGATACTTCAAAAGATTTTAGACTCCAAACAGTTGTTTAAAGCATATTATGCTTATGCAAAGGAAAATAGACACGCCTACATAATGGCTAGAATATTCGAGAAGGATACATTCCTTGTAGTCAGACCTAGTCTAGTTAGACACATGGAATTTGAATCGACAATATCTGAGTCTGTTATAAAGACTAAAGACTTTATAGATTATTAGCTATTATAAGAAAAGGGAATTTTAAAATTCCCTTTTTATTTCTAAGACTCTTTTGACTAAGAATCAGATGAAGGTGTCATAGCGTTGATATGCTTAAATATTGTTTTGTCTATAAAGAAGAATATAAACGAACCTATAATCTGAGTTACTAAGAGGTTAGCCCAAAGAGACAAATAAGGTTCAAAGAACTGCATAATAGGAATCATTACAATCCCACTCACAATCCATCTTAGAACATAGATACTAAATCCTAACATCTTACAACTTTATCTCCTCTAAATCTTTTAACCATATTTGCTCTTTAGACATTTCCTTTAATTCCTCAAGTTCTGAACTCTTTGATAATGCCTGATTCTTTAAGTCTTCAACTTTCTCTTTTGTCAGAGAATAGATAGGCATCTTTAAAAGATAATCATAACTGTCTTGGACTTTTACAATTTTCTTTACTTTGCTTAATGCTTCAATAACCTGTTCTTTAGGGATATTGTTTATCTTTAGTTTCTTATCTATAACCATAGTAATAAACAAAATCTTAGAGTTCAAAATGTCTAATTCACCCTGAAGGGTTTTTTCCAGAAACTCTTTTCTCTTTTGAATAAATTTTAGCTTTATATCTATAAAAGACTTGATTATTTCTTCTGAGTCTTCGAAAATCCTGATTTTGTTATTTTCATCTATACAAGTATAGTTCTCAGTAATAGGCTTTTGTAACTTTAACGTCTTTAAAACATCTTCGTGTTTAAAATCCTTTGGAACCTTTACTTCAAACTCTAACTTACAGTCTCCATCTGACATATCTGAATAACTCAAAATTGTCTTTGACTCTTCCAAGGAATCTAAGACTTTCAGGTAGGAGTTTAAATCATAAGTAAATGGAATTTCTTTAATTCTGTATACATTAGACTTAACCTTTTCTACCTTTCCATTTACTAACCATTTCTTTGGGTCGTCAGGGAAGTTAGGGTCTCTGATAATGTCGCCATTATATCCATTATAAAATGGATTTAACCAGTCTTTTCTAGTAGGCTTTTTATTAAGGAAGTTCTGAATGTACTTAATGATATTCTTAGGATTTCTCGCTAAGATTTTCTGAGCAAATCCAGAAGAAACTCCTTCACTCCCATTAACTAAGATAATAGGGATAGTAGGAACATAGAATCTTGGTTCTATAGTAGTTCCTTCAAATGTCTGTTTTACTAAAATATCATCATCTTTATAATTAAACAGACTAAAGAACATCTTAGAACCTGAAGCATGGATGTATCTTGGGGCACCAGGTTCGTTGTTTGAACGACATCCAAATGCACCAAACTTCTGAATCAAAGGAATGTTATTGGTCCCTGCAAAGTCCTGTCCTAGAGTAACTATAACTCTCCATAACCCATCTCCATGGAGATAATCAGAGAACTCAGAACACTTAGAAGCTAATCTCGAGACCTTTTCTGTGTCTTTGATGTTCTTCTCATGGATAGTATAAAGAACTTTTCTACTAGCATTTTTAAGTCCATCAATGTAACTTCCAATCTTTCTAAGATTATCATAGCTAGCATAATTAGACAATCTTGTATTTAAAAATTCTTCAATCTTAACCGAATCTGTCATAAATCAAAATCCTTTAAAATCTCTTTGTATCTCTGTTCTAATGAGTCTAATGTTTCATTCATTAGACTCTTTTCCAGTATTTTACGTGCTTGGAAAATCTTAACTTTATACAAAACATAAGCTGATAGCATAGGGTCGATTTTAGCTATTTTCTTTAAGATAGAACTCTTAGTCTTCTCTTTTCTCGCATCAACGTCTTTACTCATTTTCTTTATCTTTATATAGAGAAGACATATTTCTTTATTTTTATCACTTTTGACTTCTGGATGATCTTCGAACAGTTTGGAGATAATTTCATCTTCATTTGAGTTTTTCTTTATCATTCCCATCCAGGATGGATCTATGTTGTTTTTACTTAAAAGGTCTTTGATAGCCTTTGCTTTTTGGTGACCCTGTGTAATAGCCTGACTATGATTTTCTCCAAAAGACAAATTTCTTAACTCTATATAGTTAGATATAAGGGATTTTAACTTCTCCCTTTCTTGTTCTGTGAATTTTCTCACTAGTGTTCCTTATACATCAGCGATGTTAAAGTCGTTTTCTAAGATATGTTTCTTTCGCGGTTCAGAGTCATCTCCCAACCACTCTTCTAATGAATTATATGCATCTTCAGAATTAAAATCAAGCATCTTAATCATCTTTTCTAAACCATCTGTCTTTACAACCTTCTTGAGGTCTTCTTTCTCCCAGGAACCTAATCCCTTGTAATAGAATGGAACTTCTCCAGGTTTAGTCTTAGACTCATCATCTAAGTCATAACTCCATCTCTGAAGCTTTTGCGCCTTTAAAAATCCTATGATAGGGGTTTCAAGCATCCCAGTTCTTTCCTTGTACTCAGGTAAGTATTTGTTAATAAATCCTGAGAGCAATGCGCGAATGTGGAATCCGTCTAATTTTCCTTAAAAAATATACTAGCCCCAAAGGGCTAGTCTAAGTCCTGGTCGGAGGCATAGACAATCTTCTCAAAACCTCCTGTGAGAATTTTACGTCTTCTGATATTAGGATTTTCTCTGTATTCCTTTAATTGTTCTTTGGTTAACTTGACCTTCTTAAATTCTTTCATATCTTACTCCAAATAAAAATTTTTTCTAATTCTTCCAACGAATCTGATGTTATAAGGTTTGCCATCTATGTATCCAATGGTATTATCCTTATTCTTTTGAATTATATTAAATTTGTCTTTATATTTCAATAAATATTTTTCTTCAGTACATTTCCAAGTATCTTTTCCATCAGTTACCCATAAAATCAGTGTTTTATGTCTGTTTATGTGCCTGTCATAATTTTGGACTGAAATCTGTTTGTTACATAGAGGGCAAATTTTAAACTGGTATTTGTCATAAACACCTTTAAGGTTTGGGTTAGAGTCAAATTCTTCCTTTGAGACTCTTTTTGTTTCTCCCGTAACCTTATCTTTACAAATCACATTTCCTGTTGTGCCAACTTTAAATTTATCTTTATTACTGTGGTATTCATCCTGTGTAAGTCTAACATACTTACCTGAGTCATTCAAAGCAAAGACAACACCTTTATTAACTCCAACAAGATTATGTTCAGAAGCGAAGCTTTTACTACACCTGATTATATTTCCATCTGAGTCTTTAAAAATTGTAAGTCCATCATGGTCAGAGATATATCGTTCTCTATTCGCATAAAATTCATCACATGGAATAGACCTCTTACACTGGAGAATATTGTCAAAGACAGTAACTAAAGATGTTCTGTCTTTAGTATAATATGAATAATTAGACTGATTAAAAAATAGTTTATTTCTGCAAGCATCCACTCTTCTTAAAATCTTACTTTCGAATGCGAGTGCCTGAGTGCAAGTGTCAAACACCTTTATGATTTTAGTCTTAAAGGATTTAGGGTCTTTTTTAAACATTTCCCTAACAATCTTTGAACTTGTGAAATATTTTGTCCCTAAATCACCAATATCACCAGAGTGCTTCCCTATATAATATTTGGGACTCGTCTCTCCCAAATATGTTAGTCTGTAAACAAAATGAATCAACCAATAAACTCCTTAACACTCACCCACTTCCCATCTACCTTAATCTCGTCATTTTCATTTACAATCATTTCTTTTCCATTAACTTCAATTTTATAGAAATCACCATCTTCCATAGGTTCTTCTTCTTCAAGACTCTTTACAATTTTATATAAAGTACTTAATTCTTTATTAGAAGTGAACTTTGACTGAGACGCATTCCAAACGTTCAGTGGTTTTCCTCTTAGACAATAATATGCACACTGTTCTCTTCCTAGAGAAGGTGTTAACCCTGCAAGAGCAGAATTATGTGTGATAATTCCATTTCCTAAGATAAAATCATGTTTCCCAGTTACAGAGATATCAAAAGTGTTAGCATATCCATTATCTTCAACTGACTCTATATCAACTAATTCAAAATTAAGTTCCTGTTCTTTAGTTAGTTCTTGCATTTATTTTTTCCTGAATTATTTTGATTAACTTTTCAGCCATCTCTGTCCTATCATCTGTGTCAAATATAACGTAGTAGTCAAATCCATTTGCTTTCGCTAATCTTTCCTTTTGTTCGTCTTTTTCTTTTCTTTCATTTAATGAAAAACCAAAAGGATTTTCTAAAAGGTTATCTTTGTTATAATGATATAGAGAGCCATGAAATTCAATTATAGTCTTTATATCTAAGATACAAAGGTCATATAATCGAAGTTTCTTAGCTTTCCTATCCCAAAGGAAATACTCCTTATTTCCATCTACACCTATATAATATTTTAAATGATTCTTATCGAGAAAATCAATAATAGGTTTAAAATATTTTAAAGAAAGTTTTGATGCTTTTCCTGCCTTTACTTGTATCTTCTTCTGAAATTCTTTATAGTAGGTTTTCCAATTATTTCCATATCTTGTTTTAAAGAACTCCTTTGAAAAGCAACATCGTTTTCTTCTCTGTTCAGAGGTTTCATTTTCGAGTCTTTTCTTCAGAATTTGTTTCACTAATTTTATATGGCCTTCCCACTTTATTTTTCCAAGTTCGGGACCGTATCGCGCAATAAATGATTCCTCTGTTTGTTCTACTTTTCGAAGATGTTTCTCATATTCTTCTTTCCAAGAATCGCCAAACTTTTTCATAAAGTGTTCTTTACAACACGTTGCTTTACTTTTACAAATCGCTTCTGCCTTTTCCTTTCCGTATATTCTTATCATCCCTTCCTTTGTAACTCTTTCAGAAATGGCTTTGTTTCTCTTGATAAATCTTTCCTTTCCATCTTCGTACTGGTTTATATACCATTGTTCATTTCGTTTTTGCGCATTACTATATTCTTCATCTGAGGCATAATTTGTCCTATAAAATGGAGATTTATTTCGTTCTAAGATTCTTCTGTTAGCTTCTTCTTCGCTTATATTATAAGCCTTTGAAACAAATTCAACTGAGTTTGGATTAAGACCTTTTCTTGGACAGTTCTTAGTATCAAAGCAAATATGCTCCTCTATAAATTTAACAATGACAAACAAATTTCTCTCTTCAATACAATACTCAGTATCAAATTTAACAATCTTCCCACACCAAGCACATTTAGGAGTCTCTAAGTCTCGTAATCTTTCTAAACACCAGTCTTTACACTTCATTCCAGTAAGTTCTTTGAATGGATAGAACAAACTGGCCTTTGGAAAAGTGGTGAATTTCTTTAGAAGTTCATCTGTTAAGACTCCTACAAATATCTTTAACTCACACATTGTAAAATCAAACAGTCTCCTTTAACTATCTCAGTTCCTTTAACTCTTTGAATTCTTCCGTCTCTAATAACACAAAAGAAATCATCATCTGTAAAATCTACATAAGTTTCTTCAAGAAACAAACGTTTTTCTTCTACATCAAGCACTTCTGAGAATCTAGCATCATTTCTAATCTTAGACCTAACAAGAGAATAATTTGAATTTAAGTCTTTAGCCTTAACATACTCAAATATTTTTCTTTCTTTATTATATACAAAGAATGGATGCTCTAATCCACAAATAACATATCCATCTCTAAAATTTACTCTAAGTGTCTTAGTGAGTTTGTGTGATTTACTGAGAACTGTTACTGGATTAAAGTTAGAATCTATGATTGTATCACCAATGTCTATGTCTCTTATTTGTTTGCTTCTAAAATCAGATGTAAGAACTTCAGTATTTTCATCTAAGCAAAGTCCCTCAACGACCATTATGTATTTACTTTCCTTTAAAGCAGGTAAGTAATGCTCGTCTTTGATTTTCTTTGCTTTATTAAGAGTCTTTAATTCCTGTCTGTTTTTAAGTTCTTCCTTTATCTTAAAGACTTCTATGATAGGACTAATTATATTAGAGTTCTTTAAAATTTTCTTTGAAAGACTCTGATAGTCGATATCACCAAAGTACCGATTTACTTCTGAAACAGAGTTAGTCAGCTTTTCCTTGGTCTGAGAGTTGAACTTAGGATTAGCAAAGTTCTTAAACACACCAACTACCATCAGCTTGTTCTTAATATCAGCAGGTTTAATAGTCTTGTACTTCTTAGAAAGACTGTCTCTCAGTAAACTAACAATGTTGTTGGCTATCACATCAATGTGAGTTCCACCATCTTTGATATTAAGACCATTTAGATAACTAAACTGTTGGAACTCGTCTGAAGGACTTGGAATAACAGCAAAGCTAAAATTATCACTCTGAAAGACCTCAAAACTTCCTTCATCAGCAAAACTGCTAACATAAGACTTAAAGTTCTTAGTCTTAATAGCTTTGTTATTAAACTTAAACTGGATTAGAGGGAAGCTAATACTGAGATTTAACAGTCTCTGATAGACTAAGTCTTTGTGAGTTTGGTCTATCTTTTCAATTCCAAAGCGCTTAAGGTCAGGTTTAAACTTAACAGTAACGCCCTTAGAGACTGAGTCTGAAACAGTTTCCTTATAATCTAAAGCATTATTTTTAAACTTAACAGTGTATCTGTTCTTAGAGTCATCTGAAATACCAGTAAATTCTGTACTCCAAACATTCGTACAGTAACTTCCTACACCATTCATCCCTAAGTGAGTTCTGTTCTCGTCATTGTCAAAGTTAGAACCTGACATTGCATATCCCCAACAAACAAATGGGATATACTCTCCTTCAGGATTTTTAGAAACTGGAATTCCTGGACCATTGTCTTCTACAACAACAGTATCATCTGTGATTTTAACACTTACTGAGTTACATCCTTCAAAGTTAGTCTTAATAGCAATGTCAACTGAGTTGTCTATAATCTCGTTGATAATCTTTAAAAGTCCTGGAACACACTTAACTGAAGTTCTCTGAATCTTGTCATTAACTAAGCAATAATCTTCTACTTCCACTACATTAGAAGCACCAATATACATATTTGGTCTTTCTAAGATATGTTCTCTTGATGTTTTCTTTTTGTATATTTCTTTCAATTTTGATATTCCTTAAAAATTCAAATGCTTTAGTCTTCTGTGACTAAAGCATTCTTAACATTTTATTTATTATAATATAAAACATCCAAAATTTCAAGTCTCTTATTCTGACTTCTTGGCTAAGACTATATGTATCTTGTTTCCTGAACTTCTGTGAACTAAGTCATTATATGCTAACAGGACTTCATCTAAGAGATGGTTCTTTGAGAACTCTACAATCTCGTCTTGGGAAGCATTAGAAAGAATTTTCTTCTTAGAAGGAAGAACTTCTTCTACGTTCTCGGTATCTTCCTGCTCGTAAACATCAAAATGAGTATATGAGTCATTTAAGTCATAAAGTAACTGTCCTAATGTAAGCATATTAAAGTCCTTCATAAGAGTTAATGATATTACAAATTCTTTGGATTTCACCAAAGGTAAGTTCAGGATTATCATTCTTAAAGACATCTACAAATGCATGAGGGTGGCCATTAACTGAACCCAAAATTTTAAGTCTAAGATTCTCTGCCTCTTCCTGAGAGAATATCTTGTTGTTGAGTCTTACCTTGATGTTTCCTGGAGTAATACACAGAAACCCTCTTTGCCCTTGATTAAAAGCATTTATTTCTGCTTCTACAAAGTGGATATCTCCAAACTTGATAGTCACTTTGTCTGATTTTAAAATCTGTCCTTTCTTAGTTTGTTCTTCAAGTTCTCTTAAAGTCTCTTCATTTAATATTTCTATGTCTTTATTATAAGAAACTGGAATTTTTTCTTTAAACTGTTCTAAGAAATGCTGATAGCCATACTTCCAAAAGTAAGAGTTCATACTTACTGATTTTTCAAATAAAGGACTGTCAGTGACAAATCGGTCAAACTTATCTATTACTTCAATAACAGCATTAAGATAAGGAATATTCAGTTTCAGAACATCATAGACAATCTTACATCCACATCTTGAAGGGTCTATAATTTGTTTTAAGATGCAGTTATCTCTTACTTTGACACTAAAGTCCTCAGGATATGAGTGGTGGTCTAAGTGAATGACAGTCTTAAAGTGGTTTAGAAGATTTTGGAGCAACTCAGGTCTCTCTGAGAAACTCAAGTCACAAATGAACACAGTGTCTATGTTGTTCTTAGCCCCGTATGTGATAATATCTCGAACAGTGTCCTTCATTGTAACGTAGTCTTCATAGAACACTTTGTCTATCTTTAAGTTACTGTGTCTAAGACATAATTCACATCCAACCGCATCTAAGTCATTATGTGTAAAAACAATCATCACTTTCCTCTCTTAATTTTTTGGCCTGGCTCTAATGAATCTAACTGTGACTCAATACTCTTTATGTCTTCCTTAGAAAGAAACTCAGAGTATAAAAGTGCTTTGTCTAAAGATATTTTAAAGTATTTTGATATAAGATCAAGTTCTTTAGACTCTATCTTGTTTCCTTTTATAAACTTAATGTACTTAATCCTTCCTTGAGTAATAGACTTTATAAACTCTATTTGTGCTTCTAAAGGGATTTTGTTATATACATTCAGGAACTGTGCTATCTGTAAGCATCCTGGATTTCCCTCTAGCCATCTTAACATCAGGAATGGACTTATCTTGTCTAAGTCCTCTTGGGTTAAGTCTTCTAAGTTCAGTATCTTTTTAAAAGCATTAAACATTTAACTTTTCCTTTAATTTCTTAACAAACAAATTGTTTATAGTATGCCCAGGTTTAGAACACTCTATTCTTCCTATAACAGGAAATCCTAAAGCACTTAAGTCCCCTATAAAGTCTATCATCTTGTGTTTAGCTAACTCATTGTCAAACAGAAAGTGGTTTATAGGATTATTATCATTATCTAAGACAATGGAGTTATTTAAGTTTCCACCCAGTGCCATTCCATTCTTCTGCATCTCCTCAACATCTCTAAGATAACAGAACGTCCTTGCTCTTAGGAATTCTAAAGATGTGCTTATGTCTTTATTATAAAAGAACTGTTGTTTTAATCCATTAAAATCTACTTTAAGGTTAATGCTTAATTTTCCTGATGGATATGCTCTGATATACTTTTCAGAGTCATTTTCATCTATAACTTCTATTCCTTCATTTGGAATAAAGAAATCTTTGATGAAACCATCTAAGTCCAAGACATTATCCTTGAGCATCTCAACAAACACAAATGCTCCACCATCTAAGATAGGGATTTCGTCTCCATCTAAGATAATATCTAAGTTTGTTATATTAAGAATAGACAATGCACACATTAAGTGCTCAATAGTCCTTACTTGCCCAATTTTGGTGCATAATGATGTTCCAAAGACAGTGTCAGGACTCACTTTGATGTTGTTAAAGGAAATCCCTGGTGCCTTTGAAGGTTTGAGTAAGACATGGATAATTTCTCCAGTATGGAGACCTATTCCTGAAAGTCTTACTGAGTGTTTAATTGTTCTTTGTCTCATAATCCCATACTATCTCCTTATTTTTATTATAATAGGATTTAAATAAAAAATCAATATTTAGATGTTTCATAAACATTTAAATCATTGTTCTTATATAAAGACATCTAAATGTTCCATAAATACATAATATACAGAGGAACTAAAATGTGCTATCTATTTGGAAAACTAATCTTTAAGTCCTACATCAATGAATCCTTAGACTTCGAAGAAACCAGGATTCTAAAAATTCTTCAGGTTCTTAATAACACTGTAGAAATAGAAATCGAAGACACATTAGAACCAGGAGACCCAAAGTTCCTTAAACCAAACGCGCCAGAGTCTAAGTCTAAGAGTCCAAGAGTCTTTAAGATTAAGTTTGAAGACTTTGAAAATCTCCTCAAAACTAATTCAGAACTGTGTATCATAGACGACACAATATCTAAAATTTTCATCAAAGACCTAAAGGAATATAATCCAAAATTTAGCTATACGCATTCTAAGACATTTAAGTATCTTTAGGATATTAAGATTCTTTTAATGATGTTTGTTATATAGAAACTAAGATTTAAATGTTCATAAATACTAAAAATTTAACTCAGAAGGATAATGTATGCTTTCAAAACTTTTTAAGAAATCTGAAATCGAAGAAGAAATTAACGAAATTGAAACCTTAAAGCAAAAGGCTAAGGATATCAGGTTCTTAAATCTCTCTAAGGAGATATCCAGCTGGTCTAAGGATCCATCAACTAAAGTTGGCGCCATTATAGTAGGTCAAAAGGGACAGATAGTATCACAGGGTTATAATGGATTTCCAAGAGGATTTAATGATTCTGAGGAGTTATACGCTGACAAAGAGACTAAGTACAGATTTATTATCCATGCAGAGGCAAATGCTATATATAATGCTTTGTATAATGGCGCAAGTGTAGAGGGTTGCACCATCTATGTTCATGGACTTCCATGCTGTACAGAATGTGCTAAGGCTATCGTTCAGTCAGGAATAAAAAGAGTAGTTTATGACTCAGAACCTAAGTCAAACTGGATTAAGAATTGTGAAGATGCTTTAGAAATCTTTAAGCAAGCATCTGTAGAAGTTATTAAGATATGATAGAAATAAGGGACATCTAAGATGTCCCTTTTAACATTTTAATTAGTAATCAATAGTCAATTCTCTCAATTTCTGCCTTGATTCTTCTGTTCTTGAAGAAATCAGGCATTGGATCAAACTTATCAATGAACTTTCCATTTCTCTTGATATAGTAGAGTTCGACACAATCATTATAAGGGAAATCACAAATGTTTGAAAGCATCTTTCTAATCCATCCAATTGTAATCTCTTCATCGAAGTTATCTTCGAGGGACTCAAGAGCATTTTTAAAGTCTCTTTCACTGAAGTCGTCAATTTCATCACGAAGCAGATATGATAAGATTAACACATAAGCGTGAAAATCATCTTCTGCTTTAAATGATTCGATAAAAGTATCACTTGGGTCATCGTAATCTGAATTATTACCACTCTTGTAGAAAAATTCGTATTTGTTCATTTTTTATCCTTTTAAAGTTTAATCCCTAAATGCCTTTGATAATGCTTCAGACTGCTTAAAGACACCCATTGAGTTAGACTTTGCTTCTTCTGAGGAAACAAACTCAACATCGCCATCAGACTTAGTTTCTTCCTTACGTATAATTCTCCAGAGGTCGATAACAAAAGCAAACATCTTCTGTTCCATCTCAGAAGGATTTTCAATCTTACTTGCTTCTCTGAGGGTTTCAATGAGTTCCTTTCTGTATGCATCTGTGTACTTAATGCTCATATTTATATTCCTTTCTCTGTTCCTTTCTTCTTTATGTTTATTATTATAATGTAACTTAGAAAGAAAATCAAGGAATTTTTGAGTTAAAGACAAATTTATTTACTCTTTACTCTCTACTCTCGGTCTTGTTTTTTCCTTCTATAACAACTGCTCTATCGTCTCCACTAAAATAGACTCCAGTGCCATCAATGCAGTGTTCGTCCCATGACCAAGCATCCTTCTGGGTGAGCAACTTAACTTCCTGTTCACCGTATGCTCTCTTAAGTTCACAGAGTCTTTCAATAAGTTCATCAAGCATCATTTAAAATTCCCCAATCGCCAATCACCAAAAAATCTCCAAAATCTCATAATCACAATCATCGTCAATAAAGTAGCCATTGACTTCCTTATCAAGAACGTCGTTAAAATCTGTTAAGTAGTATTCATCAAGATAGCGTTCAGAATAAGAACGTTCGTCTATGTCATCATTAAAATGGACCCAAATCCCTTCAGGGTTGTCTTTTAGAAATTGCTCCGCTAATTCTTTAAAGGTCATTTTTGTCTCCCTAAAGTTCCTATTTGTACACTCTCGCAAATAAATCACCAACTATAGCAACATAAAATCCTCTTCTGACTAAGTCTCTCAGATGTGAGTCTATCTTTTGTCTAAGAGTCTCTTTCACTAATATCTGTTTAAACTGCTCTGAGGTCATTCCTGTTAAGAGTCCTAGAGTCCCATCTCTAAGGTCGCTCAACTTCTCAAAAGGTTCAAATTGGACTTCATTGATTGTAAGAACTTCATCTGATGCCATAGGGATAACATCTAAGACACAGACAGTTTCCCAAAATTCTTTTTCATTTAGCATCTTTTTGCTCCTTTAAATACTTTGCACACAGTCTTGAACCATCTTCGTTAGTTGGTTCTTCTATCTTGTTATTCTGAAAGTAACGTATACATTCCACATATTCTGTTTCAGGTTTCTGTGGAATGGCTTTCCCTTCTAAACCCATACAAATAAACACAGACACACATAGAATAAAATCCCAAACTGCGTTAGGTGTTCTGCCTTCACTGTTTGCATTGATAATGATAAGAACGATACTCATTATTAAGTTAAAGACAAGAAGTATTGATATTATATGATATAAAGTCATTTTAAATCCTTTAAATTCTTCTTCATCTGTTCAGTGAAGATATAGTGTTCTGTGTAAGTGATTAGTCTTTTAAGACCCTTAATTTCTCTTTTAATATAGTCTTCTTCCAGACTACACCAAAGACTATTACAGTCTTCTTCCTTTTCCTCTAGTCTTCTTTTAAGAAACCTGAGGTCATCTTTAGCTTTGCTCAGTTTAGACATTCTCAGGGTCCTTAACATCAGATACGAAGAATGTGACTGTTCTAAGAATAATATTGAATTCTATCCTGTTAGGAACTAGGTCTATTCCTGGAATATAGTCGACGTTCTCGAATGTAATTCCGTTACTCCATCCTTCTTCATCTACTACATAAACTCCAAATCTTTTAGGGATGTGCTTAATCCAATCTCTTACTGTTGAGTTATAAAAGTCCATTATAATCCTCCTGGAATCCCATCTTCATACTCAGTAGTAAAGAACATCACCGAGTCTCCCCAAGGACCTTCGTGGAAAGTCTTTATATGGAGTTCACAGAATCCTGAAGGATGTTCATTATGTGTGACTTCTAAAATCTTTCCTGGAAAGAACACTGTTTTCCCTTCTTTGAAACGTCTAGTGCTTAGAATGTTGTCAGTAGACATCACAACTACTACTCCGCTTGGAGTCTCGTAGTCTTCTCCGAAGAGATTACAAGTGCATGGAGTATTTTCATGGATAAACAGTATTTCTTTATACTGTTCTTTGATAGACTTGATGGTTTCTTCAGGATGCTCCCAAAAGGTCTTGTCGAACTCTTCGAAGTCTTCCTTAGAAAGTACATTTTTGATGTCTGTGATAGCGTTGATATTCATTGTCGTTTCTCCTTAAAGGATTCCAAGATAGTTAAATGTAATAACTAAAGTGGTCAGCAACACCACAATAGCAAAACCAGAGTCCTGTTCTCTAGCAGAGAACACAACATAGAACGCATATCCAAAGGATAATACTAAGTAAGTGATTAAAACTATCTCTGTCATCTTTTCTCTCCAAATCCTTTATCTCTTATCTATGTTTATTATTATAATGTATTTTGGGTTTAAGATCAAGCAAAAATTTGAGTTTAAGAAAAATTTCTAAAGAAAAGACAAGAAAGGGTCTTAGAAAGACCCTTAAAGACATTTAGATTGTGTTTTATTATATAAGACTAAAGGATTTTAATCTTTGTAAACGACTGTGACATACGTTGATGTTTCACTCTCCTTAAAGAATTTAATGTCTAAGACACAGTGTCCTTTACAGAAATTCTCGATTTTTGAGAGGGTCTCATAATTAGACTGGCTCCTATATGGATTAGATGTATCTAAAATTTCCACTTTCATTTTAAGACCATGCTGAGTTTCAGGACTATCTATCTCGTTATTTTCCCAAGCATCTAATTTTTCCATAAACTTCTTCAACTTTTCAGTATCCATTGTAGCATCTACCTCTAAACCATTATCTTTTTCCGTAATCTTGTTTATTTTTCCAAGAATATCAGGACATCCAAATTCAAATCCAAATCCTGTATGAATTATTTGCTTCATCTTTGTCTCCATTACTCAATAAGAGCAAATCCATCTGCACAAGGGTTATCACTGGTCTGTGGTTCGTCCTTATCTGAAGAAAACTCACAGATTTCTACATCTTCATACTCACAGTCGCCATAAGGGTTTGTTCCAGCAAGATACTTAACAGGAATATCACCATGTTCTAATTCAATTGCTCTTAGTAGAGCGATAAGGTCACTTATTTTTGTCATCTTTTATTTCCTCTAACTCTATTCTTTCTAATTCCTCATATGGGAATATACTGTTTACACAAAGACTGTTGTGACACCCAAAGCATCTTCCAGTACACTCAGGTTCAGGACTTTGGGACATTTCCCATTTGCCCATCTTTGATAAGTTAAGTTCCGAGTTAGGTCTTTCTATTCTGAATCCTTCGATATCTTCCATTCTTAACCCTCCATCTCAAAGTCTATTTCAGTCTCCAAAATGGCTCCATACTCTTCGTAGTCTTCTTCTGAAACTTCGTATTCGTGTTCTTCGACCATATCATAGCCATCCCAGTTGTCTAATCCATACGACTCCAATGCGTCTAAGAACTTAGCATTTTCGATTAACTTAATTAAATCTTCTTCTGAAATTCTGAAATACTTCATCATTCCACTCCAACAGTCAAGCATTCATTTATGTACATTGATGTAATCTTGGACTCAACTGCGTCCAAGACTTTCTTGTTCTCATTCTTTAAGAGGTCCTTAACCAATCCCGAATAAACAACTTCTCCTTTCTTTACAATTCTAATTTTCTCTTTACTATCTAAGAAACCTATAATGCTTTTAAGTGTGATATCCATTAGCCAAGCCTTACTTCAAAAGTTAAAATTCCATTTACAATGTCCATTGACGTGATTCTGTCTTTGCTAATAACATCTCTAAGTGCTAGTTTGTTCTTACTCCTTTCTATTCCTTTTATGCTTCCAGTATAGACAATCCCGGTCTTGTATCTAATTCTAATCTTTTTATTAGGGTCTAAGAAGCCAATAATGTTGCTAATTGTGACCTTTTCCATATCTTTTCTCCTTATGCCTTACACCAAATTTCAAGAAATGAGTTATCTAAGTATGGCTGAGTATATGCCCATCTTGTCACCTTAGGATTCTTAACATTTCTGTATACTTCTTCAACTGAGAAATATGTACATCCATTAACATAGATGTTCATGTTAGTTGGAGTAATTTCAAGTATCTCAGTGTCACAACTCTGACAAAGAGTCACTTCTGAACCTTCCATAATCTTTAAGAAATCCTTTAAACTAACCATTTTCTCTATCCTTGATTCTTTAGATATAATATAAAACTAATCATCTTAAATGCTTCAGGATCTTCCTTTTCAACCATCTGTCCTAACTTAGTAACAACTGGTACCAAACAAGGAAACCTGATATCTGACTGAACCAGGACTTCTAAGAGTCTTCTTCGTTGTTCTTTGTCTAGCTCTAAGAGGAATTTCTTTTCTTTTGACATTTCTTCAAACATCTTTTCAACGTTTGAGACTTTCTGGGAAAACTCCTCACATTTCTTAGTCAGCTTAATCGTATCTTTCGTAGTCATTTGTGTACTTCAAGTTCTCAGTTAAGATAATCACCATTGCGTCTACACTAAAGATGTGAACTGTTTCTCTGAGATTCTTAATCATTCTCAGAAATAATCTTGCTTTGTGAGACTCGAACTTTTCTTCAATGTCGATGCTATGTGGGTCAGGGCCATCTCTGATTTCCTCTAACTCAGAAACAACATCGTCTAAGTCTTTGTCTAAGTTTTCTTTGAGATACTCTAAGAGTAAGTAAGTTTCAATGTATGTCATAGTGGTTTCCTTAATCATTTCCAATTTCTATGTCCTTTTTGTCTTTCTATGATTATATTATAATAAAAATCGAAGAAATTTTCAAGGAAAAATTTGAGTTTAAGTAAAATTTGAATGAAAAGTTTGATATGGCTCAAACTTTTCATAAAGAGAAAATATAAATAGTACATTAGTAGAGTCTTTCTTTCAGAGGAACTACGATAAGGCGCTCTACTTTGTCCGCTCTGTCACAGAATGCTTTGTCACCTTCTATGGCTTTATTACGCCAAAAGTAATCCATAGTTTCACTCTCTACTTCACCATTTTGAATATAGATTAAAACAGTGCCTAAAGACTTACCTCGGTTAAACTCTACAACAGTTCTCCAGTCACTGTTGATAGACTCTAAGGCTAAAAGATTAACAAATGCTCCTAATGTACACGGTCTACTAATACTAAGATTGTACTCAAAAGTGTTGTAGTCGTCTGTTTCTTTTTGGTCTGATTTATGGTAGGACAACTTTGCTTCCTTTTCCACTAATTCCTTGAATTTCAGGGTCTTTTCCTTTTTGTCTTTTTCAATAACTTCCTGTTTGAACATCGCATCCAGTTCTTCCTTAGTATGTCCTGAATTAAGATGCTCTTCTAAGAACTTAATCTTTTCCTTGTCATAGTTCTTTTTAGTATTAAAGTCATTGTTTTCTTCCATCTCTTTCTCCTTTTAAATCCTTAAACAACTTCCAAGACAACTTAAACCCATCAGGTAACTGGTCGATAAACTGTTTAAACAGTTCATTTTCCTCTCTGAGTTCAGAGTTTTCTTTCTTTTCCTTTTCCAGTTCTTCTTTATAGAACTCTAAATGGTCTTTTCCAAGGTACAGTTCTGCAACTCTAAGGTCATTTTTCTTCAAACAGTCTATGATAATCTCGTATTCTTGGAGTTTATGGTAGTCTATCTTAAAATTAGTTTCATATTTCTTTAGAAGTTCTTGGAATCGCCTTTCTTCATTTTCATTGAGTTCGATACTGTCGTCATATCTTTCATGGGTATACTTTAGTTCATCTTGGAGTCTCTTTATCTCTTCCTTTAGATTAAAGATAGTATTTTCATTCTCTAAGAACTTAGACACTTTGTTTAGAAGTTTCATCTTCGTTATTCCAATCCCAGTCAACAACAGTAATGATAATATCAGACTCAGTTTCTTCTGACTTAGTAACAACCATGTTAATGACTGGATTGTTCATCCAGTCTTCTAATGTCTTAGTCTCCTTAGAGTTACAGAGTTCTTTTCCATTTTCATCTCTAACAATGAATCCCAAGTTGTGTTCCTTCCTGAAGTCAGAAGAGTTACACAAAAAGTCGAGTAATGTTTCAATCATAAAAATCCTTATGTCTTTATATAATAAACAATATTTTAATTTTTATCTAATGATTCCAAGAACTTCTTACTGTCAAAATACGTTGTATAGAAAGTTAGAAGACCAGTAAAAACTCCTTTTTGGAAGTCATTTTCTTCTCGTTCACTTTTCTTGATATTAGCTAAGACAGTTTCAAGTGCTTTCTGCATCACAGATAGTTTATATGCAAGATGAAAACAAGTGAGAGTACAGTATAGAAGAACAAACATAACGACACAAATTATAATATCACTCACCCTTCACTCCAAATGGTCTCCATTCGCCGTTGACTTCAATTTCATATTCTTCAAAAAGACGCTCCAAACTGTAACTTGAATCACCAAGAGTGATTTTTACAGATTCTGGCTTATGCCGTGTGCCTAAATACATGTGACGTAATTCTGTTCCATACTTACTTCTATAATGGATAATATCGCCTATTTCATGCTGTTCAATCCAGTCATTTAGTGAATAAGGTCTGTACTTCTTTTCAGGCTTCTTAACCCATTCTTCAGGAAGGAAATAAGAAGATTCACCATCAAAATCATCAGTAAATGCTGTTAGTCTATGCATGTCAACTTTCTTTAAAGTTGCATATTTTAATGGATCTTCTGAATTTGCAGACTCTAGATCCTGAAATGTTCCAAGACAGTTAGCAAAATATCCTTTCTTACCTATAAACTGTTTAGCTACATCAATATCCACACAGTCCAAGGGTCTTCTGCCATCTTTAATTCTCTTATCTAACTTCATTAACTTATTCCTTTACTCTGTTTTAAATGTTCCAAATGGGACATACTTATTTTCAGAGTCTAAGAGTTCATACTCTTTAAACAGTTCTTCTAAGTGAAACTCACAAGCACCTAAGGTTACAAATGGTTCAAAGTCATAATATCCTAAGAAACACTGAGTATAGACAGTTCCACCATCTTTTTCTCTGAATGTTATAGGTGAAAGAAGAGGAAACTTAGACCGAAATTCTTCTAAAGTATAAGGTCTGTACTCTTCACTTGGTTCAGGACTCACATAATCTTCAGGTAAAAAGAATGAATAAAATTCTTCGTCATCAGGAGAAAATAATCCATCTTCAACACATTTCAGAGTTCCAAATGTTAACTGACGGACATCTTCGAAGTCGTCAACATAACTACCAAAGTATCCTTTCTTAGAAGTATAAAGACATCTTTTAACTTCGTCAGTGTCAAATCCACTTAAAGGGTTCTTTAAAATTCGCTTGTCCATTATCGTTCTCCTATTACTTATTGTTCATCTATGTCTATCTGTCCATTCTGAATTAAAATGTATAATAATCTTAATGCTTCCTGTAATGCTAAAAGTTCACCAACATCAGTGATTTTAAATGGTTCTGTTCTGTATATAGAACCTTCTACCTTTGATGTTAGTTTATATAAATTATCTTTATTCAGATGTCTCATTATATTCTCTCCTTGACTTAACTTCAATAAAAATCCTTATGTCTTATATTATAACTAATAACATCTTACTTTGTCGATAGCATCTCTGATAATCTTGTTTAAAACTGGATTATCTGACTTACAGTTTACACCAAAAGTTCTCCAGATTCCATCTTCATAGATTTCATACTTTTCGAACAGTGTGTAGAGTGTAAATGCTGAGTATCCTAAATGGATTTTCTCAAGATAATGTTTGCCTTCATCATATCCTAAGAACACTCTGTGCATAACTGGTTTTGCTGATTCTGCTGATTCTAAGTCTTTTCTCTTCTTCCTAAAGACAACTTCAGTTCCAAGTCCATGAGTTCTCTTCCATTCGTCTAAAGTATAAGGTCTATACTTCTGTTCTGGTTCTATCCACTCTTCAGGTAAGAAATAATTAAATTTATGACTGATTTCATCAGAAAATGCTTTTTCACTGTCATTGTCTACTTCCTTTAGAGTTCCATAACTTAGGGAAGTAAATCTTTGTGAATAGTCTGTGAATCCTAGATATTTAAATGCTCCAAGGTCGTTAGCAAAGTAACCTTTCATTTCAATGAACTGTATAGCTTCCCTTATGTCAATACAACTAAAAGGTCTTCTTCCATCTTTAATTCTCTTATCTAATTCCATATTAACTCCTTATTCGGCTACTCTTGGATTACTCTCTGGGTCTGTAATACCAATTACAAACTTCATCATCAAGAAATTTTTTCTTTCTTCAGAAAACGGAAATTCAGTCTTGTCTAGCTTGGACCACTTTCCTGGCTGGAAATTCCCTCTAGAATCAAAGTCGCTACACACAAAGAAAATTTTACAAAAGTCTAAGTAGTCCTGCTCTTCTTCTATCTCTTCTTGGCTCTTGTTCCTTTCATGTTCCTCTTGTCTTAGAATTTCTTCTAAGTCCTCAATAGGCATTATGTCTTCTTCAGGAATAAAATAACGATATGCTTTGTTATTTGTCACAAAACACTTATCATCTTCTTTCAATGATTCTAATGTCCCATATACAAGTTTCTTAGAAGAAATAGTCATATAATAAAGAATAGAATTAGAGAAATATCCTTTCTTTCCAATGTCATCTTCATTTGATGTCGCTACAGATTGAATATCCTCTATGTTATAAATTCTTCTGTCTAACTCAATGTTCATCTTAGCTCCTCTTTACATACTCTACTACTTTAACTGTCTTCTCTTTCTTTTCGACTTCATAAGGTTGGCTGAAGAACTCATCTTCGCATTCTTCAGTTAACCCTGTTCCCATTCAAAATCACTTTTAGATGCAAGTCCTGCTTGACAACGCTTAAACAGTTCTTCCATTCTATCAGCATTTGTGTTGTTCCAGTAAAGTTTCTCCCACAAATCTGCAATAATATCATCTTTAGAATCTTTGTAAAACCTTATGTAGTCAACATCAATAACTACAGTGTCGATAAAAGAATGTACTTCGATATTACACACATTTGACTTTTTAAGTTTTTCATCTTCTTCGCCGAATGTTTCAATGAAACGTTTAAATGAACCATCATTCCAATAGTTCCCATAAGTGTTTATTCTGTACTTCTTACACTTAATATTTTTTAGATAAGGAATCCACTCTTCTAAAGTATGAAAGTAGTTTCTTGTAATCATTCTTCAACTCCTATTCCAAAAGTTTTCCACTCAGTTCCGTCAAAGTATTCAAATTCATTTTCTAATAAGTATTTCATATCATAACCACACTCACCACAATCAAAACACACATAAACTTCATCTTCTCCACAACTATCACTAAAATAAATATCAGTTATGATATACCTTCCCTTCGCATCTGCCTGTCTGATTGAGCGTAATTTGCCTGTATCAAACAAGTTTAAAAATTCTTCACTTGTAAAGGCTCTGTATTTCTTTTTAACTTCCTGTAACAGTTTTTCAGGAATAAAAAACTATATCCAGAATAACCATGCTTAACATCACGTGGAGTTCTAAAAATATTATCATCCCCAGAAGTATCGACCTCTGCCAGTTCTGAATAAGTACACTCAGTTAAATCCTGTAATTCAGTTAAATCACATGTAAAATAACCTTTTTCACCAATCAATTCGTCATTGAATCGAATAGCAGTTTGAACATCTGAAAAATCTCTAATTCTTTTATCTAATTTTCTTTCTATAATCATTTTTATTCCTTAAATTTACAAAAGCATCTGACTTACTATATAGACATTTAAGCCTTCTTCAGTCTCCATTTCTAATGCCCTTTGTCCCATTCTAAAGCAAACAGTCCTCAATAGCTCCACTTGACCCACTCAGTAATCCCATATGATACTTTAAAGGGTCAAATGACTTCTGTGCTTCTTCCTTTCTCTTAATAAATTCATCAAACTCATCACTTCCAAAGATATTGGAGTATATCTCTTCTATGACTTCAACTACCTCATAAGGATTCTCACCAGGTTCTAGTTCATTCCAACGCAGTCTCATTTCATACATTTCTTCTAAGAGTTTCTTGATTTCATCTAAAGTCATATTTCATCCCTCTTTTCCATATAATTCAAGTTTAAGTGTGCTGTGTATAACTTTGCTAATTCTCTTGATGTTTTACATGAGATAGTATTACACACATTATCAATTTCTTCGATAAAGAACTTTGTTTGGACAATCTCAAATTTGTCTCTAAGAGTCTTGTTTTCCTTAGACATATAATGCTCTAAGTCAGACTCAAGGTAAGCTATTACTGTTTCAACAGAAGTATCATCATCAAAACCCTTAAGGTATTCTACTAGGTGAAATAATGCGATAAAATCAGTCATCTTTTCAGTTTCCATTTCTAACCCTCTTAACAAATTCATCAAATTCTTCTTGTCCAAAGATTGTTTCATACATTTCTTCTATAACAAGAAGTGCTTGCCAATTTAGACTGCCACCATAATCATCTGTTTCATCTGTATACCATTCTTTATACGTTTCTTCTAAGAGTTGCTTAAAGTCTTCTTCTGTCATTTTAAAACTCCTCATTATCAGGAAACTCAGTGAATTCGTTTTCCTCAGTTTTGTTATCTGAGAATAACTTTGTTTTAGGACTCTTATGGATTTTATAGAGAAAACACTCTTCAAAAATACGAGAAACTATATCAGCATTAAAATCGAATAATACACCTCTTCCTTCTAACCTGAAACTGACAAAACAGTGAGTCCAAGGTCTTCTATATCCAAATGTGATACTTTTAATATTGTCTTTACGAGAGTTATAAAAGTTAGCTAAGTCACACACAACATCATACTGTTCTTCAGAAAGATGTTCCTTTATCATTTCTTCAATGTCTTGGGTGTCTATAATCATAGCTATTTGCTCTCCTTGATTAACTCTTCGAATGCTTCCTTTCCAAAGATGTCGATGTAAAGGTCAGCTAAAGCAAAGATTTCACCATCAACCATGTTATGTAGGTCTCTGTCATTCCTTACATTCTCAGACTTAATTTCTTCTTTATATTCTAAGATTCTTGTTTCTAAGAGTTTTTTTACTCCATCTAGGGTCTTAATAGTCATAAGACGTCTCCTTCCTCGCGCTTCTTACTTTACATTTGGGACTAAAACTACTGAAGGTTCAGATAACCAAAGGGTGCTATCCTTTAGTTTTGAGTGAAAGATATCATAGGTGTAGAATCCAAAAGGAACATCTTGGACCTTTCCTTCGAAGAGGATGTTTCCCTTGATATCTTTTAAGGCGATGCTTTTTGATGGATTTGACTTTACAAGGAATACTGCTAAAATCATATCTTTACTCCCTTTCTTTTCTCTTTATGTCTATTATTATAATGTATCTTAGAAAGAAAATCAAGTAAAAATTTTAGTTTAAGTCAAACTTTTGTTAAAATAAAAATTTATAGAGACTTTGTCTCTATAAAAAATTTTTATATGTAGAAGTCTACTTCAGCAATACTCTCTCAAATGGAACAAAGTATGGGAACTGTCTTATATTTCCCTCTTTATCTTTGGTTATAAAGCAATAATCATAATTATCATCTATTCCAAGGAGAACTCCTTCAAATACTTCAGGTCCTTCTAGGTCGTGGAAGTCTTGGGCTGAAACTCCAAACCATCCTCTGTCACCAACATAAAACTCGTCACACGTAATGACTGTCTGAATATCAGTTTTGTTTAAAATTCGCTTGTCTAGGTGTCTCATTTTAGTTCAATCCTTATGGCCATTAAAAGTTTCATCTTATATCTTTATATAAGAAACATAGTTTAAAATTACATTTGTGAGTTCCAGTCATTCCACTCACTTTTCATGTCATAACAGTCTACAAATTCTTCGATTAGTTTCACCTTTGCCTCAGCATTTGCTAGTCTCTGCATTACATTATCCAACTTAGAACACACAGAGTCGTAGAGACTCTTAGAGTTAGAATTCCTTAACATCTGATTTTCTAACATTTTGTCTTCTAACTGTTCTTCTAAGATTTTGATTTCTTCGTTTCTGAGTTCAACGATACGCTGAAGTCTTCTAATAGTATCTTTAAGATTTTCTGTTTCAACACTGTTCATAATATTATCCTCAAAGCTAAACTATACTTAACCCAGTACATCCTATAATGTTTCCTTCTGAGTCTCTGAGAGTCTTAGAAGGAATCATTACGTCAGTTCTTTCAGGATTGGTTTCTTTCAGTGCTTGTGCTACTCTAGCACTCACAACGTAGATAGTATTTTCTTTAGGTTCAGGAAGACCACTTATCTTTCCATAAGTGGCCCTAAAGACAGGGATCCAGTCTTCAACTACCTTTATTTCCTCAGAAGTCTCTTCGCAACGAGCGAGTCCTGATGGCTTGACAGTTAGAGTCTTGGTTCCAGTAGTGATAGTAATATCGTGTGGGGTTAAGTTGATAATCATTTCTCTGTCCTTATACTATGCACTGATGACAAACACAATATCTATACTGTCTCCACCGGGATAAACATAGACAGTGTTTACATCGTAATCAAGATACTCCTTGAAGGATTCTAAGACTTCTGTTCCTTTGATATCTTCGATTTCAGTATATCCAACATCAATAGAAACAGTGTCATTCTCAGATAAGTTAAATTTCTTTAAGTATTCTCTAAGAGTCATTTCTATTCTTCCTCTAATTCAAAGGTTAAACACAGACCATCTTCAGTTTCATTAACTGAGATTTCTTCTACTTCTCTATTAAAGTAATCTTCTAAATCTTCGTCTCCTCTGAATATCAGTTCTATGTCATCAGGATATTCAAAAGGGTCTCTTGGAATCCAAAGAATAACATTGTCATTCTTAGATAGATTGAATTTCTTTAAGTATTCTTCTACGTTCATATCCTTTCTCTCCTAAATCTCTTTATGCTTATTATTATAATGTATTTTGAGTTTAAATTCAAGTAAAAAATTTTAGTTAAAGACAAATTTTTTAAGGAATTCTGAGAACTGTTATAAAGAAACACTAAAGGTGTTATTTGGATAAGAGCATCTTGGAGTTTGATGCTCTTATATTGAATACAATTAGAAATACTATGTCCACATTCCAGGGATCATCTCAACAAATTCCTTACAGATATCTTTGTATCTTTCTATGTCTTCATCTTTCCAAAAGTCATAGCCTTCTACGATAAGACCTTCTACCCTAGAACACAGTTCCTTACAGTGGTCTTCAAGCTCTCCTTTTTGACCTGCTCTTTCTTGGAAGTCTATAAGTGCCTTTAGGTGGGTGTACATAAAGCAAGCAAATGTAAAGTCTACGTTCCAAATCTCGTAGTCATAGAATCCATAATTGTCGTAGTATTCTTTACAGTACTCGGTGTTAAATCTCGTTTTAACATCTTCTTCTGCTTCTCCTGGTCTAAAGAAATTTGTCTTAGACTTTTCGAACAGTGGTTGAAGTATTTTTGCTCTGAACATCTTCTTTCTCCTTTAAATCCTTATTTTCTTTCCAAAACCAAACTTTTCTCCTATGCCTTTGAGTTCTGTTCCTTTGTTTTCTGTTCATAGAAATCCTTAGCTTTCTTAGTCAGCAAAGCATTTAACTTAGAAAAATCAATAACAGGAAACTTATATTTAAAGACAATGTTTGAAATCTCTTCTTTAATAAATTCCCTTGAAACAAGATTAGCAAGTTTAAAAATATTTAAGTCTTTATATAGAGAAACATATTTTAAATATTCCTTTTCTAAGAAAACTTCATCGAACCAGTTGTCTAAGATGTCAGCATACATATCATCAGTGAGACACTTTGCTCTAATGGAAGAATTTGGCTTTGGATAAAGAATCTTTCCCCAAACAGTTCTTCCATACTTATTTTCGTGCCCTGAATATGACTTAATAACGAATCCTTCTCCAGTCTCAAACTCAGGTCTCATTAAGAACTTTGAAAACTCTTTATTCTTCTCTAATAATGCATCTACATCAGATAATTCTTTTCTTGGAACAATCTTAGATGGAACATAGCTAATCCCATGTTTGTCTAAGATATCCTGGACCTTTTCAATCTGAATGTAATACTTTTCATTGTCTATAATAGCAACAACATCAAACACAAAGAACTTATGGAGGAACTTAGGGTCTACAAGGAATGTCCCATTTTTAGTCATCTCGCCACACAGAACGATATAGTCAGGATTAAATGGTGTAAATGACTTAAATGCTTCAAAGATTTCTTCCAGTGCTTTCGAGAAATTCCCATAATTTTCCTGGACAAATTTAGCAAATCCTTCATTGTCATTCTGAACTGTTAAGAACCTTTCTCTGTTTCCAGGAATGACATCTTTAGTTTCAGTGTTATAAATCACCAATGAGTTAGTACCATCTATCTTTGGCTGAACAACAAGACGAGGTTCATCTAAGAGATACTCAGTTTCATCGGTCCCAAAACGTTCAACATGCTGATACTTAAAGATACTAAAGTCTAAGTTCTGAGTCATTTTAAAATCCTTTTCTATATAATAAAACACTAAATTTTAAATTTTTCTAAGGTTTCCTTTTTGATATACCGTCTACACATCATTTCCTTTTCTACGTTACTAAGATAAGAGTCTTTTAAGGCAGATACTATGTACAAACACTGTCTTTTAATGTATTTCTCAGTCTCAGAAGGATAAGGATTAGAGTCAACCTGATTTATCGCTTTGTTAAACTCGTTAATACAGTTTTCAATAAAAGTCATTTTTATCGTTCCAAATAAAAAGGAGACACTTAGTATCTCCTTTGGTTAAATTACTTAGTCTGAATTATCTACGAGGGAGGCGATAATAGCTAATGCAATCACTAATCCCACAATACAGATACTCAAGAGCACCGAAGCTAAGAATGGTCCAAACAGAACCCAAACCCAGTCCCAAGTAATTACACCACATAGCTTTAAAACAATCAAGACAATAGTCAAGAGTCCAAAGAATCCAACACCACCACTTGCATATATGCGTTCATTTTCATTTCTCATATCATTCTCCTTACATAACAACACCAAATGGAACCCACTTATGACTTTCTTCGTCATAATACTCATAGAACTCTGAGAGGCTCTCTAGACTATAAAATGTGTTTCCTATGAGTGCTTCTAAACCTAAGCTAGTAATATCATACCCTAAGTACATCAACTTACTAAAATCTTTTGTCTCTTTTTCTCTTAACTTTAAGACTGTTCCAATCTCAAACTTATGTTTCCATTCCTCAGATGTAAACGGTCTTACTTGTACTTCCTTAGGAAGGAGATAAGACTCAGGGATAAAGAATGACCAACCATACTGGTATCCTTCAGGACTCTCAGAAATGAAGATAGTATCTTCACTAAAGTCTAGTTCGTTTCCATCTTCGTCTGTGTCTGCTATGTCACTTAGTTCACCATACTTACACCACTTCTCTACATCACTAAAGCATGACAGGTCAAGAGCAAAGTATCCTGTCTGTCCTATCATAGTTTTGTCATAATGTATAAGACTCTGAATATCATCTTTGTCTTTGATGCGTTTGTCTAATTTTAAACTCATTTTCTTTTCCTCTATTTAATACATATAGACTTCTATATCTCTTGGAGAATACATTTCAACATAGCTTACATCTTTGATTGCTTTTAATATCCCTTCGAGATAACCTTTGAAGAATGATGTATCCATTCCCTGTTCTTCAAGAGTCTTAATCGTTCCTTCGAGTTCTGACTTCTTTGTTTCCAGTCTAGTCAGGACCTCTCTAAGTGCTTCAATAGCAGGATTAGTTATATGTGCTTTCATTCTTTAGTCCTTAATACATTACATCATAATAAACTCTTGAAGGGTCGTATAAGTCATACTCGTCTAAGTTTTTCTTTGTAAAGGGTTCTCCAATTGGGTTTCCTGGCTTTACTTTGAGTGTGCAAATCAGGTCGTTTTCAATTAATTTCTCAGTTTCTGCTTCCAAGCTAACTAAGGAAACGCTCTTATCTGAGACTCTCACAACCTTGGCAAAACTGTGAAAGTGAAATCCTGGCTTAACTAAGATATCATTTACCTGAACTAAGGTTTCTTTGTCTCGGGTAAGTTCGTCAACAGTATTAAAAACAGCAGGCATTCTTTTCGTTCCCTTCTTTGGCTTCTTCAGTTGCGTCACTAAACACGCTCTCTACAGCGACTATAAACGAGTCACATAACTGTTCGTAATAAATAACACTGCAACTCAGTAAACCCAAAGACTCCAAATACTGTCTCTGGGGTTCGTAAATTTCCATATCTGAAACTGTCATTCTCTTTCTCCCCAAGTTCCTTTAAGAACGATAAGCATGATACAGTCACCATTCTCATAAACAGCATCTATGGAAATTACTTCTACTTCTTCGATATCAAGATATGTTGAAAGATGAAGGTCATTTGGTCTTCCTTTAAAGAATGGTGTTCCCGTCTGAGACTTTTGATTATAGAGTTCTACTTTACAAATTCTAAGTGTCTTGAAAAGTTCTTTGAATTTCATTGTTATGTCCTTTCTCTGATATCTTTGCTTTATGTTTATTATTATAATGTATTTTAAAAGAAAAATCAAGACATATTTTGGGTTTAAGTCAAAAATATTCGAAGTTTAGATGTTTCTGAAAAAGCATCAAAGCATTTAAATCATGTTTATTATATAGATATAAGATTTTAAAATATTTTAGATGTTTTTAAAGGCATCACTTAGAAGCTCTTAAATGCTTTAATGCTTTAATGCTTAAATGCTTAAATGCTTAAATGCTTAAATGCTTTAATGCGATGATAATGAAAAAGCCAACAAACTTTTTGTTGGCTTATTTGTGACATAGAATTTTCTTGAATGTGATTTATGGATTAATCCCAGACTTCAGCGTCTTGTGATCCAGAAGTTTAGATGATTTGGTCAAAAAAGAAACCATTGAGTTTTTTGACAGAGCCCTTTGCTATTTTTGATATATCACATGGCTCATCGTCTTCGTCAAATACTTCAAACTTGTCTTGTGTTCCAATTCTAAAGCAAATGGAATCTGTAACAAACTCGATATATAGAGGACTGTCTCTCTCAACAGACTGTTTAAACCTATTCATCACAGTTTCAGTCTTAAAGTCTCTTATAAACTTAAATAATGCCAGTTGCTTATCTGTTACAAATGAAGTGCCATCTTCATATACTACACGCATATAATAGATACTGCTTCCCATTAATCCGCATCTATCTACTTTTTCCATCGCAAAGGACCACAGGTCACTTATCTTGCCACTTCCTGCAAAAATTCCATCTTCACATGATAGCATCATATACAGTTTGGTGTTTGCTTCGTTTAAGTTCTTAAATTTCATCATTATACCTCTAAAGCATGATTATTTTTTATTTATCAGTCCTTGGGAGATTCTCTAAGACTTATTTCTTAACATATAGAGCCATTCGTCCATAACCATACGAGCATGTGCTTTGTCAAAATACTTTTCATCTCTATGCTCGAAAAATCTCTCCATTCGGATATACTCATTTTCCTCTTCCTTGTTAAGAATCTTATCAGACAAAGAAACAACGAAGTTTCTAAGTCTATAATATCTTAGTCTATATAAGACATCTGTTATCCAAGAAAGTTTCTTGGCACAAGTAGAGCCTTTAAGATGGTTTATCTTATAAAGATACTCAGTTTCTTTCTCTGTTCTAGTCTTAACTACTTCTACTTTTCCATTAAACAGTCTAAGTGTAAAAGCATTATGATGATTTTCATAACCATATCCATCTTCAGAAGTCATAAATGTGACAAAGAACTTATACTGTGGATAAGTCTTTGCAAACCATAACAGTTCTTCTTCACACTCTTCTAAGGACTCTACCCACTTCCCAATGGACTCAACTTTCCCCACTTTGTTAGTCTTGTAATTAACAAATGAGTAAGGACCACCTACAAATGAACTTCCAAACAGTTCTACTTCGAAGATACCAGGATTTGGATTCTGATTCCACTTAGTTCTAAACTCTTTAAGTTTAGACTCATATGTATTTTCTAAGAATTCTAAGACTTCAGAGTTGTCGGGATTGTCTCTTAAAGACGATTGAATCCAGTCAGGGATTTTCTTAGGGACTCTCACATAGTCACGACAGAAGTTTCTAAATTCATCATCATTTCCTGAACCCCAGTAAAACATAGACTCATTTCTCATTATCATAGACACAGTGTCTTCGTGGGAAATAGTATCAGGAGACTCTACGAACACAGTTGTCCACTTGTCTGTGAGTTTAAATTCTTTCCAGTTCTGTTCTTTTTCTAATGTTTCATTGAATTTCATTCTTTAATCTCCTATACAGACTGTTTGTCTATAAACATCCTCCGCAACATCCATGCTCAACGTTTACATTAAATAAAAATGTAATTTCTTCCTTTTCTTCATCTGTGAGATTTAATTCTTCCCATTCAGGATAGTCAAAATCTATCTCCCAGTCACCTTCAGTGACATGGTCATTCCAGTCTTCATCGAAGAAACAGGTTCCTCCTGAATGGAATCCACCCTTAAAAGACATTTCCTTTCCATCTATCTTTAAAGTAAGAGTTCCCATACATAGACATGGATATTCTCCAGTGTAGCTAACAAACTCGATATTTCGCATAATTACTCTTCCTCTTTAGAATAGATATGTATAACATGCTCACAAAAATCAAAATGTTCAGAAGAAACAATTCTTTCTAATATCTTTTCAGAAACTGTCTTTTCAAATTCAAGATATGATTCCTTAGAAATAGTAAAACTTAAACATTCGTTTTCATCAGGGTCATAAACTATCGCTTTGAAACCATCATGCGAGTCTTTTGTTCTTCTTAAAAACTCCTTTACAGTTTCGGTATCTTCGTCCCAAGTATCCTTGTGGTATTTCTTAGTATAGATACACATCTTCATTACGAAGAACTTACCATTAGTATAAGGAGGTTCAATGTACCAGTCATGAACTTCTTCGTTTAAGAGTCCATCATAACCATTCTTAGATTCTTCAACTTCCTCGATTTCTAAGTCGTCAATAAAGATATCCCAAAGACTTTCTCTAAAATCCTCAGCCATAGTTTTAATAAGTTCGCTAACAATCATTTAAATCTCCTTTCTCTCTATAACAAAACACATTTTTAATAACACTTTAGATGGATTTCAATAATTTGATGTTTACCTCTATGAATCTGAACGTACTCTTTAACATCTAAGCACAAAAACTCGCATAGGACAAATACATCATCTTCATCTGAGTCATATACTTTGCCATCAGTTTTATCATAGATGACTATAGTATTTTCATCATCAAAATGGATGTTTTCTAAAACATCTGATACAGTAAGTTCTTTCTCTTCGTTTTCTTCATCTTCAGAGTCCTCTTCAGAGTCTTGGGATTCTTCGGTATGAATAATTAAGACCAAACCACCATTTTCAGAAGTGAATCCCCAAGTCATTACGTCTAAATCTTCTAACCATTTAAGAATAGAATTACAAACTTCTACAATACTCTTAAAATGATATCCATTTATTCTAATTTCTGAAATTGAAATTTTACTTAATGATTCTAACAGTTCTTTAATCTTCATCTTCGAAATCCTCATCTTCATCCCTAACAGCACCTCTAACCCACCAAAACTCAGACTCGTCATACGAAGTAGGAAGTTCTTCAATGACTAACTCACCACACTCTAAATCGTCGTACGGGCACTCGTAAATATGAGGGTTTTCGTATTTCTTTTTAAATTCTTCTGCTTTTTCTAAGGAATCAAAGATACAGATAAGGTCTTTCTGAGAAATAGCATCTCCAAAACCTCCATCTGTATCGTACTTGTGAAAAACTCCAAATATTCTCATTCTTTTCTCCTATTACAATAAAAGAGTTTACTAGATATAATCAGATTGTAAAAGAACCTGCTTAACGAAGTCTAATTCTTTAATAAGAACATCAAATTCTTCTGGGCTATCAGGGTCATCAGTAATTTCAAAGTCATCCAGTTTGATATCATAACCCATTACACGTCTGCTAGGTTTACAAGTAAACCCTGCAGAGATAAAATCTCCTTCGAATGAAGCATGATCCCAAAACATTCCATCAGCACTATCGTTATCATTTTCATAATAATCATATCCATCCTCAGAAGGTTCTACTTCAGAACATGAAATAGTCTTTGGAAAGTCTACATTGTAAAATGGGCAAGTCTCCTTGATATCCTTAATCATTTCCTTTTCAACGTTCATTTTTATCTCCTTAAAATTTTTGTGCGTTATAGAAGGACAAAAGTATTTATAAAATTAAAACCTTTCCTTCTTTAACTTCTCCGTCTTTGTCAAAGTCTACAATATCATTTTCGACATGTAAACGTACTTCATCAGTTCCAAAATAGTCTCCACCATCATCTCTATACTGAACTTCTACTCTGATGTTGCCATGCTTTTTCTTAATTTCCTGTAACTCTCTAATCAGGTCGTCAATTCTCATTTCGGTCATTTGGAACTCCTTACTATAAATGTTGTCTACAATAATATTATAATATAAATAAGGAGAAAAATCAAGAAAAAGTTTGGGTTAAACCCAAACTTTTTAAGAAAGAAGTCTTGAAACTCCTTTAAAAAAGAGACAAGCATAAAGCATTGTCTCTTATATAAGATATAAAGAATTAAAATCTTAAAATCACTTAAATCTCATAAATGTGATTTTACCTTCTAATGGACATCCTTCAAAGGCCCACAAAGCATCATCTCCCTTTACCTTAGATACATCCCAATTTGACACATCCTGATTAAACTTAGTATAAGCAAACATACAGGATACATCTGTCACACTGGAAGTATCCCAGTTAGTGATGTCGCCCTTAGAGCCTGTAAATGCAGATCTTTCAAACATATAGGTCATGCTTGTGACATTACTTACATCCCACTTACTAAGGTCTCCATTAAATGGACTTCTCCTAAACATAAAAGCCATATTCTCTACATTAGAAACATCCCACTTAGAGATATCACCTGCAAAGGCTGATTCTTCGAACATTCCGCCCATATTTTCCACTCTAGAAACATTCCACTTGGAGATATCACCATTAAACTTGGACTTCTGGAACATCTGGTGCATATTCGTTACTTTAGACACATTCCACCGACTCAGGTCTCCATTAAATTTGCTTCTCTTAAACATTCCACCCATATTATCTACTTTAGAAACATTCCACTTAGAGATATCACCATTAAAAGAGCCATATGCGAACATTAAACTCATATCTCTTACATTGCTTACATCCCACTTAGAGATATCACCATTAAATGAACAACAGTTGAACATGTTATGCATATCTGTTACTTTAGATGTATCCCATTCAGAAATATCGCCCCAGAACCTGTCACAGTCTTCGAAAAGGCCACTCATATCAGTAATATCAGACGTGTCGATGAAGTTTAAGTTTCCTGTAGGCCCTACCTGTTTGTTGTATACAGAAATGTAGTTTCTGACCATTTTCTTGAACTCTTCGTTGTTCTTAGGCTTTACTCTTTCAGGAAGTTCTGTCTTAGACTCAGAACCTTCGTTGATGATTTGTTTGAATTTCATTTAAGTTTTCCTTCTGTTTTAATATACTAGTATGCTAATACTATTTATATTTCCTTTTGATAGTTTAATATAATTCGAAGATGAGACTCTTTTAAGTGCTTGCTTGGATTTTGGAAATTAAGAAAGGGGCCAAAATGACCCCTTAGATGAAAAAGAGACATAAAAAAATCATTGTCTCTTATATAATATAATTTAAATTAGTGTTCTTTCAAATATTCTTTCAATAACTGGAAGCGGACAAACCTTATGCAGATTCAGTCTGTGTCTTCTGTCTATGTTTTCCTTTACCTTAGGGTCTTCGCATACTCCAGTCATAATGTACTTGTCTAAGACACTGTATGTAAATCCCAAGTTATCTTCGTCTGTTTTACCGCATAATCCATCTGATGGAGTCTTATGGACCAAGTCCTTAGGGATATCCAGTAAGTCTCCAATCTGAATTACTTCGCCAACAGTATATGAAGCTAAAGGACCAATGTCTCCAGCACTGTCACCAAACTTAGTACTGTATCCCACATAGTCTTCAGAAGCATTGCAAGTATTGATTACTCTTCCACCTTCTGGAACTCCCTGCGCCACAGCATACAGTGTAGCCATTCTGAGTCTTGGAGCAAGATTCTGTTTTAAAGCATCTGTGATTTCAAAGTCAAAAGAACTGTTGGCAGTCAGAGCATTTAACATCTCATTATAAGGATTATTGATATTAACTACTTTATATCTAATACCAAGATGCTTTACTACTCTCAGAGCATCTTCAATGTCTTTCTGAACTCCATTAGGCATTAAGACTCCAATCACCCTGTCTTTTCCCAATGCTTCTACACACAGGGTACTTGCTATGGTAGAGTCCTTTCCTCCTGAGATTCCTATAACAGCACTTGCCTTAGGACCATTTTCACTGAACCAGTCTCTGATAAAGTTAATGATTCGTTCTTTTTCTTCTTTTGGATTAAATGTATTCATAGTTACTCCTTAAAAAATCCAGTCTAAAAATGACTGGATTAAAATGATGTTTATATATAAGATTTAAGATATTTTAAAACATTTAAAGATGTTCTAATCCTTCTCAGAGTACATTAGTCTAAGGCTAATTCCTTTCTTCAACCAGTCTACATACTCAGGATTCTTACACATTCCCTTTCCTTCAGAATCTGATATCTTAGCTACATCCTTACCATTACATTCTGTTACCTTCATTACAATATTAAGAGGTTTCATGCATGTATCATTTGATAAAAATGTTCCAATCCCAAATGCTACCTTTGCTTTGTTCTCAAAGTGATTAGCTATCATATCTGCTCGTTCAAAGTCGAGTGAGTCTGAGAACAGCAAAGTCTTAGTTAATGGGTCTATTCCAAGACTCTTAAAATGTTCAATTTCCATTTCACCCCACTTGATAGGGTCTCCTGAGTCATGTCTTACTCCATCAAACACTGAAGCTAAAGCATCACTAAAGTCTAAATTAAACAACTTAGTCCCTAAAGTATCAGTCAGAGCAATACCATTCTTCTTCCCATACTCCTTAACCCAAACCTTTAAAGCATAGTCATTTGATGTTAAAGGGTCTACTCCAAATGTCCCCTGTCCCATACACATAATCCACTCATGTGCCATTGTGCCAACTGGTCTTACACCAAACTCAGAGTACTTCTTAGCTAAGTATACATTTGAAGTTCCAACAAAAGTTGACTTAGACATAGTCTTATTAAGATAGATAAACTTCTTAACAACATACTCCTGTGCTTCTGCACAAAGTCTTCTTCTAAGACCAAATTCAGAGAATGCTGATAGATAATACTTGTTGCTTACTAAGTCCTCAAACTTCTGGTCTGTTCTTCTCTTAGACTCTTTAAGTAACTCGTCAAAGTTATCCTGAGACCTGAAGTACACTTCATTTACAATAGCTAAGATTGGAATTTCATACATTGATGTCTCTAACCAAGTTCCTTTTGTCTCAACTGACAGGCCACACTCTGAGTCCATTCCAATAAAGATATGCTTAAAATTAGGGGCAAAGTTATGAAGATAGTCTATATAAGATTCATCTAACCATGAGATACTTTTAAGATAGTTCAGTTCATCTTCAGTAAATCTAAGATTACAAAATGCTTTAATCTGCTCTTTGATTTCCTGGACCATCTCTAAGGTGAACTTTACGTCTTTGTTTCTGCACTTAAAAGACCAAGTAGTCTTGTACTTAGATGCATTATGGAAAATTGCCTGACCCATTGAGAACTTGTAGAGGTCAGTTTCTAAAAGTGACTTAATAATAGGTTCAAATTTCATTCCCTTCTCCTTTTCCTTAGATAATATTCTTTTCTTTTAGATATTCTATAAACACTGGATGAATTTCTTTGATATTTTCCTTTGGATTTTCTCTTATCATAGTTCCTGAAACTGGAATAACTGCTCTTTCGACTAACTCAAAAGTATGCTTAGGATATATCGTTTTGAGCATTTCAAGATAACTCTGTTCTCCTAGATACCATGCAATTTCATTTTCTAATGGGTCTAAATCTGCATTCTTAAACAGTTCATTACACCATACTTTCCAGGATTCTAAGTCAAACTTTCCTGTGAGTCCAATTTTGTGGTCATCTACAGAGACAACAGTTAAATCGTTAAAGATTTCTTTGATAAGTTCTACTCTGTCTTTAAATGGAATAAAATCCTTACCTCTGTCTAAGTCATAACCACAAACTCCAATGATGACTTTGTCATTTTTAAGTGCTTTATCTACAAGACTTAGATGTCCTTTATGAAGTGGAATAAAGCATCCAAATACTATCCCTACTTTATCCAAGGTTCCTTTCCTCTGTTTACAATCTCTATCTGAAGGGTCTGCATTGAATCTAATGCTCTATTGTGAGACTCAGGAGTTACACCTGCACAACAGGAAGCATCTACTTTGATATGGGCATTTGGAAGAGCAGACTTAGCAATTATAGCATTACTAATAACACAGATATCAGTACAAAGACCAATAACTTCTATGTTTTCAATATCATAGAGTATACTTAATTGTCTGAGTTTTGCACTTAACTCGAGTGCACCAAATGTAGGTTTGTTTATATAATAAGTATAAACTTCCTCGTCCAATCCCAGGAGGGCATCATAAACATCGTCATGAATACACCAACCAGAAAGAGACGGAACACAGTGCTTAACAGGAAGATTCTTGCCTTCTTCAGTCTCTAAATAATTTTCATCATGAGTATCCCTAGTAGCGAATACGAAACTATCAACATTATTATAAGACTTAATCTTTTCAATGACATTTGGAACAATCATCTTAGCCTCAGGAGTTCCAAGTGCTCCGTCGATAAAATCATTCTGCATATCAACAACAATCAAAATATCTTTCTTAACCACTGTTATTCTCCTAATCTTCAAATACCCATCTATAAATTTCAGATGAAACCCTGTTTGAAAATCTGATAAAAGGTCTTCCCTTCTTAGCTGAAAGAACACTCTTTTCAAGAAGTGCTCTTGCTTCTTCCTTAGAAATCCAAACAGGTTCTGTTTCTTCCAGGTCACTATCTGAACCTGTAATCTGCCCCTCTGCTATACAGTAAACTGGGACTACTGTTTCATTTGACATCCCTACACTTGTATAGCAAGGAGGTAAGATAGCTTCAAATTTGACTAGGTCAAGACCTGTCTCTTCCTTGAGTTCCCTGATGGCTGTTTCATCAGGAGTTTCGCCTTCGTCAATAAGACCTGAAGGAAAGTCCCAAACAAAGTCGTTGATAGTCATTCTAAATTCCTTCTGAATGAGCATCTTAGTTCTGTCTTTGTTATAGCATATAATAGTTACTGCGTCAGGATTTGCATTTTCCATTAAGTCATCTTTAGACTCTAAGGGTCTAGAAATAATCTCATAATCCTTGTTTCTTCCTTCATTTGAAGTATAGTTTGCTATATAAAGACCTAAAAATTTGCCTTTAAAAAGTTCTTTAATATAATTGAGTTTCATTTATTGTCCTATTACAACACATTCTTCATCACTGGAGCTATAATATTCAGGATAATTCGCTTCATCTAAATAATATTCCTCATACAACGAGTCATATTCCCAAGTCTTAACAGGTAAGTCTCCATGCTCTTCTTTGATTTTCTCAAGTTCTTCAATCATTTCACTAATAGTCATTTACAGTTCCTTAACATGTATACATAGCCAACAATCTTCAAAATAAGCATGTGTAACAATACAGTTATCATAATTAGATATTTCCTCAGATAACTCAGGAAAATCCTCAAACGTTACAGTAGCATCTCCATCGGTTATTTCTACATTATAATTTACGTGACCATATCCGTCACTGAAAAGATAGAGTAAATCACCTACTCTTACAGGGAGACTCTCTGTACAATATTTAATATCCTGTTCTAGCATCTTCGTATTTCACCCTTTACTCCTCAATTCCAAAAGGTTTCCAACCATCTGCTGTATATAACTCAAATAAGCTGAATAAGTCATTTAAACTATAATAACCTCCATCACCTAGACCTATATTGACTCTTGCATTTCCTTTGAAGCCGGTCAATAAAGTGTGGTATTCCTCTTCGGTAGTATCCCTTTTCCTAAAACGAATAACATCGCCTAGAGTACATCCTACATCATCAAAGAATTCTTCTACATCTTTGTAAGGTCTGTACTTCTTTTCAATCGCCCCCTTTACCCATTCACAAGGGATAATAAAGCGTGCATAGTCCCACTGCTGAATCCCGAGTTCATCAGAACCATAACACACTTCATAGTGGTCCGAAATATCAGTTAAAGTGACTTTATACACTCCTGGACCATCCAGATTTTCAAACCTTGATAAGTCTCTAGTGAAATAACACTTCTTCCCAATGAACTGTTTTGCTTCTTCTGTGTCAAAACAGTCTAAGTAAGTCTTTCCTTTCAAAATTCTCTTATCTAATATCATACCGCCTGTCTTCTCCTAAAATCCCTTAAAGTTAGCTAATACCTTTAAGTGATTAGTCACTTCTACAGTTTCTGAGATTAAGCGTTCAATTTCTTCTGCTTTCTTATAAACCATTGGTGCTTCATCAATAGTTTCTTGACAAATAGTTCCTGTTATTCCCTTCATTGACTCCTTAAAGTCTTCTAAGGTGATTAACTGCTTTGCTTGAGTTCTTGACAGAATACGACCTGCACCGTGAGGACCTGAGAAGTTCCATTCAGGATTTCCCTTACCTACACCAATCACAGAACCATCTCGCATGTTAAAAGGAATTAAAACTTTCTTCCCTTCTTGACAAGAGATAGCACCTTTACGAAGAATATGGTCATTGAAGTCTATGTAGTTGTGCATAGTAGTAAAAACTTCTGTCTTACAGAGTCTCACACCTAAAAGTTCTAATAACTTAGAGTAAATCTCCTTGTGGTTAGACAACGCATAGTTTTGACATATCTTCATATCATGTAAGTAGTTATCTAAGTTGAGTCCTGTAAGATAAGACAGGTCTCCACGTGAGTGGTCAGTCTTTGCTACTCGCATATGATAACCACAAACCTGTTGTCCTAAGTTACGAGAACCTGTATGAACAACAATATAATGGTCTCCAGTTTCCTTATCTTCATTAAGTTCAATGAAATGGTTTCCTGAACCCAGTGAACCTATTGAGTTAATCACAGTTTCAGTATGATTAAGTTCAAAAGTCAGTTTATCTAAACCTATAGAATCTACATCTACAAACTTAGGAGGTCTTCCAGCATTTGAACCAACGCCATTTGGAATCTTCTTACATGCTTCTAAGAAGACTTCAGGAAGAACCTTAGTGTCCTTTGGAAGCTTGATACAAGTCATGTTACAACCCACGTCAACACCCACTAAGTTAGGGCATAACTTATCTAAGATAGTCATTGTGAAACCTACTACACAACCCTTCCCTGAGTGTGTGTCAGGCATAATGTGGATAGTAGAACCTTCTGATAAATCAGTGTTTAAGAATTCCTTGATTTGGTTGATAACCTGAGGTTCTATAGTTTCAGCATGAATAAATGCTTGATTGAACTTTCCTTTTAAAATCATATCTTTGCTCCTTTCTTTATGTTTATTATTATAAAGGACTTTAAAAGAAAAATCAAGGATTTTTTTTGAGTTAAAGTCAAAAAATTTTTGGAAGAGAAGACAAAGTCTTCTCTTATGAATATAAAAATTATTTGTTGCTTGTATAATTTTTAGGCCTATATTAGGACTCTAAACTTTATCTGATAAAAACATGTTAATCTCAGTTGAATCACCGTATCTCAATATAACATAGCAATTATCTATAATATAATCTTTATACTTTAAGTAGTCTTCTAACGAAATTGAAGATGGTAAACTTCTAAACTTAAACTCATATGTATCCTTTTCTTCAACTCTAGTAAAGACATACAGATAATGAGGGACGTTCATGTTACTCTTTAACCACTCATCAAGAGTCATCCTATCCTCATTAACAATTTTAACACTGTTCTGCTTTTTCTTGAATAAAAACATTATTATACCTCGTTATCTAGTATTTTTCATAGCTTCTGTATTCTTTATCCATTCTAAGTTAATATCATAACCTATTCTTATTGGCATTTCATCCAGGATGTCATCATAGTCGTTAATGTATTCCTCATTTTCCTTTATGGCATCTTCATAGCCATCCCAGTTCTCAACACCTCGTTCTTTTAGAACTTCTAATATCTTAGAGTCTCTTAAAAGTTCTTTATATTCTTCTTCAGATATTTCATAAAAATAATACACCTTATAACCTCCCTGACATTAAAGCGTTAATCTGTATATTTTGGACTTCCTTTAATCCTACAAGCATATTTAGGTACCTCTGTAAGTTCTTAACAGGAAGAAAATATTTCCACTCATTATGGGTCGAGTAGAGTCTTAGAGACCCATCATGTACTGAAATATCGAGCGAATCATACGGGCACAAACCTAAGTCTTCAAATTCTTTAGTGTCGTCAGCAAACCAACCATATTGGTTATCAAGTTTCTTCATTTCTGATACTGACATTTTTTGTGTTATGTCTTTGCTTATAATAAGGTCTTTCAGTTCTTTCATTCGCCCCTTCCTCCACCTTCAATGACTACATAGCCATTATCTGTAAAGTGTCGTAAATTCTGTTGGTGAATGACTGTCTCCTTTTCCTTATCATCAGCTACTCTTACATCACGAATAGCCTCGTATTTTAGGAAGCCATAAGGATTAATAGCTACCTTAACACAACTTTTCTTATTTTCAATCTTTTGTAACTCTTTGATAAGTTCTTCAACAGTCATCTAGGTTTGACTCCTTAATTATTCAAATTTAAACAGATTTGATCTGTCTATAATATAGATATAACACTTCCCAGATAAAAACTGAATTTCTTTAGTATGATAAGACTTATACTTATTAAAGTCTTTGTTTTCTTTAATGCTCTTAATAAACTTTTCTTCTAAGACAGTCCTGAACTTTCCAAAGCCAATTATCTCCTGGACACAAATAGAATAGATATTTGTTCTGCACTGTAACTGAGAAAGTGTATTAAGAGTTCCTTCAAGATTCATTTTAAATCCTTATGTCTTATAATAATTAAACAAATAATCTTTAATGCTTTAACTCTTTTTGAGAACATTTGAATGATGTCAGTGTTAAAATCCCTCATGCTTTACTGACTTAACTCTTACAAACCATCTAGCAGTGTCGTAGACTTCTAGACCATAGAGTTCAACCGGGCAGTCCTTTACCATTCCGCAAAAGAAACTTTCACCACTATCGTCGATAATATGAATCACCTTTCTAGGTGATGACTTGGCTAAAACTTCTGCTACTATCATAATCTGTTACTCCATTCTAAAGGGTTCTCAGCGTTGTCTTCTTTAAATCTTTTCAGTTTATCTTGCTCGTGTTGTACTAGATACCAGAAAGGTTTACAACAGAAAAATGTCTCCTGAAGCACTTCTTCTTGACCTTCAGTGTGGAGGTATTCTATCTTAAAATCAAACTTAAATTCACCAGGAGCAGGGACAGGAGCCTCTGAGACACGAACTATAAGGGTAGTATCTTGGTCTTTGTATCTTCCAGGAGTCCTAATTGTTGCTACTTTGCTTTCAGGATTAACAGAGACAGTTAAGGAATCAGGGTCTTCATCATTTGGCTCGTCAATTAGTGCCTTGATAAAGTCAAGCATTTTCTTCATTGTAGACAGAATACACAGGGCTTCCTTCCATCCAATCACCTTTTCTTTTTCTTTCAGAACTCTCGAAAATTCCTTTTCTGTCTCTTCCTGAAACATACTAACAATCTTGGATAATTCTTCAATTTTCATTTATTGTCCTATTATAATAAAAGAGGATTTAAAAAATCCTCTTTAAGTTCTTATTACTTTAATCCTCTCGCCATATCTCTTAACTGAATAGCCTTTTCAAGAGTGTCAGTTTCGTCCTTATCGTCCCTCCACTCCATAAATCTTGGATGGCTTAATGCATAGAATTCGTGGCCTTCTGCTTTGGTCAAGTCATTAAACTGAACACTCAGAACCTTACCAATATACTTTTCAGGATTCTTAGTGACCTCATCTACCATAGAGTCAGTCATTCCTGAACACTGTCCTTTGATAGTTCCTTCGTCATTTTCGAAAGTAATAACCTTGTTCTTTCCCTCGTACTTAGTTCCCTTAGTTCCTTCTAAGAATCCAGTACATCTAACTTCAACATCGACTTTTAACTTAATCTTTAACTGTTCTTTAGAAGTTCCATTCTTGAACTTCATGTTAAATGACTTAAGAACACCACCTTCAAGTCCTTTGTTCATCCAGTCTGAAGTAGCCTTTAAAGCATCTTCAATGTCGTAAACCTTAAGACTTGGGACGACCTGGACTAATGGTGAATTGAGTCTTTCGATATTTAAACGCATATCAATAAGACGTTCGTCATAGTTTCTCTTAGAATCCTTTAAGGCGTATTCATCTTCAGTTAGACAGTCCCAAACTGTGAAGTGGATGTTGTTATAGTCAGGATTATCTGAGTTAATGTTTCCGTTTCCTTCTGCTCTGTTAGCATCAGGATTATCCGCCCTTCCTAAGGTAAACTCACCTAAGTAGTATCCATCAGGAAGAGTCTTCAGAATTTCTTCTAAGACTGGGTTCTTGTAAGACTCACCTGAACGAGTCTTAAACTCTACAATGCCATTGTGGACGTATGCTTCTCTGTAAGTACCATCACACTTTAACTGGATATATCCAGGAAATACAAACTTCTTTAAAGTCTTTTCTGAGAGTAGGCCACATCTGCAGTAGAAAGGTTTTGGAACAATTCCCTTAAAGACCTTATTCAAAGTCTTTTCATTGACACCAATCTTTAAGTCTCTGTCTAAGATTTTAAGGAATAAATCCTTAATTGTCTTATCACATGAAACATAGAAGTTCTTTGCTAATGCTAATGCACTATGACCTGTTACTTCTCTTCTGTTAAGAATATCTAAGACTTCGAACATTTCTTTGTCTGAGTATTCGTTGGAATCAAAGTCCAAGACAGTCTTTGAAGTTACACCATAAGTAAAGTTTACCTTGTCGTAGGTGTACTTTAAGACCTTTTCTAATTCCTTGTTGTCTTTATGACTTAAAAGGATATTAAACTTCTCTTTAGTAGAGGTTGTATTTCTGAGTTGTTCTAAGATTTCTAAAATCATATCTGTTCTCCATTGCTATCTCTTTATGTTTATTATTATAATGTATTTTGGGGTTAAATTCAAGGAAAAATTTTAGTTAAAGACAAATTTTTATTTACCACTAAAAACTCAAAAAGATTGAAAGTTCACTGAAGTTTTCTTGTGCTGTTATAACAACATAGCTTTTATAGATATCATACTTAGAATTCAGTGAGACAGTATAAACATCTACGCCTGATAATACAAGTTCACCATTTAAGTAAATGTTTATATCGTTAAAAACAGATAACATTTTAGTCTTTAAAAAATCATCTAATGTCATAATAACCTAATAGCCTATTTCATATTTTCCCTAAATAGTTCTCTGTTAGTCTTCTATGAATACTGTCAACACTGGCTCAAGTGTAAGTGTTCTTTTGTCATAGTTCCTTTCTCCACATTCGGAGAATCCATCATCTATGTAAGTGCTGAAATTTATCACTTCACCATCTAAGTATGTGGAATCCTCAGGAATGTCTGAGATGAGACCATCGTATTCTTTGTCATCCCAAACAAAGACTTCTATTCGTCTCTTAGACCTTAGGTTCGAATCAAAGATTCTTAGAAAGTCTCTAAGAGTAATAAAGTCCTTAGACTTAGGAGTGTTTTCTAACTCTACGCCATCCTCAGGAACAAAGTACTTGTACCATTTTCCATCTGATGCTCTAAAAGCATAATCACAAAGGGTTGTGTTCTCTAATTTGCGGAATTGTGCTTTTGCTACGAATTCGGCAGGATCTCCACTAAGTGACTCTAGGTCGTTTGTAAAGTATCCTTTTGAAAAGGCATCAGAGTCTGTGTCGAAATTTCCTTTAATAATATCAATAACTGAGTAAATCTTAGTTTTGTCTATTTTGCACATAAAATCTCCTTTTAGAGGGGCTCTGAGAGTCCCTCTTGTATTGTTAATCACTAATCTGTGAAATCAAAGAAATAATCTAAGTCTTCCTGTGAGAAATTGGCTTTCTTAGAGTAAACGTATCTCTTTACTTTGCAGAAGAACTCGTTGTAAAGTCTAGCAAATCTTTCGTTACCATTCTCATAGTGGAACCATATTCTGACATTTAGAGCTACATACAGTTCTGCGAGTGCTTTAATGTCAAACTTGTTGTCTTCTAAGATGTTATTGAAGCATTCTTTGATGTTCTTGATTTTACCACCATAGTCTGCGAAGTCAAGCAGGTGATGGAACTTAAACTCATAAGGTAAGCCATTAGGCATTCTGGTTGGGATAAAACTCTTGTAATTATCGTTTCTCATAGTCTTTACTCCTGTAATCCTATAAATCACTTTACAGTGACAATAAAATATTCCTCTATTTCTTCGATATTTGTTACTTCCATTCTTAGAACAGGTGTAATATGTATAAATTCGGGATACTTCCTTGCTTCAAGTTGGTCATACAACTGTTTACCATCAGACCTAACTATACGGAAAAATTTAGCCTTTAAACATCTTGTAAATGCTGTTTCGTTAAGCCAGTCTCTAACTATTTTTGCTCTCATAGTCTTTACTCCTTAATCTCTTTATGTTTAATATTATAATATATTTTGAGTTTAATATCAAGATATTTTTGGGTTTAACCCAAATTTATCTATACTATTTGAGCACACTGGATGGACAAACTTTATATAACATTCAGAACAGGCTTGGGGCTTTAGAGCATTTAAGCATTTAAATCTTGGTTTATTATATAAAGATAATGATTTTAAAATGCTTTAAATTGATTAATAAAGAAAAGGCCTCCATTTAGGAGACCTTTAGGGATATAGATTAATAGATTATTCTACTTCTGTTAGGTCAGCAAATACAAAAGGAACACTTAGACACATATAACACAATAAGTCAAAAGCAACTTTTCTGATTTCATCCTGTGCATGTTTAGACAATCTAAGACCAATAAAGTGTCTTAGTTCTCTGAAGTTCATTGTGACTTGGATATCAGTTGTAATAGCATTTGGATAAATACATCTTATATCCTCATTTCTTACTTTTAATTCTTTTAATTTCTTTATAGAGGAACTTAGATTTTCCAGGTATTCTTCTACAATCTTTAGTGCTTCTGGATTACCCTGGATTTCCTTAGGAATAACAAACTCTAAGTTATCAGGGTCCTCTGAGATATATCTTTGTGATGACTGTGAATAGGAAGCTACTCTGTGTCTTACCAACTGATGTGTGAGACTTCTGGAACAATTCTTAACCTTAAATGAAATAACACCATGTTCTAAAGGACTTCCATGACCTATTCTTAACTTTGGATAGACCCACTTACATGCTAAGATACTTCTAAGAAACTCATATCCTTCTTTAGCCTTTTCATTAAGACACACAGTCCCTTCTGAGATTGCCTGTCCTAATGCAGACACTTCTGAGTCGAAGAACAGTTCTAGGTTTTCCTGTGTAAAATGTTCAATATATCCAGGAACACTGTAGTTGAACCTTTTAGAAATTTCTTTGAGTTCACCAAAGGTCTTACAAAGTTCTTTTATGTAAAAATTCTTTATGTCTTTAATAATAGAATAAGATTTTTCTTTTAATTCAGTTGTTGAGAAATCAAGTTTAAATGGATACATATCGTCATAGTTAACTTTGTTAGAGTAACAGGTTCTAAATCCAGTCCAAATTAACTCAATTTCTTTGTCTAGGTTTCTTCGTGCAATATCAACTTCAGGGTAGTTTAAAAAATTCATTATATTCTCCATTTCATTTAAATCGTTTTATTTATTATATTTTATATATCTTAGAACTTCAAAGGATTTTTGTTTAAAGACAAAAGATGTTTTAAAGACATTAAAGTTTAAATCTTAGTTCTTTATATAAAGATACAGAATAAAAATTTTAGATATTCTGAGAGAAAATAAAAGCCCTTAGAAAACTAAGGGCTTAAATTTATTTGATTATGCTACTAGACTATTATGCTATTAGCGAGAATATAAGATTTCCACAATCGAAGACTTTAAAATATCCGTTTAGTCTCATATTCTCTGACTCTGTCTTAGACGGGTCAAAGTTCTCTAAAAGGTCTTTGAGTTTATGTTTTTGACACTGGTATCGAGTAAGAACCTCGTTATGCCCTGCATAAAAATAGTTTACATTAGTTATCCCGAGTTGTCTAAACCCTAGTTTTCTATAAACATCACCTAAAGAGAACCTTCGATTGGCATAGGATATAATAGACCCAGTGTGAGAATCTCTAAAGAATTTCAAGAGTTTTGACGCGCCACCTACTACGGAGGTAAACTTCTTAGAAGCTAATCTTAATAACTCGAAGTCATACCGTTTATTAAACCTAGGAACTCCAAACGTCATTACTTGGACTAATTCTCCGTTATAGAATAATCCATATCTGTACTTTGAAGGACAGGAACCTTGTAGGTGATTTTCCTCTAAGAACATTTTTGCTTCATTGAAGGATAATTCCTTTACTGTGCATTTTCTTGCAAAGATTTTAGTATTCTTCTTTAACTTTCCTGATATTATAGACTTCCATATCTCGATATCTTCAAAATCGAAGATGTGTAATAGCTGAATTCCATGTTTCTCACACTCTGATGTCTTAAAAATATGATAGCCTTCGGGTTTAAACTGTTCTGAGTGATAATAGGCACCATCATATTCTATCGCAAGTTTATAATCAGGAAGATACATATCCAATTCCAACGGATTTATAATAGACCTTATATTACATACTTTATTTTCTGTTGGAATCCATTCGAAGAGTTCCTTTTCTTCTTTTGAATATCCCTGGTCTATATAACTATCATTATTCTGCTCAAGGATTCCAAGTTTTCTTTTAAAACGATTAGCTACTACACGTGAGTTTATCCCGAAGTAATCCTCAAACTCTTGAATCTTGAACTTACAGTCTTCTATGAAGTTCTCTCTTATAAACTCATGGTTAAAGTCTTGAATATTCTTGTGATGCTTATTAAAGTTAGTATTAAATAGCTTTTCTTTAAAGTAATCTGACTTAGCGACATTCTCTTCTCCGTATTTTCCTAAACAAGTCTTCTTCGATTTTTCACGAACCTCCTTAGAATGCATAGGATAATCTACACCTAATCGTTCTCTTATAGATTCTTTTTGATGCTCTTTAACGATATCCGACTTCATAGGATGTTCTACACCGAACTTTCGAAGACTCGTTTCCTTCATTTTATTTTTAACAGACTCTGCTTGAAACGAACACTGAACCCCAAAGTGTTTTATTGATGTTTCTTTAATTTTCTCCCTTACTTGTTCAGACTGACCTGGATTAGGAACTCCAAAGTGTTTTAGTGATGTCTGTGCTTTCTTTTTCTTAACTTCAGGGTCTACATTAGAACACTTCTGACTACAATACCTTGTGAGTGATTCTTTTCCACAACCTGGGCAGATATAAAGGCACTTACGATAATACGCACTTACAAATCTAAAGTCAGTGTTCTTATACTCTAAATCTTCAACTGTTTGAATGTATTTTAGAAAACAGTTAAACTTCTCAGTCTTCCATAAGGTGCTTACTTTATAAAGAAAATCAGACAATGAGATATCATTCTGTTTAAAGACTTCAGTGTATATAAACTCGTTGAACGAGCGTTTATCTTTGGGAAGTTTACGTGAGGGAGTGTTTAGATATTCTTCGTTTATCATATATTATCCTATTAGTTTATATTATTGTAATTATATATGATTTTATGGAGACTTTCAAGACATAAAAATACCCTCAATTAAGAGGGTATTTAAACGTTGTTTATAAGATAATCTAGTTACTTAAAATACCTAAAATTATCTAGCAAGGATTGTGTTCGCAAAATCGATACCAAAGCTACGAGCGTAAGCCTTAGCGCGGTCATTTGAATCAGGAGATTCAATACCTGGAATAGTTGTTAAGGCATAACGAGTCTTAGCAATGATAGCAGGCTGACCTGATTCGAAGTTAGTTACACGAGTAAATGCAAGTGGAACATATGGAGCAAAGAATCCCATTGAGTCACGTCTGTCAGTACCCTTGTAAAGAACTGTACAATAATCATTTGTAGCATACTGGTCAATTACAACCTTATAACGATTATCAAATGTACCTGCAATACCACCTGATACTGGAGCATTTACACCACTAGCAACAGGAGCGGCCTGGAATGAACCAACCTGTTCTAACATAGTAGCTACAAGTGGAGATACGAGTAAGAAATTACCCTGTCCACGCTTGGTGTCGATACCAATTAAAGTAGCTTCCTTAGCAATACGAACAGTTTGAGCACGATAACGTTCAATTTCCCAACGACCATCAGGAATAATGATATCAGCCTGAGTTGCTGGAATACCAAAGTTGGTATCAGGTAACTGGGTAGCATTTGAGTTAACAAAGTCTACAACCTGTCTGTCCATTTCAGCCTGGATTTCATACTGCATTAAGGACATAAGTTCATCATCAGCGGCTAAACCGTGCTGTGCCTTTAAGTCCTGATACATTTCAACAGTGTAACGACCCTTTAAAGCTCTGTTTTCAACTTCTACCATTTTCTTGGCAATGCTGAAACCGATTTCGGACATATCGTCGCCCTTACGTTCAGCGTCCCAAGTGGTATAAGGACCGGTGAAGTTCTTCAGAATCTTACCAAATGCGGCTTCGTTAGTGTACTTACCAGTGATAGCAGAACCTAATGAAGTATCACCGACAGGAAGTTTAGTAGTAGTAAAACTACATAAAACCTTGTTGTCTTCAATATAGAGAACCTTACCATCACCTGCTACATCACCAACTGAAACAGTTAAAGCAGAACCATCTTCAACTTCATAGATTACACCAGTTGGAGAAGTTCCTTCATCAGTGAAGTTTACACCATCACCAATATACTGATTAACTAACGCATAGATGTAACCAGTTGGCATTGCCATTGGTTGAACACCTAAGAGTTCGTTGGCAATTAAGTTTGGATATACACGTCTTACCATTGGAAGAATGATAGGAGTAAACTGTGCAATATCTGAACTCATTGTGCCTTCATTCAGCATGTTCTTCAGTTCTGACTGTGTGTTTCGTAACATAAGAGACATATCTGCGCGCTGTGACTCAGTAAGTGGCTTATACTTAGTTGAGTTAAGCACATCGCGAGCCTTTCCCTTATCCTGTGCATAATTTCTTGCTTCGGTTAAAATATCTGCCATATTGGCTTCTCCTTTTTATTAGTTTTAATTTATTTATATTTGAACTCTAAAAATCGTTAAACGGTTAAATCAACCTATCCCAACGTGAACTTTCATCATCTAAGTTCTGTTCTGAGTCTAGGTCTAAGTCATCTAAACCAAATTCTGAAGATTCTGTGTCTTCTGTTTCTGGTTCATCTGTAACTTCATTCAACTTCTTATATTTAGGATTGTTAAGAAGTTCTTCTTTTAAAACTTCTAGCTTATCAAAATAATCTTTAGTTTGTTCAAATGGAATTTGGTCAGCTATTTGTTCAAATCTCTTAGCTTCAGTTAGAGTCATTCCCTGCTTCATTTCTGAGATAACACCCATCTTGAGGATTTTAGCGTTCTCAGAATTTAAGTTTTTATTTTCCTGTGACAAACTCTTAACTGATTCTGAGAGTTGAATGTTCTTTGAGTTAAGAGACCTAAAGTCAGTCTTTAAAGTCTTAATAGACTCAGTTAAAGAATTATTCTTTTCTTTAAGTTCTTTATTAGACTCAGTGAGATTTTCAACTTCTTCTAAAAGTTTCTTACTAGAAGACTTTAATTCATTGAATGAATCCAAGTTCTGTTGTAATTTTTCTTTTAGGTCTTGAATCTTCTGTTCGTTAAGTTTGTTCTCTCTGACCGTCATCTTCAGGGCTTCTTCAAGTTCTGAAGTCTTAGCCTTTTCATCATTTAACTCAGATTCCATTTCGTTCTGAGTATCAATTACTTCCTGTTGTGACTCTAAAAGTTTAGCTTTAAGATTTTCTGCTCTTTGCTTATAAACAATAGCATCTTTATTTGCTAAGTATTTAGTTCCCTCAGTAATCTGCTGAGACCTTACTCCTGCAACAGCACAAACAGCACTTAATGCTTCTAAGATAGACTCAACTTTCATTGAGTTTCTGTTCTGAACAAATGTTTCTCTGTGTTTATTAAGGAAGTTTTCAACAACCTTATCAACGTACTCAGAAACCTTTTCAGTCAGTTCCTTAGTGAATTTCTTTTGTTCTGCCTTATAGTGCTCTTCAAGTTCTTTTCTAACTTCTTCTTTGTAGTCTTCACAGTGTTTTTCTAATTCATCTATCTTAGAATTAAGGATTTCTTCATTTTCTTTCTTTAATTCCTGTTTGAACTCATCACACTGTGTGTCTAGCTTTGAGATTTCATCTTCTAAGAGAACCTTAACTCGCTCCTGAGACTTAGCTTCAGTTACAAGGTCAATTTGCTCTTTAATAGCATCTTTGATTTCAGAATCATTAAGCGCTTCATTTATTGTTTTATCTAAATCCATTTTTAATCCTTACATCTCACTTATTAAAGAACATAATGCTTTTTTAAGACTTGCTTTTAATTCTTCCTTGGAAACTGACTCTGTTAACTGAGGAATAATGTTTCCTGCTTTGTCAATTCCAAAAGTCTTACCCTGGAGAATGCCTTCATTTAACTGGTACATCTCATGGATTCCATTTTCATGGGACTCACAGATACCATTCATCGTAGCATTAAAATCACTTGGATTAGGAACAATGTCATAAGTAATCAACTTAAAGTCTGTTACGACGCCATTTTCAACAGTTCCAACACCTCGAGATGAAACAGAGATCTTTACTCCATTATCTATTAAGCACTTTAGTTGTTTTGATTTTTCATTATTAAGAATAACCGCCTCGCCCATCACAAAGTTTCCCTTGATATAGAGTCTGTTAATCTTAGCAACTGCTTGCATCATATCAACTTCAGTTCTTGGAGGATGTTCAAATTCCATCAAAGTGTTAATAGAGCCTGATTCAATTTCAGTCTGATATGCTTTTACTTCTCGTTCCCAAAGTTCTCTTGGATATACTCGACCGTTTCGGTTTTTCTCTCCGATTGTAGAAAAGATACCCTTGAGTTTATAAGTTTTTTCTTTCTGACCAGTTGCTTCATTGAGAATTTCAGCACTCTCAATGTCTAAGTTCTGACCATCAATTTCAAATATTAAATTAGCTCCGCTCATTTAAATGTTTCCTTATATAATCTCTAAGGTATTTATGTGAACTGCTATCACCCTAAAGGGTGATAGCTTCATGCTTCATAGATTGAAATTCAATCTCCACATGCTTAAATTCGGTGAGTTCCTCACCTATAATGAAATTAATATTTAAGAAAAGACTGGAACGAATCCCAGTCTTTCTTCTAAGATTACTTAGATACTTCTACGAATGCGTCTCTTGAAGTTTTCAGAAACTTCTTCAGTTCCATCATCTTCATCTTCTTCGTCACAAGTGTCAGTATTTTCAGCATCTTCTACAAGTTTACGAGCGCGTTTGATGTTACGAGCAAACTTACGACATGCTTCCTGGATTTCTTCTGCATCGTCTTCATCTACATCCTGGTTTTCCGCATCTTCGACTAACTTCTTAGCACGCTTTAAAGATTCAGAAACTTCATCCTGGATATCTTCTGCATCTTCAGTTTCTTCCATGAGTCTCAGAGCCTTGGAAGTCTTTCTCAATGCTTTCTTGAATGACTCCTGAATTTCTTCAGCATCATCTTCCTGAACATCTACATCAGCGATTTCATCTTCTGCTTCTTTAAGAGCACGTTTAATTCTCTTAAAGGATTCAGTTACATCATCAGTACTTCCTTCGATTTCATCTGCTTCGTCAGGGATTCCTGGTTCAGATTCAACCATACGAGAACGTCTTGCTAAACGACGAGATTCTGAAAGTCTGTTCTTTCGACCTCTAAGTCTACGATAACGAGATTCAACAATACCCTGAACACCTTCAGAACCACCATCTTCAGGGTCAGTGATTTCAGTTTCTTCAACAATTCTCTTAGCCTTAGAAAGCTTGCGTGAAACCTTCTTTAAAGATTCAACGATTTCTTCTTCGTCTTCATCTACATCAGTATTGTCAAGGACTTCTTCTGCTTCCTTTAACTTCTTATAGATTTTCTTTAAAGATTCTACTACTTCTTCTTCATCACCTTCAGCAACTGCATCCTGAGCATCGTCAATAGCATCCTGAATATCAGAAACATCCTGACCTTCTTCTTCTGCTACTTCTAATGCATCTTCTGCTTCCTTAAGTGCTCTACGAACCTTACGGAAAGACTCAGTTACATCATCAGTTGAACCTTCGATTTCGTTATCGGTTACTTCAACTTCTTCTGCTTCGTTGATTAAGTTCTTAATATACTTTGAAAGAGTGTTAACTCTACCATAGCGTTTTGCCATCATTATTTCTCCTTTGATGATATTTGAATTTTTAAGTGCGTTTTCCAAGTCTTCATTAAGAGCTTTGGCAAAAATATCAGGATTGGTCAACACACTTTTTAACTGTTTGGTATTCATTTCAAATCCTTAACAATTCTATCAATGTCAATTTTATCAGAAAAGTGCTCAATACTAAGTTGTGCTATGTCTAGGAGATATTTGGGGTCTATGATAACTCCATTCTTAGACATCCTGTTTCTGATATAAATCCTTGTTGCTAATCTAAAATCAGGAATTTTAAGCATTTTCTTAAAATCCTTATATTTAAATTCCAAAGGGACTTTAATGGAATTGTTTTTTATATTTATTTTAATAATATATTCAATTAAAGTCTTTCTTGCTTTCATTGGAATCCAGTGGAAATTGAGTCCTAAGACATATCCATTTGATATTCCGAAAACAATAATCAAAGGCTTCTGGTCGAATATCATTGTTTGGTCCTTTGCTTCATACTCAAAGAAAAGGATTGTTCCATCATCGATATTCTTCTTTTTTATTTCTTTATTTATATCAATTTTAGTTTCAAGAAGCCTTTTGATTACTTCCTTTCCATCTTTTTTACTAAAGGGATTTATTTTCTTTACAATCTTCTTAACAGAGTCTAAAATCCCCATTATTATGTCCTTTAGTTGTTATAAGCAGTCTTATTCTTAGTAGCAGGAGTATACTGTTCAGGTCTCATGTTTTCTGAGTCTTCACCATAGTTGAACCAACTATACTTCCATGTCACAGTGAACTCTTCTACATCCTGAGCACTTCCGCCATCAAAGTCCTGTCCTGCTACCTTAGTAACAAATGCTTCATAGAAACATCCAACAACAGTCTCGTTCTCTGCTGAGTCTAACTGAGCAACTTTAAGAGTAACAGAAACATCTGAAGGACTTCCTGTTGTAGTGTTTGAAATAGGATGGTCAACTGCCTTTGCCCAAGCAATAAATGCTCTCTTTAGGTCGTGAGTCTCAGAGTTATAGAATGTAGCCGTCCAGTCTCCTCCATTGTCACCCTGTTTAGGGATAAACAATTTTCTTCCTTGGGTATGGACTTCCGTAGCATCTGCACCAAATTCAGGGAAGCCATCACACTTAGAACACAGAATATCACAGGTTTCACTTAATCCTGTTGAACTAAGGTCTAATCCCTGTGGGAAGGTGATGTAAACTCTGAACCTGTTACTTCTTGCTCCAATTCCTAGAGCATTTTTTAATTTTGTTATTCTGTTTGTCATATAATAACCTTTAAATGTTTTAACTTATTTATATTGGATATTTATTAATCTCTAAACATCAGGATGTTTCCTCTAAGGAAACTTCTAACAACTGAAGTTTGATCGTCCCTTTGATATCTACAAACTAGATATTTTCCTAAAGAACCATCTTCTTCATCTTTGTCAAATTCTAACCATAAAGAATATCCTGAACTTTCAATAAGGAAACAGTCTTCAACATACTTTGAAGAGTCCATTATGACATTATCTGAGGTCTCAGATTCTAACTTTTTAAATCCTTTGTTAATAAGACACTCATTGTCATAGTTTGTGTGTCTTAGTTCAGATACATTAAATGTCCCATAGATATTGCTTATTTCAGGGTCTTCATTAGTTAAGGTCATTCCTGGAAGACTGTTGTTTAGTTGTTTTATAGTCTTTCCTGATGCTTGAGAACCTGACATAGTGTCAGGAGTACAGTTCTGAAATACTGGATAGACAACTTCCTCTTCAGGATAATGAGGGAGGCCAAACACAAATCCCTGATTTACGTTGTTTATACCATTTCCTTCAATTGTTATAACATCATTATAATCGTTTATAGTAATCTTATAATTACACCAAAATGGATAAGAAGATGTGTCAATTTCAAAGTCAACAGAACTGTTGTAAGTTCTAGAAACAGAAGTTCCATCTATATTAGCAGTTATAACCATTCTTCTGTTTGTTGTCTGTGCTTTGAACTTAATCTTTTTATCTAACAAACTAAACTGGGAGACCTTCACACTCAAGTCTCTTTGGTTTAAATAATTAGTCTTTATATAGAAATCATTGTTGTATGCTTTTCCATCAAATGCTTCAAAGATAAGATTTTCACCCTTAAACCCATGAGTATTGACTTTAAACTGATTTCCTGTTTCCCTTACTAGTGCTTTAGAGTTTCCAAAATCATCTCTGAGTCTTAGATAAGTCAAATTGGCAGAACAGTAATCTACAGTCAAAGTAAAGGCATCTAAGATGTTTGAGTCTGAAACTACCTTATGTCTGCTTTCATCTACACCTGAGAAGTATGGATACTCAGAACCCTTTAATTTAAATGAGTTATCAAAGAAGTCTTTATAGTAATAAGCATTAGACTTAGAAATTTCTATACTGTCATCCATTATCATTTCATCTTTGTACAGAAAGATATAGTCTGTCTTATTAATCTTTATTGGATTAAGGACAAAACTGTTATCAAAGACAATGTAAGAACAGGTTCTTCCTGACTCTTTGGCTTCGTCAAACTTTTCCTTAGAATAGATAAACCTACTTGGGCCAAATGCTATAGTCTGAGAACTTCCAAACACTCCTGAATTACAAACTAAAAGACTGTTATCTCCAAAATTGATTAAAGTATCTTCTGAGAACTCAACATCCTGGATAACTAAGTCCCCGTTGTTAGAAATAACATGGACAATATCATAGTTAGCTAAGGTACTGTATATCAAAGACATCTTATTTTCTTTAATATTTTTAGCACTTATACCTTCAGGAAGTTTTCCAAAATAGATTTTCTTAGGACCTGAACTAATACAAACATAGTCTATGTCATAGGTAAACTTAATTCCATAGTAGTCTTCTAAGACTAAGTTCATTATTGTGTCATAGAAATAACACCAACCACAAGGGTGTGCCATTGGTTTGTTGAACTCATTGAATATGCTTCTGTGGAGTTCACCTCTGTACCCAATAAAGAATGGTGCTCCTAGTTCCAGTTCTAAGTTAGAGTCTAACTTTCCTGTTTCTAAATATCTTGAAAACTGATAGATGTATCTTATTGCTTGTTCAGTTCCAGAACTTTCCTGAAAGAATCTAAATGCTCCTAGGTACTCAGAGTCAAGGAACTCCTCAGAATTTTTAACTAACAAAGACTTGTCTGAGAAGTTTCTTTTATAGACTAAGTTAACTATTTCTTTGTTTTTACACAGGTCATCTATTAAAGAATACATCACACTAAGATATGTTTGGAACAACCCAGTCTTTAAGTTATTCTTACACTTAGTGATGTAATCTGATAACAGTTCTTCACACTTAGCGATTATCTCAGGATACTGAACTGAGAAGTCTTTTAAGTCTTCTTTGTTAATACTTAAATTATATTGTTCTTTAATATAACTAAGTAATTTTTCAATTTTTCCTGGAGACAAAACTTCTAAGTAATAGTCTATGTCTTTTAGACTGTCCTTTTTGTCAGGAACAAACTCTAAGTTTCCATTAGAGTCTCTCCTAAAATATCCCTTTGAGTCTATGTCAAACAGTTGTCTTATCCTGATAGCTATCTGAGAGTTTTTAGACAACATCTCTGAGAATGCTTTGGACACTGTTTCAACAACAGGGATCCTCTTAATGTTATCAGGAATAATAGACTGGATAATTTCATCTAGCATTTTTAATTTCCTTAGTATTCAGAAGTTCCATTTATAAACTCAACCTTTCTAAGTCTTGGAATGACATTCTGTCTAAGTTTAAAGTTTAAACTATTGTATTTTATATTAAGAAGAACATTTCTTTTGAACATATCAGTTGTTAAAGGACTGTAGAGATACATTGCTTCATTATATTCTCTTACCTTTGGACCACTGTAAATGTCTTCGTCATCATCAGCTAAGTAACCTTCTGTTGTTAAGTAATGACCGAATGAAACCTTTTCATTAGACTCATCATCTCTTCCTTCAGGAATCTGGGTTTCTAATTCTTCTAATTCTTGTAAGTATTCAGGATGTTCCTCAAAAATTTGGTCAAATGTCTGGCCCTGTTTCAAAAGTTCTCTGATAAGTCTTGAAACTTCAGTTATAGTTCCATCTGCATTATAAGCCATATAATGCGGTTCTGTTTCCATCTCAGTCCCAGTTGGCTCTATAGTCACCATGTATTTTCTGTCACCAGTAACTAAGTAAGACCTTGGGTCACTGAAAGTGATATCATTGAACATAGTGTCATCCTGGATGTCTGCTTCATGAGTTTTCCATGCTTCATAGACTTCCTTAGGAAGAATATCATACTCGTCATTGTAGGTCATTCCTGAACCTGAGACCTTAAATCCTTCATAATCTCCATTAACAAACAGATGGACTAAGATTTTCTTTTCGTTTCCATTAAACAGATAGTAATAACCACAGGTTCGTTCAAATCTAACTTCTACAATATCTCCTTCATTAAATTCAACTAAGTCAGTTCTCAGTCTTAGAATATTTCTAGAATCCTGTTCATAGAAGAAATTGTCTGAGAATGGTTCTTCGTTGTTGTCTATCTGTTGATTAAAAGAACTTACAATTGGTTCAATAACAGAAATAAACTCAGAATCTGATGTTCTTATATAAGAATCTAAGTTTTTAATCTTAGAATTAGCATAAATGTTCTTCAGTAAGTCATAATTAGCAGTTAAGTTATTACTGTATCCATCAAACTTCTTAGTTACTCCATTAACTGTTCTTTTGTTCTTAAAGACTAAGACTTGAATGTTATTAAAACTTTGGTCTTTAGTATTGTCAGGACTTAACATAAATCCTAACTTTAACTTGTCAACACTGGAATTAATCTTATAGGTGTACTTCATTCTTACTTTAACTGGAGCCATGAACATTCTTGTATTAGAATCTGAGTAACTTACAGATGTAGTAGACCTCTTCATCACTTCTCGTCTAATGTCCTGGTCTTCCTGAATATAAGACCAGTCTGTGAATAAGTCCCCCTTCAATAAGTCAAAAGTCTTAGTCTTATTCTTGACAACAGTCTCAAAACTAAACTTAACAAAGTTCTCTGTGTCGATGTTAGGGAGTCTTGTATAGTCTAAGAATCCAAAACTATCAAAATAGGTCTCAAATGGAACACACAAAGGAACATAGATATCCTTGTATCTTCTGTCCCAGTTCTCAGTTACTAAGGTCCTTTCATTTAAGACTAACTTAGTTTCCAATGAACTCTCAAAACCACACTTATCTGAGATAGCATAATCCAGTCTCTTTATGATATTAGAATTAAAGTATTCTGTATTGAACTTCTCTAAAGTTAAGTCATTTCCTCTAAAACAGTTATCTAAGACTTTAAACATCAAAGAATGAAAAGACTTTTCGTCCTGTCTCATGTCATACTTTAAGAGTTTAATCTTATAATAGAAATCTAAAAATAAAGGTTGTCTGTGATGGAATGTAATTCCAGGGACAAATTTATTTTTAAGACTCTTTAAAACATCATTATTCACAAAATCGCTTGTAAGATAATTCTTAGAGTAATATTCTTTTCTTGTTTCATAATCATTAAAGAAATCTACTTCACTAACTGGAAGTTCAGTGTTCTCTCTGATATAACAGTCTCCTGAGTTTGACTCTAAGAAACCTGAGTCATTTGGTTTAAGTAAACTGAACCAAACATGGCCTGGGGCTCTCGGAAACTCGTCTTCTCCTCCCCAAACAGAACTTTCTTCGACTCCTGGATGTCTATTACAAGCACTTTGAAAGTCTAAGTTAGTAATAAGTCTTCTAGCACTATTAAATGTTCTAGATGCAGATGCTTTTATACTTTCATTAGATTCTGAGTCTCTTCCTGTTCTTTCTAAGGACATAGTTATAGAAGACTCTGCTAAGACATCACTTCTCCAGTTCCTGGTGTCTCCTAAGACTTCTCCCTCAGGCCCAGTTAAAGTTCCTTTTGCTCCATTTGCACTTCCATTAGAACCTGAAGACTCTAAGACATTAAACTTCACAACAGAATCAGAAGGTAATCCTTTTCCCATTCCTGCATACTGGAAGTATACTCTTGGAGTATTCATTTCAATATCATCTAATCTTAGAAAATGATTACTAAGGACACTGTTCCCATCATCTTCAAAGAAGTAGTCTTCTGTTCTTGTAAAAGGAACATCATTATTCAGATTTCCTTCTTCATCATAATAATCTACAAAGCACTGGATACCATTATCTTCGATATCAGTATAAGGGATATCGATGTACTGATAAACAACAGTGTTCTCTCCTTCCTGAACTGTTCTTAGTGTTCTTTTAAGAGCATTTTCATTTTCATCGCTATAATACTTAAATACATTTCCTTCAGTAACTCTAAGAGAAAAGGTCTTTTCAAAGGAATTTTTAGCTAAATTCCATGCACTCTTCAACTTAGCCTTAGGAATCTGAAGAACAGGAACATTGTTTGAGAAATAATAAAATGTACTATAAGAGTCTATATCATTAAAGTCTAAGACTTTGAGTTCATTCTGTTTTGTTGAAATTAAATCAGGATTTAAAGTATTATCATCAACTACTATGCTTCCAAGGTTGACTACTACATCCTTAGTGTAATCCCAAAGGTAGTATTTTAATCCATTAGCTGTGATATAGCTCAGTTTAGGAATGGTTAAAGTTCCAAAGCCAATGAACTTATCACTAAGAGTAATTTCTGCTGTGTAGATGTAACTCAGTTTATGGACTGGTTCGTATCCTAAGACCCTTGCATCTTGTAAAATATTCTTTCTCTTAGTAGCAAAAGGCAATAAAGTCTCGTTTATATTAAAAGATGTATTAGAATTCAAACAGGATGCTATGTATGCCATGATAGCACACAACTGAGATGTATTAGACCCTTCATTTACATCAAACCCTGTTTGCTTTAAAAGTTCTTTAGCATTGGAATAAAGGTCATCAAAGTTAAATGGAATTGTTTGCATTTGTAATCCTTTCTTAAACTAAGAGTTTAAATCAACAGAAACAGACCCTGAAAGGGAAGAGTCTTTAAACTTAAAAATTATCTTAGCAACAAAAGTATTTCCTTTCTGTGTAAAACTCACATTTGACACTGTTACTCTTGGTTCATTTTCTGCTAAGGCTTCCCAAATAATTCTAGACACCAAGACTCTTGTAGCTAAGTCATTTTGGCTAAATGGAACTTCCAACAGTCTTGAACCAAATGTTGGCTTTCCGGGCATTGTCCCAACAGGAGTTAGTAAAATGTTCTTAATTGAGTTCCTTATCGCTTCTATATCGAAGACAGTCTTAGATGGCGTCTCAAAGTCTTCGTATAATTTATTAGATGAAAATGACATAAATAAATCCTTTCTTTTAAGTCTATTTATGTATTTAAGTGGAACTGGTCAGTTATGCAGTTTAGGACTGAGAACGTTTGGTTGTTTTGAATTTTTTAATGCATTCTGTAATACTCTTAGAATCATAGTCTAAGAATACGATGGAAGAATCCTCTCTAGGATTCTTTAATTCGATAATACCATAACAGTTATTATAGTATTCTAAGGACATTTTAGAGCAAATAAATGTCTTTCCCTTAAAGGTAAAGGTTTTCTTTATGAGCATAAGGAGACTTTTTAATGTATTTATAAGTCTCCTTGAGTTTAACTAAATGCCAAGATAAAAACAGCAAGCGACGATAAATCCTCTCTGGAATTCTCGCTCGCCACTTCCTAAAGGAGCATTAAAAAAGTTTTGTCTTGCCCTTTCCATTCGGTCTTTAATATGTTCTGAAAGTTCTTTAATACTCAGTCTTGGAAGGTTAGTCTCTAAGTTTTCAAAGAAACAGTCTAAACCTTCCTTAAAAGCATCTGAGGAATCTTCTAAACAATGTCTTTTAATAAAACTTAAAGTTAAATCTCTCATCTTAGTCCTCACTCAGATACAAGTTCAACTGTTTCAGAAGTGTAAGTGTTACCATTGATAACATCAACTGACTTCTGAACGTTTGAAATTAAAGACTTAATGGTCTTTGGCTTAGTGTTAATCTTAGAGTTCCAGGAATTACCAACTTCCAGTGTGTATCCAAAGTACTTAGTAAGTTCTTCTAAGGTTCCTTCGGTGAAACGTTCTGAACTTCTTGAAATTGAGCACTTTGAAATCTTTACTTTGTAAACCTTTGGTGCTTTAACCTTTGCCATAATCTTTTCTCCTTAAATTATTCTTCGTCTTCTTCGTCAAAAATAGAATTTACTCTTTCATCAAACCATACAAAGTCATTGATTTCTGTCTTTGTTGGTGTGGTCATGTAAAATCTTTCTTCGATCATCTGTTCGAGTTCTGATAATCTGTCCTGACGCACATACTCCTCAAAAGTATCTTTACCACCTGACCAAAACTCAAAGTCTTTAATATCAAATTCAACTGTGTACTTCATATCTTTTCTCTCCAAATCTCTTATCTATGTTTATTATTATAATGTATCTTAGAAAGAAAATCAAGGATTTTTTTGAGTTTAACTCAAATTTTTTAAACAAAATAAAATTGGGAGACTTTAAAGTCTCCCTATCTAAGTTTAAATTTCTAATTCTCTTATAGAATAAAGTAATTTTATCATTTCAGGATTTTTAGCTTCTTTAATCCAGTTTGTTTCCTTTATGTCTTTTTGTGAGTTATAGAGTCTTACTTCAAAACTATCCTGTTCTTTGTGAATATTTATTTCTCTTATTTTCTGAGTACTAAAGTCTTTAAAGATAAAATTATCCCAAGGAGTCTCTAAGACCTTTCCATCATTTAAAAGTTTCATCACTTTCTCATGTGAAAGTTCCTCAAACCCCGCATCCCCATATGTCAGTCTAGTTAAGTCATCTGAGAGTTTAGACATCTTTGCTCTAACTTCTTCTATTTCTAAGTTTAAAGCATTCATCTTTTGTCTGATTTCTGTTTCCATCTAAATTCCTCTTTTAATATTATATCTTTATATAATAAGATATATTATTTTATTTTTCAATAAAAAAGTCCTCTCAAGGAGGACTTTTAATTCTATAAAGATTTTAAGATTTTAAATTAACCATAGCAAGCAGAAAGTCTTGCGGCTTCCTGTCTAGTTACAAATCCACTGGACATAAAGTCAATATAAGCTACTGCTGTTCTGATTGAAATCAGTTCAGGGTCATCCTGTTTTTCTAATTGCTCGATAATTTCAGCGACAGTATCAGGACTATGACCCATATTCTTGAGTACTGTTTCAATTCTCTTAATCTTACCCTGGAGTGTAAGAGTAATATCCATAGCAGGACCTCTTGTTCTAAGAGCACTATCAATTTCCTTTAATGGAAGATTAGATATTAAAATCATCTTACCAGTGAAGAAGAATCTACTTGGTAACCATACGCCAGTAGCAGGATCGTCTTCGCTAAATCCTTCATAGCCAATGATGTTATCCTTTCTTCCGAAACGCTTACCAACTGCAAATGGAACGCCCTGGTCTAAAGCATCATCACAAAGCTCACAATACTCTTCAACCTGTTTCTTAGACATATCAGTCATACGCTTAGTTCCAGTGTTGTAAGTGAACTGATTGTCTCCTGAAGTATCGAGTGCAGGTTTTAACATAGTAACAATTTGGTCATTCTTAACTAAGTTATCTGCTTCATCAAAACAGATAATTCTGTCACGTGCCATAAACACTTCTTGATAGAACTGTAAGGTTGTGAACTTTCCTGCAGGAATATAAATCCATTCCTTATTAGGACTTGCACCAAACATGTCACTCAAGGTGTGATAAATCTCGTACGTATTGTGAACAACCATAAACTCGGAAGTTACAAATAAGTGGTCTGGGTCATCAATAAGGAAGCATACTGTGTCTCTTAATCCAACTGGCTGGATATCAGCAACAGTGAGTTTCTTAAAGAATTCCTTTCCTGATAATCTCTTATTATAACGTTCTACTTTAAGAGCATTGTTCTTAACAACAGAACCCATCTTAAATGGAAGGACAAAATTTACATCAAAATAATGCTTAACTGAGTCTTTATAAGTTATATTTTTAACAAAGATTCTAGCCTTTCCGCCTAATGAACGAATGATTTCAGCAAAGTCATTTGCTAATCTTTCTGAAGCAGTGCAATATGATGAATTTCCTTTTGATGCAATGTAACCATCTGTATCCATCAAACCTCTTACGAGTTCCATTCGGGTTTCAATATCATTGAACTTATAAACATCAGGAATAAACTTAGTGAATGAGTTTGAACCCATTAAGCCAAGTGAGTTTAACTTTGACTTAATGATGTTTCTGTTTTCATCCATTGTCTTTCCCTTAGGATTATAGTTATCACGAGTGATATTATAATCTACTCCTGAAGCATACTTTAAAGAAAATCCAGGATATTCCTTTTCGATATGTTCCTTTAACCAGTTGATTGTATTTTCATCATTGTTTGAGAAAGAAACTCCTGCGGTCATTCCACCATCACCGATAAGGAGACCTAACATATATGGGTCGATCTCAACATCTTTCTTTTCATACTCAACTGCTTCAGGAACTGGGAAGAAGATATGAGTTGATTTAGGATTATTACAATCCCACTTACCTTCAGAGATAAGTTGATTCTTCTGTTCATTAAAGGCTTCAATGATATCCTTTAACATAACATTTTTAAACTTACCTGCATTTGAATCCTGGTTCAATTTGTTAATCTTAACATTGAATAACTGTTCTTCATCTGCGATAACGCTTCTTCCATCACTCAGAGTGACCTTATAACATTCCTTCTTCTGAGACTGTGGATAAACTTCTAACACATTGGCTACAGTGTTCTTATGGGTGAATACTGTGTCTCCTACCTTGATATCACCTGCTCTTAAATACCCATTTGGAGTAGCAATCAAAGTATCAACGTCTATGCACTTACCCAATCCACCTTGGCCACAAACTGTTAAAAGTTTTCTCTTTCCTGACTTAAACATCTTAGTCAAAGTAACTAAGTCTTTGAAGATAACATCAGGGTCAGCAAACTTAGTTTCTTTTAACTTAGTTTCTGCTCTCTTCATTCTTTCTTCAGTAGAGTTAGTTTCAGGTCTTCCTGGTTCTACTTGTGCTACATAAGCATTCCATTCTGCTTCGTATCCACCCTGAGCAATAGCTGAATTAAACTTATCAGGGCTTTCACCTCTCCATTGAGCGATTCCCTTAGACGCTAAGAAATCCTTTCTGGTTCGAATAGAGCCTTTGGCGATATCTTCATTAACAGGAGTTGCACCAAGTTCGTTTGCAGTGTATTTTCCATATTTCTTATTGAAGATAATATCACTTAACTTGTTCCAAATCTGGATGATGTTAACTTCCTGATTAAATCTACAAGTTACATCTGGACACTCTAAGTCGACATTACCTGCTTCCCAGAAGTCAACGGAACTTAAAACTACTGACTTATTATTAGCAAAGCCATTGATTTTATCGCTAAAGTTAAGTCTTAGACCATATCCCTTAGCATTTAAGAGTCTTACACCCTGTCCTCTTTCATTGTCTCGTTCAAAGTTTTCAGTGGTCCAAACCTTAAATGCTCCTCCAAGACCCTTTCCTAAGAGTGAACCAATGTTACTGGCTACTTTCTTTAAGTCTTCAATCTTAAAAGATGCTTCTGTTAAAAGCCCTGTTCTCCCAAATCCAGTCTGAAGATTAGACTTTTCAGACTGTTCGGATAAGTAATCTCTAAATTTACGCATGTTTCTTCCTTATATTAGTTTTGTTGATATTTATATTATTTCATCAACAATTCCTTTTGATAATGCTTCCTCAGCACCAATCCAGTAATCAAACTTAGTTAAAGTCTCGAGTTCTTCCTTAGAGAAATTACTTCTGTTACAGATAATATCCATTGTAAGTTCATTCATTTTCTTTAAGTGCTCAAAGTCTACTTTTGCCTCATGAACATTTGAAACTCCATTATAAGATGAAGCACTATGAAGTAAAATCTGACAGTTCTTAGTACACTTTCTGATTCCTGTTCCTGAGACTAACAGAACACTTCCCATACTAGCACACATTCCAAGACCAAAAGTATTAACCTTAGAATTCAAAGAGTTAATAGTGTCTATGATAGCTAAACCATCACTAATACTTCCACCTTCGGAGTTGATGTAGATATTGATATCTTCATTACTAACAGAGTCTAAGTAAAGTAACTGAGTAACAGTCTCCTTAGATGTTAAGGAATTAACCTCACCATTAAAGTAGATAATTCTGTTTTGGAATAACTTAGTATCAATATCAAAAGTATGAACATTCTTAGCAAATTTTTCAATAATTACTGGATTAAACATATTTTAATTTCCTTTCTCATAAAAAAGAGGTATCTTTTGGATACCTCTAAAATGTTATTTTAATGTTATTATAATATAAAGATTAAAATTTAACAAATATTTTATCGTCTTTTACAAAAAAATCAAAATCTTTCAAAATTCTTTTTAAGTCTAAGTCATTTGGATTCACAAACAAAGAGATTTCATATCCCTCTTTATGAGGGACTGATTTCTTAATTCTAATACCAACGTCTCTAAGAGTCTTTAAAGGGTCTAAAGACTCAGAAATAAGAGTCTTTTTGGTCTTAGAAGGCATTTTTAAATGTTTCTTTTTTAAAATGTACTCTTTAAACATTTTATTCTGTGATAGTAAAATACATCAATAATGGGTCAGTTGAAGAATGTAAAGGACTTATTGTAATGGCAAATCTGTTATGGATAAAATATCCTGGATTTCCTGTCTTAGGGTCATAAGTCTTTTTAATTTCATCTGTATAAGGGCTGAATACAGCGCATTCTTTTCCAAGACCATCTTTGTCCATAAGACCAACATAAATCTTTTCATCTTCAACATCAGGATTTACAAACCAGTCTGTTAGACCTGAACTTCCAATAAACAAAGACTCTATGTCAGCATACTCAGCATTATTCATATCAGCAAACAAAGACATTAAAGATGCTCCATACTTATAAGGCATTACTACGAATGCTTTGTATGTTCTTCTGTGTTTAGAATTCATCTTTAAAACACAGTCTTGAACTTTCATTGAGATTTCTCTCCAACAAGCATCTACTATCTTTGGGTCTGAAATAGTGATGCTTCCAGCACTGACAGCATTATTCTGAAGGAACTCAATAGTCTTTTGGTTTTCCTCCTGATTGGCTACACCTCTAAGGTATTTGGCTACCATTTTAAGACCATCTTCTCCAAACTGCTTAATAATATCCTGTAAAGACTCAGCAGAAATGGTTGTCCTCTTAGGACTAGTCTCAAAGACTTCTACTTCTCTTCGAATAACTTCTATTCCTGATTGGTCTGCTTTAGTCTTTACATTAAAAAGTGCGGCAGTAGGACCGTGTATAGGTGCTACAGTGAAAATAACTCTTCCTAAAGAAGGTAAAGATGCTTCCTGGTAGAGTCCATTTATTGATAGGTTTTCATCAGTTGTGGCAATGTTAGGCGCCCACTGGTCTTCGTTTAATCTTATTTTACTCATAAAAAATCCTCTTTAATCTTATTTATAAAGAGGATTTTAAAAAATTATGGGTCGTATTATTCTGGGATTATGAGTTTTAGGATTACTTAAGTATAAAAAATGCTCCTTTTTAGGAGCATTTTGGATTTAAGGAAGACTTAGTGACTAGTCATAGTTGTAGAAGCAAACAACTGGATAAGCATCCTCAGGAACATCATCTTCGTGGATAACTACATCGCGACCTGAACCTGATGCCATCTTTAAGGAAGCCCCCTTAACATCACAAACCTGAAACTTAACTGGTTCCTCAAAAACTACGCGAGTCTTTCCACCTGACTGAGCCTTAACTGCTTCAAGGATTTTGATAAGATGATCAACGGTTAAGTGATTGCAAGTTAATAAAGTTTCATTCATAAACGTTTCTCCTATTTGCATATTGCCTATCTCTTTATGTTTATTATTATAGGATATCTTAAAATAAAAATCAAGGATTTTTTTTTTAATTTAAGTAAATTTTTTTAAATTATTTTTAAATCATATCAAAGTGATATGAATTAAAACATATCAAAGTGATATGAATTTAATCATTTTAAAACATATTAAACCAATATGAATTAAATCATATCAAAGTGATATGAATTAAACCATATTAAAATGATATGAATTAGTCTTCCTCAATCATCCAATCCGTTACAACGAATTCCAATTCCAAAGACCCATTTTCATACTTAAAGGCTCTAAATCCTCCAGTTGATATGTTATAAAACTCATCCTTTTCTGAGACTTCATAAAGAAGTTTTTCTGCTAATTCCTTGAGTTGGTCTATATTTGGAACTTTTCCATCAGTATCTTTCCAACCCCAGTTTAAATGCTCCATCACATTATGGACCTTTTCAAAATCAAAATGCTTTAAAATCTTCTTAATCTTTTTCTTAGTCTTCATTTATAAACTCCATGATTCTTAAAACGTTTCAAATTCGATATTTTCCAAACCTTTATTTTCCTGAAAGAACTTACAGTGTTTTCTGCAAGAGCAATACTCACACATCCAGGAGACATTGTGTTCTTCTGAAGGATTTTCATTAAATTTCTTTATCTCAATAGCATTAGTTAAAATCCTCTTTAAGATTCCATTTAATTCTTCTCTTTTAATAACCTTAGAATTTTCATGATTGTGTTCTACATAGAGATAGGAGATTTTAATCTCGTCAAAATCTGAGTTAAGAAATAACCATGCACTATAATACTCTAACTGAGTCCAATCCTGGTCTTTATAAGTCTTCCTGGAACCTGTCTTGTAATCTAAGATTGTCTTCTCTTTAAGATTAAGGACGTCTATAATTCCATGGAAGAAACAGTCTTTGTCATTGTAGTCACAAGGGATTACCTTGTTATCTTCGATTTTGAGACCCACTCTCACTTCCCTTTGAGAGTCTAAGATAGTTTCTAAGTGTTTCCTTCCTGTTGTGGATACTAAGAAGTTTTTAACAACTGAAGAAGAGTCTGGAGAAGTCTTAACAGAGTCTATGTTCTCTCTTGTAAGTTTCTCGAACTCAGAGTGAATCTTGGAACCTTTCTTGAAAAAGTCAAATCTTTCCTGTTCGACTTTGTCTATATAAGAAAGTCTAAACTTGTACTTACATTGATTGAAGCACTGTATCCTTGATACTGAGAGTGCATTTTGCGCTTTAGATTCTTTTCCCATTTTCATTACCTCTAATAATATTATAACTCATTTCACTCTCAGTTTCAAGATTTTTTTGAATTAAAGTCAAACTTTTGTTTGACTTAAGCAGACTCAAAAATCCAGTGCTTCTACATTGTCAAAGACTAAGTCAAACAGACTAAGACCATTCTTTGAGACGTTAACAGATGTCTTTCCATATGAAAAGTCAAAGAAATAGTCATATCCATCTGCATTAAACTCAAATGTTTCCAGTCCTTTAGCTAATCCTGAAAAGATAACCTTTTTGATCACATCTACATGTTTCATAGTTTTCTCCTTAGTGTTTAGGTGTTTATTATTATATATTTAAATAAATAACAATAAAATAAGGATTTATTATGTTTTGTACTTTAGAACAATATTTTGAAAACTACAGGGTTAAAAATAACCAAGTCCCTTCTGAGACAGTTCTTAATAGAGGTCCTTTTAGACTCAAAAGAGAAATCAGGGAACTGAAATCTCTAAGTGATGTTGTTATTGGAAATGACCTGGAAGAATGGAACCCTTCTAAGAACTATGAACTGGATGAGTATGTCCAGTATAATGGAAAAATCTACAGAAGTCTCATAGATGGAAACAACGACCAGACACCAGGTGTATCCAATCAGTGGTCTTTAGTTCAAATTGTCTCACTTAAAGAACTTCTTAGAAGAATAGAAGCATTAGAACAGAGACTGTCATAAAGGAGTTAGATAATGAAAAGTCTCCATGATGCGGTTTCTGAGATTCAACGAACTAAGTGGACTTTTAACAACAACTTTGATGTAAGACTGGAAATGGAGAGTCCGTTAGCTTCAGAGTGTGGACTTAGAAACTTAGATGTTAATCTTTATATAAAAGGTTTTGAAGTTCCTCAGGTTGGTGTGAGTTCTTTTATAGAGCACTATGTCTTAGATAGACACAGGGTTGCTATGGGTATTTGGGAACCTGTTGTGTTTACTTTTAACTTTAGAGACTTCAACAACTTAGAACTTTATAACAAGTTTGTGAAGTACGTGTCAGGAGAAAGAGAGGCATACTTTGATGATTATAAGTTCAAGATAAGTCTCTATAAGTTAGCAGACCACATAGATGACGAGGAAGAAAAGTTAGTTCTTCAAATAGATAACTGTTATATAACAACAGTATCAGCATTAAAGTTCTCAAATGACTCAGAAGCACAAGTCTTAGAGTTTGATGTCCAGGTTAAGAGTGCTACATCTGTTGACCCTATAATAGTATAAGGATTAGAAATGGAATTAGAATATAACACAGTTAATATCTCAGGATTAGAAATTCAGTTTAGAAAATGGAAGGTCAAAGACAAGACATTACTTGACCAAATTGACTTAGACACATCTCTAAGTCCTTTAGAAAAAAGTCTAAAAAAGAGACAAGTGTTTGTTTATAACTGTTTAAAAGACCCTGTTCTCTTAGATATAGAACAATATAATTATGTTTTAAGTCTTATAAGAGAGTTTAGTCTTCATAGTGACCTGGAATTTTCCTTAGAGTGTGAAAAGTGTAAACATCAGTTTTTAAGAACCTTTAAGACTCCTGAAATCGTACAGTTTAAAGACTCAGATTATAAAGAAGTTGATATTAGAGGGATGAAGATAAAGTTTGGGAACATCCAGGACTCTAATTATGACAGAGACATTTTGAATTCTATTTCCAGTTCTGAGAGATATCTCTTAGACTTAGTCTATCATATAGAAGAATTAAATGGAAAGAAAGTCTCAGTTGAAGAAGCATTAGACTTATTCCAGGAACTAGATGTAGATGTGTTCCAGGAACTGTTCGATGCGTTTTGTGACCAAAGAGCATCTTGTTCATTTTCAAAGACGTTAACCTGTCCTGAGTGTGGCCAGGAATTACACTTTGAGTTTGAAAACATCTCCTCATTCTTCCCTAAGTCATGGAATATCTAAATGAAACACTTAGTTAATCTTGGAAGATTTAAAGTTTTAGTTGATACCTTTAATACTGGACTTGAACTGGAAGTCTTAGAAGAATTGTTTTGCTCTTCTGAAACTGAGGATGAAAACATTTTTGAAGTCTTAGTTGACGACTCCTTATCAAGATTAACAACTTTTGATATTTCTAAGTTATCTAAGATAGAAAAGATAATTTTAGTCTGGAAGATAAGAGAACTTACTTTAGGAGACGATATTAACATAGTCTATAAGTGTCCAAGTTGTGGTTGTCCATGTCAGCAAACAATATCAGTTGAAGACCTTTGTTGTACTGGAGAGGAAGTAGACAGAAACACATTCTACAAGAAACTTATATCTAAGGAAGAACTTGAACGACTCTCAGAAAACGACTTCTCAGATATTGATATCGAAGACTTAGACTTTGACCTTTATAGTGAGTTAATCTCAGACCCTAAAAAATTCTTTATTGTCTATAATAATAAAGTAGTTTTAAATTGTTCTAAGTGTAAGACTAAGTCCTTTGATAATCTTTTAACCTTTAAAGGATGTTTAAAGTTCATCTCAGAAGATAAGTTTGACAAGTTAGTAGAATGGATAAATGTCTTAGTTTACTATGGGAATTTTACTCGTCAAGATATTCTTAATATGTCTCCTATTCAGAGAATGTTGGAGATAAACCTATTTAAAAAGATAAAAGCCAAGGAGCAAGACTCAAATGGATTCTGAAGTAGAGAAGCTTCAAAAGATTTTAGGAATTGACAAGAAGTCAAAGATAGTTTTTAACAAAACAAACTTCTCTCCTGAGAAGATTGGAGTTAAACCTGTCTTTGACAGAATGTTCACCAATGCTAACTTCAGAAGTGAAATAGCACGAATAAACAACGACATAAAGTCTTCCTTTACAAACTTAATGAAGATAGGAGTTCAAAAGGAAGAAATTCCTGTCTTGTCTGCTTCTCTGTTTAATAACCTTATGGTTACTATAGACAGAGGAAACTTAGAACTCCTAAAAGATGACACTGCTCCTGAGTTCACAAGAAAAGAACTTAGAAAGATTTCTGAGACTCAAAACAAAATCTACAAAATATTGTTTAAGATTGAAGAGGACTTAATAGACGAGCAGGATACTTCAATTAAAAACAAAGATTCTAACTTTAATGAATTTAAAAAACTCTTAGACTTATATAAGAAAGACTTTGAAAAACGTTTAAAAGAAATCGAGAGAAACCAAGGCAGTGGAAATGGAAATGGAAATGGAAATGATGATGGTTCTATCTTAGATACTATCTTAAATATAGCCTTAGGACTTGGAGGCTCAGGTGGCGCTTCTTGGATGTTTAGAAACGTTTGGAACAGAATAAAGAACAGAACTCAGATTAAAGCAATGAAAGAGAAAATTTCTAAGGCAGAAAAGATAGCCAAGGAACGAGCAAAAAGAGCTAAAGAAGCAGAAAAAGCTAAGAAAGAAGCAGAAAGACAAGCAAAGAAACAAAAGACTGAAGAAGCTAAAAAGAAAGCAGAAGAGGCTAAAAAGAAAGCAGATGCTGAAAAAGCAAAGAAAGTAAAATCAGACCAACACTTAGAAGACTTAAAGAATAAACAAAAGGAACTTAAAACAGGGAAACCTCAGAGTTCGGGTTCTAAAGTAAAACCAAAAGCACCTAAGCCACCAAAGGGAGAAAGTGGAATTAGAAAGATCTTTGCTAAGATAGCGAAGAAACTTGGACCGTTTCTAAAAACTGCTGGAAAGTTAGCAGGAACTGCTTTAGCCGCAATCGAGGTATTCTTCTTCTTACCTAAGAATATCTATGACTTCTGGGGGTTTTCTAATGAACACTACAAACAGTTTGGAATCTTAGAACGTTTTGTGTACTCAGTTGTTGCTGGACTGACCCAGTGGACTGAGGACTTCTTTATGTCTATTCCTGACCTCGGAAAAATGATAAGTGAATTGTTAGATACTTTAATCTCTAACTGGGAAGAAATAGACGACGGAGATAATGCTTTTATACAAGCATTTAAACCTGTAATGACCTTTGGTCTAGTTGCTATTAAAGCAGTTGTAGAAAAACTCTTAGTTGACTTAGTGACTGGAATTGTAAAGGCCTTTAAGATAGTGACAGGCGCTAAGACAGGGGATGCTTGCGGACTTGAAGCAGTTAATATTCTTAGAGCACACTGGTCTGATGTTGCTTCTTTTGTTTCTAACTTAGTCCCAAACGATACAACATGGGAACTGTTAATGGGTGAAAATAAGATTTTAGCTGACTTACAGAGAAAAGGTATCTATACATGGAATGTAGTTGGCCATTCAACCCTAAACAGATTTCAGTTTAAACATGAAATAGCAGAGAAACTTACAACATCAGAAATAAATGAAATCTTAAAACACGATGATGTGGATGACTCAACTAAGACACTGTTAGAAGGTGCTTTAAAGTACAAAGAAGAACATCATATCACAGATGAAAAAGTTCAGTCTAATTATAATAATGAGTATTTAGATAACCTCTTAGAACGTCTAAGAGGAAAAGACTTATTTGGAACTTACTGGCACGACTTTATCGACTCTGTTAGATTTCAGACAGAGGCGTTTGTTTTGTCTTCAGGATTTATTGGAATTAAGTTCAACAGAAAGACAAAGCAGATAACTCACTTGAAGACAGGAACCAATAACTTTGGAGGCAGAGAAACTCCTGGATGGTTCAGAAATGAGACCATATCAGAAACAATGTTTGCTTTACTATTTGAGAAGTTTAAGTCAAAAGCAAATTGGTTGGGTTTGAGTCAAATTGCCTCTATTGACGAGTATCTGTACTTCACTGTGTTTGGTTCTTTAATAAGTGTTCATAATCAAAAGAAAAAGGAAACTTTTTTAAATTATGACCCTAATGAAGTTCTGTGTACTCAAATTTTAGGCTACATAGACAGTGATTATGGATACCATCCTGACAAAGTAAACCCTAAGGATATAATAGTTAAAGCACTCATCGATGGTGGCACTAAGAAGAAATTTGTTACTATATCTAATAAGAACTTAATCTTCGATAAGACTTTAACATCCAGTAATTCTGAGACAAAAGAGATTTCATCTTCCTTAGTTGATGGTGTATTAAAATCCAGTCTTCCTAGTCACTTAGCTATGACTCAGAGTTCATATACTGACGACTCAGGGAATTCTAATAATTATGGGTCTAATTCCCTTGGGAGTGAAAATATCCCATCTTATGTTCCTGGAATTGGACTCCAAGCAAATACTCAGAGTCTTAGTAGTACAGATGTCCCTGAAATTCCAACTCTTAATACTCCTTCTTATACAGGAACAGACTATACAAGCATTGAAGCAATTAAGAAAGCTAGAATCTTCCAAAGAAATGGAAAGTGGTACTCAGATAATCCGTTTATAGATGCTGTGATTCAAATAGAGTCACGAAGAAATGCTAATGCTAAAGCAAAGACTTCATCTGCGTCAGGATTGTTCCAGTTTATAAGATCAACAGGAGAAGCATTTGGTCTAAGAACTCTTCAAGACAGACTAGATCCAATGAAGTCCTTTGAGGCATTTAAAAATTATGTATTTTCTAATATAAACTCACTTAGAAAAAATGGAATTCCTGTAAATCCTGTAAATGTATATCTTTGTCACCAACAGGGTTCAGGAGGTTTTTGTAAGATTTACAACTTCATAACTGGAAAGGCTAAGTCTGTCAGCCAGAACCTGATTGGAACAATGGCAGGAAATACTCACGGACACAAATTTACAAGTCCACAAGCATGGTATACAAACTGGGCTAATGACATTGCTAAACTTATGGGGTCTTCAGCTAATATTCCATCTCTAAGTCAGGTCCCATCCTATGTTCCAGGTTCAGGAACTGAGAGTACAAGTTTTAATGCTGATACTTCAAGTTCAGCTCCTGATATGTCAGGATTTAGTGCCCCATACTCACCTGAGGGATACAGTGAACACTTAGCTGAAAGTTCCAGTGCTGGAAGCATTCCATCTTATGTTCCTAGTTCTCAGGGTTCTGAGACTGGAATGGGAAATCCAATGCTTAATGCTATGAGATTTGCTAGACAACATGCTAAGTCTAAGTCATCAGGATACTGTGCAAGGTTTGTAGCTAATGCTCTCCAGTATGCTGGGATAAAATTCCAAAGACAGCCTTCAGCATACATGTATCATACCAATGGTATATTAAAGAAGGCAGGATTTGGTCTAGTATCAACTTCACTTTCAGGATATAGTCCTCAACCTGGAGATGTCTGTGTTGTAGGAAGGTTTAATAATCACAAGCATGGACATATATGTATCTATGATGGAAGAAACTGGATATCTGACTTTGTACAGAGAAATCCAAGTCCATACTCAGATGGTCCTGGTCCGTTGTACTTCTACAGATACGGAGGTCCTGATGTAGCTATCGACACTCAGATGGAAAACTATGACAGTTCTGAGTCTTGGAGTCCTGTTGAAACGCCATCGCAGACTCAACAGGATGTTATAAGTGACTTTGGTCTTAATGCCTCTAAACCATCTGTAATGGAAGGTGCTACTGAGGGAATTTTCAGTTTTGCTATTGAGGAATGCTTTTAATGAACTATAGAATATTTTTAGAAAATGCTTTAAAACAGGGTGCAAGAAGCACTAAGTGGGATATTATCTTACCTGATTCTAAGAACTCTCAAAGACTGTCTGTGATGGCTAAGGATGTCTCATTGCCTGCCTTAGACCTTAAACCTATTACAATGAAATACAAAGGGAGGTCAATTCCTATAGCAGGACAGGTCGACCAGTCAAATGATTTTAGTGTTACCTTTACAGTCGACCAAGACCATTTTATAAGAAAATATTTTGAAGACTGGATGCTTAGTTTTGATGCTAGAGGTTCAGGAACTTCTATGATAGACAAACAGTATGAAAATGAACTTAAAAGAAATATTTCAAATGAGAGTTCTTTATATAGAGACATAACTTTATTACAATATTCATTTGATTCTGAGGTTGACCCAACATCAAATATCCAACCGACTGCGAAGTATGTTCTTTATGGATGCTTTCCAAAACATATAAGTGAGTTTAGTTATAACAATGATAATGAGGCTATCTTGGACTTAAAAGTTTCATTTTCCTGTATATATTATCAAAGGGAGGCATAAATGAGAAACGATACTGGGTATCCTGTTAGGACAATAACAGACCTAAAGAATCTCTATAAAGATGGAGTTCCATTCTCTAGTAAGTACAGATTAGAACTTAGTTTTCCTCAGAAAATTAGTTCATTGGCTCCATCAATGTCTGACACACTGGATATAGCATGTCAGAGCGCAGAAATTCCAAAGGAAACAATTAAGACCCAAACAGTGTGGTACAGAGGAAGACCTTTAAACCTTAAAGGTCAAATGACTTATGACACATCATTTAAGATAACAGTTCAGGACACAGGGCATTTCTTAGTTAGAAAAGCCTTAGAAAGATGGATGGACCTCTGTGATACTATAAAGAACACAGAACAGTCTAATGAAGATTATAAGATAGACGAGGTTTATCTTTATCACCTAGATACTTATGGGAAGCCAACTTTAAAGACTACATTCTATGGGGTCTTCCTGAACGAACTGGGTTCTATTAGTCTAAGTGACAAGGATACAAGTGCAATTTCCTATGACTGTAGTTTTACATACTCGACGTTTATAACAGAAGTTCTGTAGGTGGTGGAGGTCTTATAGAATGAGATATAACTCTAAGAGAGGATGGTATAAAATTCTTAATCCAGGGAAATTTATAAAACCGTTGGATGAATATATGCAGTCCACTAAGATGAAGGACAATGACTGTTATATCCAGTATAAGTCGAGTTTAGAAAGAATAGCATTTTGTTATGCTGACTTAAATCCAAGAGTAACAAAGTTCAGTATAGAACCTTTTAATATTCCATATGTTAAGCCAACAGATAACAAAGTACATAGGTATTTCATTGATATGCTTTTAGTCTTTGAGACAGGAGAGAAGTTCTTAGTGGAGATTAAATCCTATGGAGAGACAATTCCTCCTAAGCCTCCTAAAATTAAAAATGCTAACTCTATGATAAGGTATCAGGAAGCACTAGAAACGTTTATGACTAATCAAGCAAAATGGACTCAAGCAAAACAGTTTGCTGAACAAAGAGGATTTAAGTTTATTGTTTTAACTGAAAAACAGTTAAAGATATAGGGGATTTAAAGATGTTTTCATTATTAAATTTAAATTTTAAGTCTTTTATTATAATAACAGTACTTTTAACAATTCTTGGAACTTCTGTTTACATTAAGGTTCTTAATTCTAAGATAGACTCTTTAGAAACACAGAACACTGAACTCAATGAAAAAATAAAACAAACAGAAGTCTACATAAAGAGTCTTAAAGAAGATTATAATGATGTTATTAGATATAACATAGAACTTCAGGAAACTTCAAATAGTCTAAGACTTCAACAACAGGAACTTCAGAAGAAACTCCAAAAGTTGAATTTTAGTTTCTCTGACTTAGTAAAGAAGCACCCTAAGATGGTTGAGAATATAATCAACAAAGGCCAAGAAAAGACATCTAAGTGTTTTGAAGAACTGTCTAAGCATAAAGAGTGTAAAATGGAGAATTAAAATATGCTTTCTTATATAAAGACATTATTATTTTTAATATTATTTGTCCCTGTTTGTTTAGGATGTTCTACTCAGTCACAGATTCAGAATGAGAGACCACCTTTAGTGCTTCCAAAAAGTCCTGAGGTTAAGATGCGACCAGTCCAGTGGGAAATAAAGAACTCCATGATATGCCTAAGTCCTGAACAGTACTCAAATCTATCACTAAATACAGACGACATTAAGAATTTTATAATCATTCAGAATAAAATAATAGAAATGTATAAATATTATTATAAAAATGATATAAATAATAAGAACTCAAAACAGTTTCTAAAGGAGGACCTTAAATGATAGAGTTTTTATGCTCAGTGAATGAAACACTGTGCCAATATAGTAGTATTTTGATTGTGTCTTTAATATTAACAGTATTAACGTTTATTATTTCCATCTATACATGCTTTTTTAAATGTAGACGAATGCAGAGAGAAATAAACAAAACATCTAAGGATATTCGGGTATATTCTGAATCAGTTGAAGTCTCACAGAAGTGTGTAGAAGACTTTTTGAAGAGTATAGACTTAAAGATAACTCAGTTAGAACAAAAGATCGAGAAGCCAGAACCTAAGCCAAGAAAAAAATCTGCTTCTACATCTAAGAAGGAAAAATAACATAAAAGGGGACATAGTCCCCTTTAAAATTCTTAAACTTGTTCTTGTGCTTCATATAGCCTTTCTTAAATGCTTTCTTTCTGTCCTTGAAAGTTTTTGCTTTGTTAACTAAGTGGTCGAATTTAGCGACAAAATTTCCATTTTTCATTTTTGTTCTCCTTCTAAGTTATTAAAGGACTATGAAAGTCCTTTTAAAATATCTATGTCTTTATATAAGAACTAAGATTTAAATTATTTTAGATGCTTAAAAACTTATCATTTAGTTTTTTAAGAACAGAATTGCTTTCAATGGCGCTTTCCTCAACATGCCAAGTATCATCGTCAAGGTAAATTACACCTGAACGTTCCATTTTTCTGAGTTCCTCAGAAAAATCTCCATCTTCATCTGTGAAGTAAAAATCTACATAATCACCTCTGATATCTCCATTCAGAAAGTAATCTTTTATAAAATCGACCATCCATTTTTCTATATGGGATTCGCAAAGTTTTAGTTCTCTAAATTTCATTTTATTATCCTTTTAAAATATCTATGTCTTTATATAAGAACTAAGATTTAACTTCTTTTCCTTTTATAGGTTTTCCAAAATAACCCCATTCAGCAAGACTATTAAAGTCACAGGATAGGTCATGAAGTTTTACTTTGTACTGGAATACCTTACTTCCTTCTCCTGCATAAGCACCATCATAGGCATATGCCATAGCATAGGACTTAAATGGTGTAACCCACATTCCATAGTCTAACTCAGAGTCAGGTTGCCCTCTATAAATTGTTAACTCAGCATTTGGTTTATTTTGATTTTTCTTTAAAAAATCCATAAACACCTTACAGTCTGCCTTTGAAACTAAGTCTGTGTTTAAATAGTACTCATAAGCATGCTGAAATAAGTCATCAGGACCGCCAAACGAAGGGTCGAAGATGTATTCCCCTCTAGCTATTTCATTAGGATACTCATCAGGACTAGGAGGTTGATGTCCTAGTTTCCCTTTATAATCTTTTTCTAAGATAAGTTTAAATTTCAAAAAATACTCCTTACATGTTCGAAACTGTTGTGAAGTTCCTTTCCAATCTTCATAAACTCTTTAATGGATTCTTTATTTATCACTGGTTTCATTGACTTGAAATTCTCCAGTGTTCCAAAATACTTAGAGATAGCCTCTAACTGTCTCTCGAAATGACCCCATTCTTCTAACCTGTCAGCATAATCCACATATGACAGTGCACTGATTAAGGCTCCAGCATCTCCATCTTTATAGGCTTCCTTGACCTTATCTCCATTTCGGTAAAGCATCAAAACTCTTACAATGATATCTTTTAGATTTTCTCTTTTAACAAACCTGAAGAAGTTTAAGATGCTGTAACTGATAATTGGAAGCCTAGTTATCTCTTCCTTTTCTACGAGGAAAGCATTATCATAGCTGAAATACTTCCAGTCATATCTGTGTGCTCTGGAATTTTCCCAGTAACCATCACTGAACTGCCCAATCATCTCACCAACATATACAGCATATAATCCTGGGTCTGAAATAGTTACCTTTATCATGTCTTTTCTCCGAATCTCTTATCTATGTTATTATTATAATGTATTTTGGGTTAAATATCAAGTAAAAATTTTAGTTAAAGGCAAATTTATTTGTCTTAGGCAAAGGCAAACAAAAGTTTGCCTTAAATTCTCTTACTAAATCACTTGTTATTTTAATGCTTTAACGATTCATTGACTTGACTGCTCTCTTTATAGCTTTCTTCCTCTGAGTCTTCTTAGACTTTTCGTTGTAATCTCCGTAGTGTTGAACCATGTTAGCAAAGGAATCATATTGCTTGTCGGTTGCCTTAGACGTGTCTCTTGAGTCTTTGTTCTTTCTCAGAGCATCAGCCATTGCTTCTTTTCCTTTCTTAAACATTTGCTTTCCTCTTTCAAAGTTCCCTCCACTTCGAGCATTAGCATCTAAAGCAATTCCGCTTAAAACCTGTTTAGCGCCTTTCTTCTGGTCATCAGTTAACTTACTGTCTTCACGACTCTTAGCTTTTTGTTCCTGTTTCTTCTTCTTTTTGGCTTGGTCCTGGAGTTGCTTGTACTTTCCCTTAATAGCCTTAGTGTTGTTTACATTGTAACCTTTAAGAGTTCCTGTTTCAATCTCACCACCCTTACCAATGTATGTGTGCTGACCATTCTTAAAAGTGACCCATTTTCCATCGTTGGAAAGTTCGTTAATCATTTCTGATTCTACGATTAGTTTAAATTTCATTTTAATTCCTTATATAAAGACTTAGATATTTCCTGAGTTATAAGTTATGTTATTTAATCCTGTGCTATATAAAAAATTCTAATTCTTCCCTTTGAACTTCCAGATAATGAACAATTAAAATTAAAGGAGTGTTCAGATACTCCATTAAAGAAGTTAATCTTATCAAAACTAATAACAAAACTTGACATCTTATACTGGCTAAATTCGCTGTCCTGGAAAAGCATCATATCTGTTCTGTCACTGTATCCAATGAATTTTATATTATCGTTTTCAGCACAATTTAAACCTAAATCCACGTCCCATCCTCTAACATAAGACGAAGAGTCATCTGTTACAGAAGTGTCTACCCTGTATTTTCCAAACACAGTATAAGTATGTTGATCAACTCCCAGTTCTATATAGTCAGACTCAGACGCATCTCGTGATAAAAACATATCAACTAAGAAATAAACTTTACTTGTATCAGGAACTTTAACTAATGACTTATTAAGATAATAATTATATGTTCCGGACGTTTCAATAGGTATTCGCTTGTTAGATGATCCGTGAAGTTCGATGAATCTTAAGTTGTCGTAGTTAAATCTCTTCCCAATGGCTATGAAGATTCCTCTAGATAGTTGAGAACCTCTACCAAAACCTAAAAGAGCTGTTCTAGGACCGACGGATTCTGCAATTAATCCTGCTGTAGCATCGGTTAATCCAGGTTTCGAAATTAATGGAGAAACTGAAACCCAAGGTCTTTCTAAGAACGGGAATTTGAAACATGCTACAGCTTGAGGTGCGTTCGAATTATCAACCTTAGTAGATGAACCAAAGCATACTTGAGTATCACCGAATCTAAGATAAAAATTATGCCAGGTCTCGTTAAAAATTCCGCCAACCTTATCGATTCCTAGATTATTCATAACAGTAGATATTTCATCACTAGTTAGTTCCTGCTGAGAATAAAGAACGGCTTTGTCTACTCCAATATTAGCACGTGCTTGCTCTTTCTGAGAAGAAGTCAAGGTCTGTTGAGAATAAAGGACAGCATCGTCACTTGATGCTCCTATATTAGTTCTTGCCTGCTGTTTTTGTGCTGTTGTTAAAGACTGTGGTGAATAAAGAACTGCGTCAGGTTGTCCTTCTTGGAAAGGAACCTTGTCAAACACAGGAACTCCTGAGGTTGTTCCTTGGACTTTCTTGTAAGAAACTCCTGAGTTGGTGTTCTTTACTTTTGAGTTATTAGAAAGACTTTGAAGGTCTGTGTCTGATGAAAATGAGTTACCATTAGCATCAACTAAGTATCTTGAAATTTCAGTGTTCATTTATATTCCTTATAAACATTTTTACTTATTTATATTAAGAACACTGAAATATTTTTGGAAATGCTCTTGGAAGAGCATTAAAAGATGTTAAAGACTAAAATCCAATCTTAGTTTCTGTTTTCTTTAACTTAGAAACTGTCTTATCCTTTAAGTAAGACTTATCGTTCTTAGTTCTCTTAGAGTTTTCAATCTCGAAGGCTAAGTCACATGCTAAGATTTCACCCTTTAATTTAAATGGCTTGTCTGTTAACTGTTCCCAAATCTCCTTTGCTTCTGAGTTAGTTAACTTTCTTAGTTCTAAGATATCAAACATTCTTCCTCGTCTAAGAAGAGACTTATCTATAGTAGAAACTTCCTGGTTGGTTGTAATAATGAACTTGACATTGTTATGCTTAAATCCATCTGTAAAGCTAAGGAAGTTAGAAATAAACTTATTCTTAGCAATATCAGATGGACTCTGTTCTTCTGTTCTTGGGGTTAAAAGATAGTCTAAGTCATCTAAGATAACTAAGTCAATTCCTTGGATATCTAAGTAACTCCAAAAGTTATCATCACTTAAAACATCAATATCACTTGCTGTAGCTACACTACTAACATTTTTCTTAGAGTGCTTACTAAGATACTGTGTTGCTAAGGCAGATAACTTAGACTTACCAATTCCTGACTTTCCAGTTAGTAACAAAATCTTTTCTCTTGACCCAAAGAACTTTTCAAATAAATCGTCTGTGTCTATATAAGGAATATAAAGTTTAGAAAGATTATCGTCTACCTTTAAGAACTGGTCTTTGTAACAAACATCTCCTCTATCTACGTAGAAGTCATAGGATACTACGTTTTTGTCTTCGTTTTCGTGGTCATATATTCCAGTGTTAAGTTCAACTAACACTTTTAAAGTCTCAATGTCTCTAACACTTCCTGAAACATTAAATTCAGTGTATGCTCGACATAAAGAAACAACAAAGTCATTGTGTTCTAAGATAATATCTTTGTCTATAGTTGTTTTCTTAGTATCAGGATATCTTTTTAAAATGTTATCTACAAGTTTTTCTATACTTTCTTTGTATTTTAAGTTCTTACCATTGAACTTATATAAAAGACCATTTGTACAGTGTAAGTATTCAACAGAAGAATCAGGGTAAAAATCGATCATTATCTTTCCTTAAATAAAATTCATCAATTCACATAAAGTAGAAGCTAAGTTTAAGTTTTTGTCTCTTACAAAGGCACTTTGATACTGTCCTTTTGCTAAGGACTGGATAGCACCAGGAATCTTTGTAAAATCCTTAATTCTAGCATATAAAAATTCAAACATCCCATCAGGATTGGTTAATGAGTTTGTTTGCTCTATTATCTTATAATAATCTTTTTTCTTTAAAGACTCAAATATTTCTTCATAAGAAGAAACTGAATTTTCAATCTGAGAACTGTTAGTACAGAGTGCTCTTTGAAGATTACCTATCATGTTTCGTATCTTAGGATACGAATTTTGAATTATACTAAGAACTAACTGTTGCTTCTCAGAGTCAAAATCAAATCCTTCGTTTTGAACAATAAACTTGAGTTTTTCAAAGATAGGCTTGACCATTTCTTCCTTCGGAAACTCTGAGAAATCATAGTTCTCTAATCTGTCTAACAAAGGTTCAATTATCTTAGACTTAAAGTTTCCAGTAAAAATAAAGGAACAATTTAGACTAAACTCGTCAAGAAACGACCTCAGAGAAGATTGTGCATCTACAGACATATTGTCACAATTGTGAGTCACAATTCCATTTTTTGTAACAAACGTGTGATTCTTTTTAACATTGAGATTTATAACTCGTCTTTTCCCTATTTTTTTAATTGACTTTACTTTAACTGCTTGCATGTTCAAATCCTCTAAGATTCCTAAGGAGTTTTTCAATCGTTTCTTTATCTCTTATATTATCTCTTATTATAATTGAATTATAATTTTTTTCAAACCATTCATTAGAAATATACTTAAATTCAAAATTATTTTTAATACACCACTCCTTAGCAAACTTTTCTTTATCCTTTACATTTTGACTAGAGCGTTCAGAAAGAGGTTTAATCTCAAAAAGAACTTTGTTATTCCAGTCAACAAAATCAACAACGTAGTTTCTAGTTTCCTTCTTAATACTATCAAAATACGAAATTCTCAAATCTTCGTATTTAATATCTTTCTTTTTAACAAATGTCATAAAGATGTAGAAGTATGCTTCCCAAGATGAACGAAAAGCATTCTGCCCTATTAAGACTCTTGAATGACACCATGAATTTGTTACGTTTGGTTTAAACTCACCATTTTTGATTTTTAGTTTTAATCTCTCAGAACGCCTTTTTCTTTCTTCGTCACCACATGGATAATAACAAGCACACTTATAGTAGCATTCTCTACTTCCGCATGAATGCTCAGCACCAATTCTAACAGTTTCAAACTTTCCGTCAAATAGTTGCTTGTCAAATTTTACGTACTTCTTTCCACAACATTTACACGTAGCCATCATATCATCTTCTATGATACCATTTTTAATGTATGAAAACTTGTTTGACGTACATGTTCTTTTAAGGACATATCCATTGAATTCTATACATTTTCCTTTTATAAAACTGTCTAATGTTTTTAAGTCGTACTTTCTAAAAAGTCTAAGAAGTTCATCATTACTTAGAAGATTATATTTTTTGTTATTCACAAATATTTTAATAGGAATCTCAGAGTATAGCTTATATTCATCTAACAGTTTATTATATGATACGTTTCTACAACTCTTTGAATTACATCTAAGATTATTATTGTAAAACCTATTATAGACAAATGGCTTTTTACAAAATATACATTCTCTAACTTCATCTAAACATCTTAAACTGGAAAACGACCTATGCTTAAAGTGGTCGAGATTTTTAACGACTTTTGCTCTAAAAATTCTGCAAATATCAGTAAATGGAAACTCTACGTTATTGTAGAAATCCTTATGCGCTGACATAAACTCATCGTATTTCTTAGCGTTTTCTTCCTTAGTTTCGAATGATTTTTCTATAGCAATTCGTTTACAATCTGTTGAATTACAATGATTCTTATATCCCTTAAATAAAGATATAAACTTACAATTTTCTCCGCAAAAAATACATTTTGGTGGTTCTTTGAGTCCGTTTATTCTTAGATACAACTCTTCAGGTTTTATTTTAAGTTTGTATTTTACTAAAAAATTTGGGACTCTTGTTGTCTTAATATCTTTAAGGAGTTCATCACGTTCCTCTGAGGAAAGACTCTCTCCTTTTATGATTTTATCTACATACGACAAAATCTTCTTCTGATAGTCCATCTTTAATTGATTTCTCCTCATTTTTTCCATTTACACTTACAATAAATGGGTGATTATCAGTTACAAGAATTGTTCGTCCATCTTCAAGTTCCACCTCGTAGATATCGTCTTCCTTGTCACTGATAACAGTACAAGTATCATGTTCAAATTCGCTAGTTTCAAGATTATATGATAAGCACTCATAAACTGTGTTTTTATCGAGGTCTTTGAGTTTAACAGTAACCTCTTTTCCATCTTTTATAAGAATAACCTCTTCATTCTCTTCAAGACACTCATCGAATACCACTATCTTTGGAGCATCACTTAAACTCACAGAACTAGCAAACTGCATTACTTTGTTTCTAATTGTGTCTATGCCCTTTTCTAAGGAAGCATTAAGGAACAATGCGTCTGCTCCTGAACTTCTAATAATAGCCTTAGATGTACATGACTTTCCTAGTCCTGGTTGATGTGACCAAAACCCAAAATTAGGAATCTTTTGTTCCTCTATACACTTTAAAATTCTTTCCTTGATATTCTTTGGAAGAATAACATCTTCAACAGTCTTAGGACTGTACTTTTCGTACCAAATGTTCATCTCAAACCCTCTTTTAAAATATCTTTTATTGTGAACTGTCATCGACTTCTATTTAGAATCAGATCTCTGATTCTAGTTTAAGTGCTTTGTTCTTGAAAAATCTAAACACTTAAAAGCTTTATACTCCGAGAGTTCCTTCCCAAGAGTTTGGTGAGATTTGTTGTAAACAACAGACTCACCGAATTTTAATAAGTTGATAGCCGAATTATAATCCCTATCAATAACGTTTCCACATTCACACTCAAGTGTGCGTTTGGAAACATCTTTCATTTCAGAATGGATTTTACCACACTTAGAACAAATTTGAGAACTTGGGTAATATTTGTCTGCGAGGACAAGATGGCACCCAAATTTCTCAGCATTTTCTTCTAACTTTTTAAGGAAATAACTCCATTGTAACAAACCTACTGACTTGCCATGATTACCACCTTTGGTGGAAGTTTTGGCATCTAAGTAAGATGTATGTTCAGACATTTCTTTAAGGTCCAAATTCTCAACAACTATCAATTCATTGTGTAAACACAATTCTCTTGATAACTTGTTGAGATAGTCCTTCTGAATGTTATGAATTCTTTCGAAGAGTTTGTTACGTTTCATCGTTAAACGATGAAGTTTAACGGAGGTACGAGACTTTTTCTCAGATTTGGTTCTCATCTTTGAAACTGTTTCATTGTAGGAATTAATTCTTTTCTGAAGTGATTCCATCTTAGACCTCTTTGTTGAGAACTCTGGTGCCTTCGCACCAAAACTATCAACAAAGAAATCTCTTAAAGAGAAATCTAAACCTACATGACCATTATCTACACGATTTTCGTAAACTTTGTTAACCTCAACAAATAACGAAATTTTGTATTCTCCTGTCTTAGTTCTTGATACAACTCCAGATTTAATCTTTCCATTTAAGAATTCAGATTTAATATTTTTAAATTTGAATTGAACATTTCCCACCTTTGGAATCTTTACGTAAGATTTTGATTTACAGTCAGGATTATACGAAAGTTTCAAATATTGGGTATAGAATTTATCAGAATGACTTTTCTTAGACCTAAAATGAATTAGTCCTACGGACTGACCTTTTAATCTTTTATTTCTATTGATTTTATTAGTATGTAAAAATTTAAATTTGACCTGATTAAGTGTCCAAGAATAAGAACCTTCCAAGAATGCATGCTCAGCACGTAAGTCTTTATAATCCTTATAATTAGGAAGTCTATTTTCTTTAATAGAGTTTAAATATTCTTCTACATATTTATTATAGATGAACCTTGTATCATTTAAATGTTTATCAAGAAGAAGTTTCTGAGCATAATCAGGTCTTAGTGTTAACACTAGACCTTTGATTTCTTTCTCAGAAGTTGTCTTGTTCATCTATTTTATCCTATTATACGTTTGTTTATATTTTAAGAGTTAGAAAACTTCGTTTTAAAACGAATCTTTCCTTTACGTTTTATATAATTTATCTATAAAATTTCAATGCCTGTATATATGAACCTAAAGCTCATGTTTTATCTATTTGTATATTATAAAGAACATTATAATTAAAATCAAGAAATATTTTTTAAATAAATATTGAAGAGGGAATATTATGGCTGAAGATACAAAAATTAAACCTAAGAAAGAAAAGACTTTTATAACACAGATAAAAGAGTACAAACCTTCTAATGGAAAAGGTTTAGAAACTTACTACTATCCTAATAACATAATGACAGATGAAATGGTCAACAAGACTGTCATCTTTATGGCTATGAAAGGAAAAAGTCTAGGAGACGAAAAACTTGCTAATCTAGAAAACTTCAAAAAAGGAGAAAGTAAGCCATCTTTAGATGAAGTTATAGGAATGGCAGTTTTGCCTTTAACTGCCGCAATTAGTGACGACCAAAGTCATACATGGACTGAGAGTTCCTATTTGTCAGCTATAACTGGAGCATCAAATAACATGGCGGGTTGGTCGAAGGGAGGAGATCTTGTTAAGGGTTTAAAAGGAAAAGTAGGAAGATTCTTCGGAGGAGTGTCGAGTACACTGAGTTTCATAGGAGATTCATCTGAGAAATTAGGTGCACTCTCAGATGCCTTTGGTGTAAGAAAACCTATGCTAAACCCTGGGCAATTCCAGAACTACTCAGGTTCGGGCCTTAGGTCATTTAGTTTTGATTTTACATTTATTCCTGAGAGTGAGAGTGAAAGAGACCAGGTTATCAACATCATTAAGTTCTTCAAGAGATGTAGTTCTCCAAGTGTTCCTAAGTGGACAGAAAACACTGAGGCCAACAGTATCTCTTCAAGAATGGTGATGCTAGCACCAATGACATGGGAAGTGTTTGTCTGTAACAAAACTGTTAATGACTTGTTATCATTTCATAAGTGTGTTTGTACTAAGGTTAGTGTTAAGTATGGTGATTCTGAGAAAGTAGCTATGTTTAAAGATGGAATGGTAAAGCAAATAACACTGGGTCTGTCATTTTCTGAGTGTGAACTTCAAACTTCCAGGTCTTATGGAGACACAGAAGAATGGTCTGATATTATTACTGAAGTCGGAAAGTTTATGAAGAATACCGCAGAAGATGCATGGAATAGTACTTTGGAATTTTTCGGTCTTAGAAGTGATGAAAGTGAAGAAAGCGAAGAAACTCTTCCTGAAAATGCTAAATCACACACTCCTGAGGATTAAGATATGTTTGACTTTGATACTCTTATATATAAGAACTTTAAATTTTTCAACTACAACAGTATAGACTTATCTGAGGTAAGAGAATACTTAGACTCACTAAGTTCTGACTGGCTTATAAAGGTTAAAATCTCAGAAGGAACTACCTTAGAGAAAGTTTGCCAAGACTTCTACAGTTCTCAGAACTACAATGACCTTATAATGTTCTTAAATGACAAGGACTATCTCTTTGACTATTTTCATCTCTTTGACGTAGTCTCAGAACTTGGTGACAGAAACTTAGAAGAATATTACTTTAAGGCATTTGGAGACAGTCTTTATCCTTTTAAGCAAAATTTAAATCTTAAATTAGATGAAACTGTTAGAGAAGACCTAGAAAAACAAAATCAAGATAATTCTTATATTATCCTTATCCATCCATTATATGTGTCTAAGGTGAACTCTAAGATTAAACAAATCTTAGAAACACAGAAGGATATGTACAACCTCTTAGACTTAGAACAAAATGTGGAGGATAACAATGTTTAATCAGTTTTTAGGAACATCATTTAAATCCTTTAGTCTTTATATAGCAAATGATAACCAGGAACTAAGACAAGTGAGTCTAGGTTTCGTTGAGGAGTATGTCCAAAAGTTTGAGTTAAACTTCAAATTTTTTACTTTTGGGATAGTAGGGTCTTTAGTAGTTAATCAAGACCTAATAAGAAACTCAATAGGCAAAGACTCAGACCATCTCACTGCTAAGAATGTTATCAGAGTTGTTTTCGAAGACTCCTATGGGTTTATCTTAGACAAAACATTTGTGTGTACTGGAACTGAGATGGCTAAGTTCCAAAATGACAAATCAGGAGAAATGGTCAAACTTAATCTCTTAGACATCTACTCTTATTACTTAAACCAAAAGACTCCTGATTTACAAGTTAAGAGTTACAAGGGAAGTCCTTTGTCTGTTGTAGAACAAATTTTAACTGATTCCATCAAAACCCCTGATGAAATTCTTAGAAGTTACAATTTAAAAACTTTAGATCTTTATATAGAAAACAATACTTTTTCTTTTTTAGAAGACAATGACTCTTTGACATGGAAACATACTCAGAACAGAAGTGCCTTAGATGACCTAAACCTACTTTGCTCAAAGTACAATATCACTTTATTCCAGGACTTTAAAGGTATTAGAGTTATAGAAAATTTTAATTTCCATGACTTAGAAGACCACAGGAACGAAGACGATTCTGAGTTATGGTGTGACAAAGTCCCAGACAGATATCCTTACAGTATCTTCGATAAGAAGAAACAGTTTAAGTCTTATAATATAAACTCAATTCCAAGACTAAAGATATCTTTAAACTCACAAGGAAAAACTCAGACCTTAGAAGACTTAGACTTTAATGAAATTCTAGATATTATTGACTTAAACAACAACTCAAGAGAATTTGCTAATACTTTTGATACAAGAGAAGCAACTGAGTCTTCAGGAACTAATGGGAAGAAGGCATTAGTCTTTGACTACTCAAGACTGTTTATAAGATATTCTAACTTAGCTATCTATGTTTCAGGACCTTTGGAAGAATGTAATCCAGGAACTAAGACTTCTGTTAGACTTAATCTTCCATTTAGATACATTGATGAAGCACAAAGAGGCGATGAAAGATTCTCAGGGAACTGGTTTATTGGGAGTTCTTCATTTGCTTTAGTTAATAGACATATGTTTATAAGACTTGGACTTTGTAGGTTTGACAGTCCAAAGATAGACACTGTTTCAGAAGTTTTATCTGAGGAAGGAGACAACTACTCTTACAGTTCTAAACCTCCTTTACCTAAGAAAGAAAGAACCTTTGTAACAGAAGTTTCTTCTGCCTTAGATGAAATCCAGTCTTCTATCAGAGACACAGAACAGTTTGCTAAGAAAATGGTCGATATGTCAGCACAGATAAACAAACTTAAACAGTTCTCAGACCAAAGTATAAGTGCTTTAACTGCTCCTATTAAAAAGTTCACTAACTCAGTTAATCAGAGTTCTTTAAGTAAAACATATGATTCTATATTAAGAAACAACAGAAGAACTTTAACTCTAGCCAGTGAAATCTTATCTAAGAATTCAAAAGACTTTAGGAGTATGAGTATTATCAATTCTCTGAATAATGCTAAGGAAGTTCTGAATCCTGAGTCGTTTGTAAAGGATACTGTTCTTAACCAAGTAACAGGAACTGTTGACTTCTTAACATCAAGAGCAAAATCAACTGTTACCAACATTTCAAATGCTGTTTATAACACTATTGAGAATGGACAAGTAATAATTGAGCAACTTGACTCTAAGTCTACAAACAAAGACGATGCTGTGATTAACCTGGATTCTGGAATTGAGAAAATAGAAAATGTACTGAAAGCAGTTCAGTCAACTAAAGACCAAGTTGATACTGTTGTTACTACTTTGAATAGAGTAGAAAAAGACTTAAAGAGTATTCCTGATTCTATTCCTATTGAAAATCCATTGGAAGTCTTAAAACAAAAGAGAAAACAACTTCTAAGGTCAGTTGGAAAGTATTAAAAGTATTTAAATCTTGTTTTATTATATAGAGATATAGATTTTTAAAAAAGAAAAGGTCTCATTTCAGAGACCTTTTAAAGAGTTAAAAATAAGATGTTAAGACTCCTTAGAGTCTAATTCCTTGATTAAATTAAGAAGTTCATTGTTCTTCTGGATGTATTCCTTAAAGCCTTCAATCTCACTTCTGTGGTCTTCCTTCTTCTCATTTCTTAACAGAGAAAATGCTTTAACAACTACATTAGTTGGAAGACCCTGTTCGTTAAATTCCTTTTTGAGTTCCTTGATATCAGCATTTACGCTCTTTCTGTTCAGAAGAAGTCTTGTATAACGCTTAGAAAATTCCAAAGCCATTTCAAGACTTTCAGGTTCGATAAAACATCCTAAATCATCACTTTCGATATCAGTCATTTCTGTCATTCTAAACTCCTATTCACAATCATAAGCATACATAAACTCAGCTAATACTCTTTGCTTGCCATCAAAGTTATAAGTATGGACTGAGTTAAAGTTGATAATATAGCGTTTCTTCTGTGGTTCATACTTAAAAGAACCAATACTGTCTATGTTAATATAAGCATCTGTGTTGCCATTAAAGACCTTAATGAACTTTTCTTTGAACACAGGATTTTCTAAGATATTCTTTACATCTTCATCTGTATAGTCTTCAACAAAGATAAAGTCAGGTTTAAACCCTGCCTTAGTCTGAGTTGTATAAGCCATATTGATAATAATCTTATCTTCAAACTTGATAGAACAAACATTGTCTAAGTTTACTGTGTAGTCTTTAATCTTTACAAAATTAGTTAAATTTTTTAGGCTTTCCAGTGTCATTTTCTGTTCTCCTTTTATAATTGTTTTTGTATTTTTACTTGTGCTTGAATGCCTTCAAAGACATTCTTAATTATATTATTAATATCTATATTATTCAAGAGCATTTCATTGAAATCTTTAAATGCTAAATCATCAGGATAGACTAAGACCTTAAAACCTTTCTTAGCATACTTAATAGCATTCTTCTTTCCTGTTGGGTCATTATCAAAACACATGATACAGTCTAAACCTTCTAAGAGTTTCTCAGGAGGAGTAGCACCACAACATGCTACGACATTGGTTATTCCTGACTTCCAAAGACTCATAGCATCGAAGATACCTTCTAAGACATACACAGGTTTAGTTCTGTCTATGTTATAATAATTCCAAAGTTTGAAGTCTGAGTTCTTCTCAGGCATATATGTATAGAACCTGTGTTCCCTAAGGCTTCTTGAGTAGAAACCATAGCACTTATCACCACAATAAAATGGAATCACTATAAAGCCGTCAATAGGAAAGGTCTTAGAGTCTATCTGAATTCTTTTTCCAAGGAAAAAGTCTCCAAAACATGGACTCCACTCAAGTCCTCTTGATTCTATGTAGTCATAGACCTTAGGACTCTTAGAAAAAAAGTTCATGTCAAACAGAACTGGAGGTTTTGGAATATTTGACTCAGTCAGACTGTCTGAAGAGTTAACCTTTGTTTTTGAAGAAAGGTCTAAGTCTCCTACTAAGTCAAATCCATCAAAATTTACGTCTTGCTTCAGTTTATTAAAAGAATCTCTAAATTTCTCTTGTTTATAAGAGTCTAAGAGACTTGGATAATAATCTTTTAAGAACTTATAAACAGTTTTGTTTCTACATGAGCATTCATTGAAACAGTTTACTAATGTTAAGTCTCCTTTAGTATATAAGTGTAGGCGTGCTTTATTCTTGGAGTACTTAGAGTCTCCGCAAATAGGACATCTTACACAAATATCACCTGGAGTTTCATACTTAACATTAGAGCCCACTGCTAACTTGAAATATCTTATATCTACTGGGTCTAACATCTTTTCGCTTTTCTCCTTTTAACCCCTTCAGAACACAAACAGAGCCTTTATCCATTCCATCAAGTTCTCAGGTACTCTGTAAATGTTATGAATTTTAAAATTCTTTATAAGATTGAATTCATCAACCCTGTTGTTTTCTTCTTTGTTATGTATATTAATGACGTATCTTAAAACTCCGTCATTCATATTAGAGTGCTTCTTAGCTAATCTGTAAGTAAAGAAATTCCTGAATCCCCAGAATCTGATATAGTCAAGACTTGGATTTATGATGAAGACTTCTATCTCTTTGTTTCCAATGATAAAACCTTCAATATTTCCAGCATTGATACTCTGAACGATTCCAGACTCACAGAAATCAATACATCCAAGGTCTTTTAGATTAGCTAACTCAGGGATTTCTGTAGAATCAAGGAAATTCTGAAGACATTCTTCATTTTCCTTAAACCTCTCAAAAACCTCTTTGTTAGTTATTTTTTGATATCGCACTTTTCTTCTCCTTTTAAATATTTA
>Ga0256405_10000341_pt1 | contig 154788 bp, 106 predicted proteins | sample RumenRJG_02DNA_FD_189096 | JGI IMG/M metagenome (GOLD analysis project Ga0256405, IMG submission 189096) | Bovine rumen microbial communities from Lethbridge, Alberta, Canada - RJG_02 | ecosystem: Host-associated > Mammals > Digestive system > Stomach > Rumen | place: Canada: Alberta... | reverse complement strand
AACCATTCAAAGTCATTGTTTTTCCAGGCCAATTTCCACCTGTATAATTTGTACTTCCAGAAGTTGCCCAAGCCCAAATGCATGTATACCCCAAACTACTTGGTACATGCACAATAATCTTTCCAGTTACAGGAGTTCCGCCGCTTACGTGGTTAATTGTAACAATTGTATCCTTGTTAGCAGCAACAACCACATCTTTTGTTTCTTTGAGAGTTCCGCCAGCATCAAAAACCTTTACTTTCCATTCTCCAGGATAACCCTTCAAGGTTGTGTTTCCAGAAGCAGTTGTGAAAGTTGTTTTTTCAGAAGCAATATCTGTTACCTGAACTGTGTATCCGTTTGCGTTTGTATAATTAACGACAACGTTTCCAAAACCAAGAATGTATGCTGTTGAATTCAAACCAGCAGCACTAAAACTTGCTGCCTTATAATCAGCGGCAAACTGTTCTGCGTTGAACAAACTTGCATGAACAGAAGGTATTTTTGCGCTGAATGAAGATGATTCAATAGAAGAAACATCTTCATTTGCTTTTATAAGATAATAGTAAACGTTTGCAATAGCTGTAGAAGCCCAATTTACCGTACAAGCATTATTATCCTTCGCCTCTACATTACAAACACCGCGGATTACTGCACCGTCAACATTTGACTTAACAGTTACAACGCGATTGTTTCCAACCGGAATATTGCTGATCGTAGCCGATCCAGAACCATTTGAAAGATTTACATTTGTTCCCTGAACATCTGTCATTCCGTAACCGCTTACAGTTACAGTCGCACTTGTAATAGTAGAAACATCCAAAGCGCGTGAATCACCAGTTAAAATTGTGATTGAACCATACTGAACAGATTCTTCTGCTGTTTTAGAGGCCAGAAGATATGCCATATTGTTGTTTTCATTCAATGAATCAGAACAGCTAAAGAAAGAAAGCATACCTACAGCAAGAGCAGCCGCAGCAGCTTTTACTAAAATTTTTTTAATCATAATTCTCTTCCTAAACTTTTATAAATCGCTACAAGACGCAGCATTTTTGCATATACACCGAGCCACGGTATGTTTCGCTTATAACCTTGACTCAGAAGTCTTTAAGGTTGCCAATTAGAGGCAACCTTAAAAAAGCGTACCTCTGAAAGCGTTCACCTTCAGAGGATTGTTTTAATTTTTAGTTGAAGTCAAATCCGATTGTACCAGAACCTTGTTCATTTGTTTTACCAGCAACTGTTACAATAACAGAAGAAGTAAGTGGACTTGCTGTTGAAGTAAGTGTTGCAGTAACTGTTACACCTACAGCAGAAGTAGCAGTGTTATTTGCAGTAGCAGTTGCACTAGAACCACTCTTTGAAATTGTAAGAACAGATGTATTACCACTTGTGATTGTTGCATCAGCAGTTACATCTGCTGTTGTATTATCCTCGTAAGTTGCTGTTACTTTCAATGTTGAAGTTCCATTACAAGCAATGCTTGTTGGTGTTGCTGTAATAGCAATGCTCTTAAGCTGTTTATCTGTAACTTTTACTGTACATGTAGCAGAATATGTTCCGTAACTTGCAGTAATAGTTGCAGTTCCTACAGCCACAGCTGTAACTGTACCGTCAGCAGCAACTGTCGCTACAGCAGAAGAAGAAGTCTGATATGTTGGTGTTACAGCCACTGAAGAACCATCACTATAAACAGCATTTACGCTTAACTTTTCAGTAGAGCCCTTAACAATTTCTATAGTCTCTTTTGAAAATTTAATTGCACTAACAACAGGACTTGAAGTTCCCTGCAAAGTAAATTCCTTTGCAGCAGTCTTTCCATTATAAGTTGCAGTTACTGTTACTGTAACAGCAGCTGAAGTTGTATTCTTGTTAGTCAAAGTAGTTTCGCTGATAGCAGCATTAGTTGAATCTGAAAGGCTATATACAGGAGTTACGTCTTCTTTAGATCCGTCATCATAAACAGCTTTTACAGCCAACTCTACTGAACCGCCATTAGCAACTACATAAGTTGTATTTGTAAACTCAATACTTGAAAGAGTTGCAACTGTCTGTTTCTTCAATGTGAATGTCTTTGTAGCAGTCTTTCCTTCATAAGTTGCTGTTACTATTACATCAACATCGCCAGTAGATGTGTTTTTATTAGATAAAGTAGAACCGTCAATAGCAGCATAAGACGAAGCTGAGAGAGCGTAAGTTACATTTCCAGTTACTTTAGAAACAGTACCGTTTGAATAAGTTGCATTTACGAACAATTCTACAGAACTACCGTATGCAACTTCTGATGCTGTAGTACCAAATTCGATACTTGCAAGAGTTACGTCATTATCCTGTACTGTCAATTCTACAGAAGCAGTTTTTTCTACTCCACCGTATGTATAAGAAACCTTTACGGTTGTTTTTCCAGCTTTCTTAAGAACCAGTTTTGTACCAGAAACTTCTGCAACTGTTGAATCAGAAGATGTGAATGTTGCTGAAGAAGTAATGTCTTCTTCTGTTGAATCTGTAAAGTGAGCCTTTGCAGCAAGTGCAACCGGAGAAGAAGAAAGTTTTACAGGAGATGAAAGTCCTGTAAGCTCTACGCTATCAAGAGCCTTCTCTACGACTGCAGAAGCAGAGATAGTGAACGTTTTTTTAGAAACAAACTTAGAACCATTTTTCTCATACAAAGCCTTTACCTGGATTTCCCCTTCTACTGTACCAGGGATCAATTTGTTTCCGCTTTTAATCTTAGAAGTACAATCAACTCCGTTTCCATCTGCGTCAGCGTCTTCAATAGAAATAATCAATGTATCATCAGATGTCAATTCAGAAATCTCATCTTCACTCAATTCAGACCATGTATTATCGGAATATTTACATTTTATACCAATAGAAACTTTTGAAGTACCTGTTTTTACAGTTGTAGTTTCATTTGAAATACTGATTCCAGTAATCGTTTTTGTCTGAACAACAGAAGCGCTGCTACCAGAACCAGCCGATGCTGCAGCAGCCGCAGCCATCAAAGCCGAATCATCAGTTTCATCAAGTTTACAGCCAGCAAAAACCACACCGGCAGCCATCAAACCTAAAAAAAGATTTTTGAATACTTTTTTCATTCTTTTACTCCTAAAGGATATAAACTTTTTTTAATTCTCAATGAACATGGAATTTCATCGAATAAATGATTGGTAAAATAAGACTGATAGATTTTCTCTGGAAGCTCAAATAGTTATATTAATCTCTCACTTTTTTTACTAATTATAGGATAAGGCATAATCTCAATAAGTCAAATTTTTTTTTTGATTTTTTTTAATTTTTTTTATTTATTAATGATTTCCGGCAATTATGCTGAAAATTTCTTTCTCCCTAAGCGTAAATTTTGCAAGACGTTCCGGAATAAAAGACAAATTAAAGGCACCTCTTTCATCCTGGGTAAAAACCGGCACCAGATCACGAATATTCTGATTAAAATACAGCCACGCCTTCAAATAAACAAAATCATCACCGGAAGTATACTCCTCCTTCTGGCACAGCGAAGAAATCAAAATGTTCTTTTTTAGGGCCGTGTGTGCATTTCCAAACTGCTTTTCGGCTTCGTGAACAGCCTTATAAAGATTATACGCCGCCATAAGGTTCAGACAGTCACCGCGCACCGGATTTTCCGGATCATCAGAAGCCGCGTTCGCACAAAAACGATTATAGGCAGACAGAACAGCATGTTCAAATTCCTTCTGTTTCTGCTCAATGCGTTCCTCAAGCAGAGTTTCCCCCGATTTCTGAATCTGCGGCCCAGACTTTTCCGCCGCACCAGAAAATCTCCTGAATTTTTCCTGAAAATCCATTACAGCCTTATAAACATCCGGTTTTTTGCTCATACGACCATTTTATTCCCAAAAAACATATTTGTAAAAAATTTTCTCATGGCGCAGTGCCCCCGGTGATTGAGCTTGTCGAAATCACCACCAAAGCAAAAAATCTTCCAGCGCAGCTCCTCCTCAACGGGCGTTCCGTGGCCCGCTAACGCTTGGTCTCACTTCGTTCGCCTGCACTACGTGCACCACTCCATGCCCGGCGCCGCTTGAACCGCAGAACCCTCCGGTGGTTGAGCTTGTCGAAATCACCACCAAAGCAAAAAAATCTTCCAGCGCAGCTCCTCCGCAACGGGCGTTCCGTGGCCCGCTGACGCTCGGTCTCACTTCGTTCGCCTGCACTACGTGCACCACTCCATGCCCGGCGCCGCTGGAACCGCAGAACCCTCCGGTGGTTGAGCTTGTCGAAACTACCGTAGCGGAAAATCTTCTGCGCCGATCAAGTGGTTCCCGAGCTTGTCGAAATGACCACAAAGCAAATCCACGCGGTCTCTTCAAAAAAAACTCATAGGCCACAAGAAAAAAAAACGCCATACCGAATGATTACCGGCATGGCGATCGATTATATAATTACAATTCTATTAGTATCCAAAGTATAGAATCAATTATTTGAAAAACACACAATCATCTGCTATTCGTTCTGTGATCCTTGGATCCCCAAAAATGGACTTTCTTTAGCAAGTTTTCCAGGAGCTGCTGTTGCAAGACCTGTTTTTACAAGAACAACAAGTGCAGAATCACTAGAACCACTCGCAGCACAACTGATTTTACCATCGGAAGCTGTTACAGTCTTTCCTGTAATTACATTTACATAATCACCATTCAGAATGCCTTCCCAGCTGTGAGTTCCTGCACCTACACCAACAAGAGCATAAGAATCGACATTCTCGTTAGTAATCTTATTTTTTCCTGTATAGCGGCGTTTGTAGCCAGCCCATCCACCGGAATGACCTTCTAAAGAATACTGTCCCATCTGCAAAGCAGGAATTGCCGCACGGATTCTGTTCAAGTCTCGTAAATGCTTTGAAAGCTCAGCGGACAAAGTATTTGCAACTTCACCACTTGCAGTATATTCACCAAAGTCGGTTGCTGTAACAGATCCTTCAAGATGCGGTCCATAATATGCACGACCTGTTTTTTCAAGAGACATATTTACGCCGTTTGCACCACCACCCGGCCAGTCATTTGGATTTCCTTCTGCAAAGCGGATTTCTGAACCGTAATAAACAATAGGAATACCACGATAAGTAAAGAGCATTGACCAAGCTGCCGCAAAATCTCCACGCCATCGAGTTTCAAGTTTATTTGGACCATAATCATGACTGTCTGTATACCATGTAAGATATGTGGCATCATTGTACTTACCATCATTTCCATGAGTACGACCATAAGCCCCACCTACACCATCGCAGAAACCATTATGAGCGATGATATCAATAGTTGATACATGGTAGTCACTTTCTGGAACTGCTTTATGTTTATAATCAGTCGTTCTATAATTATTTCCATCCAACAAGTGATTACTTGATATATCTGTCAAATCTGGAGTAACAGAATTATCCCAAGTATAATTTGGCTGACGCAATTCTTTAGGCTTATCCGACAACTGATTTACAAAGTTTGCAACTTCTCCAAAGATAAAGAAATCTGAACCACCACGAGCTTTCTTTGCATTTTCGGTAGCAGCTTCGGCCAGGAATGCAGGCCAGAAAGCATTATTCAAAGTTCGCTTGTCAACATGCATAATCGTATCAACACGGAACATATCAACGCCCATATCAATATAACGCTTGTATGCATTAATAACATATTCCTGAACTTCAGAACTTTCTGTGTTCAAATCAGGACAATCTTCATGCATTGTGCGTAAATTTGCATCAGGGAATACATCGAACATACCGTCATTGTTATATCCGTTCGCCCAACCATGAGCATGAAGCTTTGGAGAAGCACAATACTGTTCATAGGTGTAACTAGCTGTTGCACTTCCATTGACTACAGAAAAATCCCCTGTATCAATCGTATACTGATAAGTTTCCGTACTATGGTATTGATGCTTAGATTTATCAGCAAGACTAGAGTATGTCTGAATATCAATAGGCAAGAACGGTCTTACATCACCAACAAAGTTTGCATAAGCCGGAATATCTGTACCACCCACATCTACATAATTATTACCAATCTTGATTTTAAAGCCTGCAGGATACTTTCCAGGGCTAGTCAAACCATCATATTCCCAGCCATTCGGGTAACGCTGAACACCTGAAAGTCCAGTTTTATTTGCAACACTGTAAGCCGCTTCGTAGGCTTCTTCATCATAAACAAAATTTTCCCATCCTACTGGAGTTGGCATTGTGTCAGGGTCTCGATTGTATTTGTATTCTGCAAAATCTTTAAGTCCGAAGCGTCCTGAATGCTGCAAAACAATATCAAGACAAATCTTCATGCCTCTATTATGAGCTTCATCAATTACGCGCTGGAAATCATATCCCGGAGAAACTAGACGAGCGTCCTCGCGGTACATATCCCATGCATGATATCCATGATAACAAAGCGGACTTCGGTTCTGTACTACAGGAGTAATCCAGATACAAGTGAATCCAAGAGCTTTAATATAATCCATCTTTTCTACAAGACCTTTAAAGTCACCTCGCCAGGTAACATCTTCAGGACCTGTAAAACCATCTTGATCAGACGGAATATTATCGTTTGCACGAGCTTCAGTCCAAGAACAGTTTTCATCACCAATTGAATTAGATAAATCACCATCAAACCAGCGAGCTGTAAGCAGGAAGTAAATAGTCTCCTGACGAGGATCCCAGCGGGTTGCTTCAGGTGTTGTTCCAACACTGTAATAATATGTTCCTGTTGTACCATTTCCAGAAGCATCTACTGCAAGAATTCGGATTGTAATTTTCTCGTCCATACCAACATTAATCGTTGTTCCTGCTACATATCTAGCAGAATTTGTAGTTGGTGTTGAGTTATCAGTTGTGTAATATGCAGTTACTCCAGCAGCGCCTTTGTTATCTGTAAAGGTAAATGAAACACCTATTTTTGCGTCATAGCGACCAGTCTGCTTTGAAGGTACAATTTTAGGTGCCTCAAGGTCTGCATTTGGATCAATTATATATTTTACAGAAATCACTTCACTCCACTGAGGCTCTGCATCTGCATTGAATCCAATAGCCTTAAGAGTTGTAGTTGAATCAATATTAATTGAACCAGTATACATCCTTGAAGTAAGGTTTGGAGTTGAACCATCTGTTGTGTAATAAATTACATCAGTTGCCTGTTTTGATGTAATTGTAACTGTCTGAGATGCAGTATAAGTCCCACCTGCAGGTTTAATTGAAAGAACAGGAGTTACCGGTTTATCCGGATTCTCTGCATACCAGGTACCGTCTTTATACCACCATTCACCAGCTGTGCGGCTAAGGTTACCAGTCTGACCACCATTACCATTATTGAAAATCAAGTTACAATCAGTTCTGCTGATCTCAACATCATACCAGCCGTCTCCGTCACTATCGGTCATCGCTTTTCCAGACCAAGCACCAAATAATTCTGTGTTAGAATCTACCCATGCATAAATTTTTGTATAACCGCTTGAAACCGGACAATGCACAATAATTCTGTCTGTTACAGTTCCAAGAATTCCGATATTTGTATCAGCACCAGAAGTTACAGTTACATAAGTCTTTTTTACAGTTTCGCCGCTTACAATTACATAAACTGGCCATGTACCTGGAGCTACGCCAGTTACACTTCCCTCTCCTGAAGCAACATTTGTTTTAACAGAAGAGACAGGGTCTCCTACCTGGATGGTACAGTTTTCATAGTAGTTTGTGAACGAAACTGAACCAGTTGAAAGTTTGTAGCTCGAAATCGCCTTAATTTCAGAGGCTTTGTAATCCGCTGCAATTGCAGAAGCGTTGTACAACGCCCAACTTTCTGAAGCATCTGCAAGTTTTGTCTGAACAGCAGACTTATCAACACCTGCAAGATTTACATCAAGCAAACGAAGTTCTTCAAATACGTTTCCAAGCAAAGTTGTAGACTGATTTACAGAAATTGTATTATTTCCAGATTCAATATCTGTAACCGCACGAAGCATTACAGTTCCCAATGCCTTTTTTGAACTGTCATATGCATAGACTGTTACAACGCGGTTTTTACCAACAGGGATATTATTTACCGTTATTGATCCTTTACCACTAGTGGCCTCGGAATAACCTACTGATGAAATAACCGATGTTATTCCTGTACCTGTTACATATGCATTTGCATAGGCTATATCACTAATATTCAATGCACGCGAATCACTAGAATTGATTGTCAGTGAACCATATTTGGCAGCACTTGTTTTTGCATTAGCTGCGGCAAGCATTCCCAACAAAACGTCATTTTTGTCATTTAAAGAATCTGAACATGAAGCAAAAATAAGTACAGACAAAAATGCCAGACTGCCCAATAATCTTACGGCAAACTTTTTGAACATAATTCCCCCTGATGTGGAAACATAGATAAAATAAATTGAAATAAACTGAATACAAAGAAGCACAAACTTTTATAAATAATTTCAAGGCTTTCCAAAACATGGATAACCCCGCTCTCTAACAATAATTGTAAATCATAATTCTCAATAGTCAAATTTTTTTTACGTTATTCGAGAATTCAAAATCCAAAATTGCAATTGCAATTGCAAATTGAACTAATTCTTTTTGTACCTTCTGCTTATTAGTTCAATTTGATATCACAATCTTCCGAAGTGATTATTTCAACCAGTCAGTGTCTTCGCCGATTTTTCCAGGGCCGTTCAACACGTAAATGCGCATATTGCCGGTTGTACAGCCTGAAGTAGTAATTGAACCGCCCTCAGAAACTTGTTTTGTATCGCCTGTAATTGCATCAACATAAGTTCCGGCTGGAAGACCACTAAAGGTTGTGTTTCCGCTGATTGTTACAAGAACAAAACTGTCTGTTTTTGAATCAGTGTAGCGCCTCTTGAATGCCATTCCGCCTGAACCGCAGTTTTCTGTTGAATACTGACCTTTCTGAAGAGCAGGAATTGCACGGCGAATCTTATTCAACCGCATGATATGCTGGCACAAAGGTTTTTCCAGTGTTGTTTTTACGGCGCCAGTTGTTCCGCTTTCAGAATATTCACCAAAATCCGATGCAACAACATTTCCTTCAAGATAATCGCCATAATAAGCACGTCCGCTGTCTTTCAAAGCAAGAACCGGCCCCTTATCGATAGGCATACCCGCCTGAAATTCAACTTCGCTTCCATAATACAAGCACGGTATTCCGCGGAAAGTAAACATCAGATCAAGATTTTCAGCCCAAGCATCAGTTCCGCCGTCATAACGGTATTCATATTTTGCACTTGGACCATAATCATGGCTGTCTACATAAACAACGTTCCAGGTTGCATCATTATAAAGCTTATCATCTCCATGAACGCCAAAAGCACCGCTGGCAGAATTAAAATTCCAGTGCATCGGGAAGTCGATTACATTGAGTCCGCTGGCATTTGAATAATCCGGCGTATGATAAGTATTTCCGTTCAACAAATGGTTATTAGAAGTCGGCCGGTTAGAACGAACCGAATGGGTTGCCATTCCCTGCTTTTGAACAGCAAGAGAATTCACTGGAGTAACAGTCCTTCCGTCTTCAGTTTCCCGCGTCCAGTAAGTTAAATCTTTTGTAACCCGTTGTTCATCTTTTTCGTCATTAGAACAATCATTTGTTTCAGGTAAAATTATTACCCCTTCGTACATATCCTCATCGTCCATGGTAAAGCCGTAAGTTTCGTCGTCCTTCCAGGTATAAAAATACGGCGAAAGATTTTCTACGCTTCCACGGTAAGTTACTTCGCTTGATTTTGCACAGATTTCTGTAAACATATAGAAGTTATCATTTCCGCATCTTGCTGCCGCTTCCTTAAAGGCATCATTAAGATAGCAGTTGAACTCAAGACGGCTCATATGCTTTCCGGTATCGATTCGGAAGGCATCAACGCCCATTTCGATATATTTTGAATATGAGTCCACGATGTATTTTAAAACCTTTGGATTTTCTGTATTCAAATCCACACAGTCACCGGCCATCTGGAAAAACTGAACGCTAAAATCATCCCAGCTACCAAAGCCAAAATGATGATAATAGTTGTGCTTTTCATGGTTCTTCCAGTCTGTATTTTTCATAAGTTTTAAGCGGGTGGCATACTGACTGTCACCGTCCAGATTAAAATAACTTTCATCCAGCAGCGAATTTGCACTGAGTTTTAAACAGGCATTAATATCTTCAAGATTTGCGGAATAATCTTTTTCGAACATAGGCGCCAGATTTGCTTCACCAAAGTTTCCAGTATGATTGAATACTACGTCCAGGACAAGCTTCATATCCCGGGCATGAACTTCATCTATCAAAGTCTGAAAATCAACGTCACTTGATTCATAGCGCGGATCTACTTTTTGAAAGTTCATCGCATGATATCCGTGATAATCAAGGCCTGAACAGTTTTCTACAATCGGAGTAATCCATACAGCAGTAAAACCAAGGGCTTTGATGTAATCAAGTTTTTGTATAAGCCCTTTAAAATCTCCGCGCCATGCAGGATCATTTGCCGGTGTTTCAGGATTTTCATCCCAGCAGTGAACATTATTAGAAGGATCACCGTCATAGAATCTTGTAGTCATTGCAAAGTAAATTGTTTCTTCACGGAAATCATTAGTTTCTTTAGGCGTAATAATCTGAACCGTTTTTGATACCCATTCTGAATATGCACCTTCGTTGTCTTTTACCCTAAGCTTAATAGTTGCAGACCCCTCTGAATCAGGGAACGCTACACTGATTTTTGAAGCAGTTCCGCTTGCCAAAGTTGCGCCCGTTACCTTCCATTCATAAGCTGCAATAGAACCGTTTTTATCATAAGAACTTTCTGCTGAATATGTAAAAGTTTTTCCCTTTGCTACACGGTTACTTCCTGTAATAAGTGCAACCGGAACCTTATTTTCATTTACAAAATTAAGTGAAATTGATTTTGATGCAGACATATTTTCCGCAGAATCGTAAACCACACAGCTTACAACATGACTTCCGTTAGAATAATCGCCCGTATCTATAGTACATGAAATACTTGCATAGTCCCCCGAAAGATCTGCAACTTTTGCTTTTACACCATCAATACTGATTACAGCTGTTTTCAGACTTTTATTATCACTTGCAGTTACATAAAAAATCACATCGCCGCTTACAGTTCCAGATGAAGAACTTGTAAAGCTTTCCAGAACCGGTGCCTGAGAATCATCTGGATTTGAATCATACCATAATCCGTCTTCGTACCACCACTCACCGGCGATTAAAGTGTCACCACCCGTTGCCCTATGCTGACTACTTCCGTTATTGCTGAGCACAACATCAACAGAAGTAACATCTTTTTCAAATGAATAGACATACCATCCGTTTGATTCAGCAGTCATGGCAGCACCCGGCCAAACACCGCCAGTATAATTTGTATTTACATCGCCGGTTTTCCATGCCCAAATGTGAGTGTACTTTGCATGAACAACAATTCTGTCTGTAACCGTTCCTAAATATCCGATATCCGTTTCCGTGCCAGCTGATACAGTTGCAAAAGTTTTCTTTAAAAGATTTCCGTCTTTTGTAACGTAAACCGGCCATGTTCCCGGCGCAATACCGGCTAAAGAGCCTTCGCCTGCAACAACATTCTCTTTTATAGAAGAAACCGGATCTCCAACCTGAATGGAACATTCATCATAATAACTTGTAAACTTTATGGCACCAGGATTTATTTCATAAGTAGAAACTGCCTTGATACCACTTACCGCCATAACAGACTTATAATCCGAAGCGATTGCAGAAGAATCATACAAAGCCCAGCTCTTTTCTGCACCGGCAAGTTTTGCCTGTACATCATCTTTATTCACGGAAGCAAGATTTACCCCAGCAGAACCAAGAGCTTCAAAAACATTACCCAAAAGTGTTGTACTTTTATCTATACTAATAGAATTATTATTCCCAGAATTGATATCTGTAACACCACGAAGCATTACGGTACCCAGCTTATTATTCGAATTATCGTAAGTGTAAACTGTAACAACCCTGTTCTTACCAACCGGGATTTTTTCTACAGTTATTGAACCTTTTCCGCCGTTTACAGAAGCATCTTTTGTAGAAACGACAGGTTCTGTAATTCCTGTTCCTGTAACATACGCCCTTGCATAGGAAATATCAGAAACATTTAATGCACGCGAAGAAGGAGAATTAATAGTTAAACTGCCGTATCCTTGATTTTTTGAATCTGCAAGCAACAACCCTAGAAGCAGGCTGTTATTATTATCAATAGAATTTGCACATGACAAAACAAATGCAGACGCAAACAAAGCGGCAACAACACAAAATACCTTTACAGAAAACTTTTTTAACATATATTCTCCTGGTGGTTTCGACAAGCTCAACCACCGCAACGGACATTCATCCAACACGCTGGACATAAAACTTGTCGAAAAAGACCTCTCTATCTGATTATTTACACCTCGATTTATTGGCCGACAAGATGAATCTCGGTGAGCCATTTTCTTGATAAGCCTAAAAAATTGCTGGCCGCAATTTTTTTTAACGGCTTTTCGATTATTGGCAAGGATCCAGTACAGCGAAGCCGTTTGCCGGGGCTTTTAGGCTGTACGAACCGCTTACGGTTACAGTTGATTCGTTCAAAACTCCGTCTCCACTTGAAGTGTAAAGTTTGTATGTACCGGCAGAAAGACCTGTGAATGAATAACTTCCTTCGCTTCCCTGATGATTCAAAAGAACAGCAGCAGTTTTTCCGTTCCAGGTGCGGGTAAAGGCCGCAGGAATTGTATTAATGCTTACATTTTCCTGAGCACCTTTCTGAATACATTCACTTGAATGATAAATCTGGTTTAAAATCTTAAGGTGCTTATACATTGAAGGTTTATTCTGCTTAACATAGCTGATTCCCTTATCACCAAGCATCCAGCGGGAAACTACATCATCCTTATTTGTTGAAGGATGTGTTCCGCTCCATGAATACATAGCTTCAGTTCCGTAGAAAACAATTGGAACCCCGCGGAAAAGATAGATGTAGTTAAGGGCATTTTTATACTGAGCTTCGCTGAATTTTCCTTCACAACGATAGCAGTCGTGATTATCAACGAACATTGCAGTCTTTGTGTATTCATCAGCAGTCATACATTCAAACTGTTTATCATTTCCTGTTACATTATTATAAACAGAACCAAGAGCGTCGGCACCGCCAAATACCTTCTGCATTTCTCCAGGATAATCAAGACAACTCAAATGTAAATCAAGCATATGAAGAGAATCTGTTGTATCCTTTGAATGACGGGCAACAGCATCATAGCGGCCGCACCAAGATTCACCAATCATATAGAAGTAATCGTTACCCAGTTCCTGTGCATGCTTGTACATTGCATCAGCAAATTCTCCGGCAAATTCATTTGTAATATAAGCCATTGTATCAATACGGAAGGCATCAACCCCTGCATCAATAAATTTCTTGTAAACATTGATTAAGTGATGGCGAGCATCGCATCCATTTTCACCATGATCACCAAAGTCAATCAAGTCCGCACACTGCCATGAATCTGTATATGCATAAAAACCGTTCAAAAGATTATTTGCATCATAATAAATATCGCCGGTTTTCCAAGACCATTCTTTGCCGTCCATAATTGTCTGAACACTATAATTTGCCCACAAAGTCGGAGCAGAAGCAGCCGAATGATTTCCGTGGTTGATTACGATATCCTGCATAACGCGGATTCCCTTTGCGTGGCAGGCATCAATAAAGGCCTTGTAATCATCCCAACCGTCACTGTTCTTTCCGCTGGAATGAAGATGAGGATCAATCTGGTCAAAGTCGTAACCCCAGTAGCCGTGAAAGGCAGAAGCCTGATATGCGTCTCCTCCATTAGAGCCGTCATAAAAGTAACGTCCTTCCGGCTGCTTAACGCTTGGAGTAATCCAGATTGCAGTAAAGCCCATGTCAGCAATGTAATCAAGGTTATTAATAATTCCCTTAAAGTCACCGCCGTGGTAATAGCTTAAAACACCACACTTATCTTCACTGTAATCATAAACATCTTTATCAGCAGGAAGGAACTCGTCGCCCCAGATATTGTTGTTAGTAGAATCGCCGTCTGCAAAGCGGTCTGTCATCATAAAGTAAACAGTTTCTTCACGGAAATCCCGGTGCTGGAAATCAGTTTTTCCAGAAACTTTTACAGTCTGGGTTGTGGTTGCAGTTGTTCCGTCTGAACCAATGACTGTAAGAGTTACAGTATAAGTTCCTTTTGTTGAATATGTATGAGAAACTTTTGCACCGCTTCCGGTACTTTCGTCCCCGAAATCCCATGAATAGCTAGAAATATCGCCTTTAGAAGCAGAACCGTCAAAGTTTTTTGCAACAGTTTCTGTGGCAGAGGCCGAATTTGAAATCACTGCTTTTAAAGCGATGTAATTATAAACTGTAACAGTAACCGAAGTTGAAGAGGTTGAATTTGAAGCATTGTCATAAGCCTTTGCTGTAAGCTCGTAAGTTCCGTTGTCAATGCCGGTTGTATCCCATATAAAGGCAACAGTTCCGTCAGTTTCGCCAAGTTTTGTACTTCCAGTGTAATATTCAACCTTAGATACACCGCACTCATCGGAAGCCACTGCAAAAAGTTCCTGCGAATCAGAAAGCACAGCATTCGCAGCAGGACGAAGCCAGGTTACAGAAGGTGCAACAGCATCTGCACTGGAAGAACCAGACCATTCTCCGTCTTCGAAATACCAGATGCCGGCCGAGAGGGACATATCACCAGTTTGAGCACCGGACCAATCTTCTTGAGTCTTAAACAACAAATTAATAGAATTGCAATCCAATGTAATTGTATACCAGCCTTCTCCCATTACAGAATCAGGTTTCATAGTTTCAAGGGTTCCGTCTTTACCCTCTTCCCAGTACCACACATACTGATACCCTTTTACATGAACGGTAATCTTATCGGCTTCGCTTTCGCCTATGATGTAATCAGCTTTTGTTTTAAGGGAAGGAACTCGACCTGTATTAAAGTCAAGGGCAATTGCCATTGTGTTGATTTTCTCAAGGGCAACAGAAGTATCAATTACATTCTCAATAGAAGCTTTCTCACTGGCAGTAATAGAGGAAGTATCAAAGCCAATTTCTCTAAGGAAGTAAAAAACATTTCCAAGTTTAGTTGTTCCGCGTGATATACCAGCACATTGATTAGCCCCGGAAGCAACGTCCATAACGTAACGAACGACACCACCTGATACGGCATTTCCGTTTGAATCAAATCCCTGAACCTGAATAATTCGGTTTGCACCAATTGGAACATTTGAAATTGAAAAAGAACCTTTTCCACCGTTGACATCAATATTCTCTGTGAAAGGTTCGCTGCCAGCAGGAATATCAGAAGCAAAAACCTTTGCCGTGGCAGTTACAACAGCAGAAACATCAAGCGCCCGGGAACTTTCTGAAGAAACAATAATAGAACCAAATTTACTCTGATTTGAATTAGAAGACAAAGCCTGAAGAAAGATTAAATCATTAGAATCTGTTGAAACTTGATTTGAACATGAACAAAGAAATACAACAAGAGCCAATGCACTTGCAAAAAACTTTTTTAACATATTAATCCTCACTTTATTAACTGATTTCATGATAAGGGCGAATTTAAAATATGTCAAAATTTTTTTTAATAATTCTAAAAAAAAACCGCCAGATACTTTCGTACCGGACGGCTTTCTGCTTCAATTGAAACTATTTATTTTATTTACTGATACCAAGCTTTTCACGCATCATTTTTTTTGCTTTAGATTCATCGTTTACCATAAGAATCGGCTGACCTGTAGCATCAAGAGCATCACGCCACAAAGCTCCTTCTGGATCTACAAAGTTACGACTTGCAATTGCCATTTTTGTAGGAATATAAACGAACTTATCATGAACAAGACCTACAACCATCTTTGTTTTACCAGCCATGGCAGCATGAACAGCATTGTTTCCAAGACGTTCACAATATACAGAGTCAGAAGCGATAGTAACTGCAGAACGAATCTGATAACTAGGATCACAATACTTAAGATCGATAGGAATATTTTTTGAAGCAAAATACTTCTTGATTTCATCGCGGAGATATACACCGATATCTGCCAGTTTCTTGTTACCAGAAGCGTCTGTTGAACCGTCTGATTCAAAAAGTTCCTGACCTGCACCTTCGGCAACGACAACAACTGCATGCTGGTGCTCCTTCAAGCGACGTTCAAGATTTGCAAGGAATCCATTTGGTCCTTCCATATCAAAGGGAACTTCAGGAATAAGACAGAAATTTGCTTCGTGAGAAGCAAGAGAAGCTGACGTTGCAATAAAACCAGATTCACGTCCCATAAGCTTAACAAGAGCAACGCAGTTCGGCTGTGAGCGAGCTTCCATATGCATTGAAGCAATAGCTTCCTTTGCCTGCTGAACGGCTGTTTCAAAACCGAATGAACGGTCGATCAAAAGGAAATCATTATCTACAGTCTTAGGAATTCCGATTACAGCACATTCAAGACCGCGGCGCTGGATTTCTTCTGCAAGGGTAAGCGCCCCATGCTGAGTTCCGTCACCACCAATTACGAACATCATGTTAATGCCAAGACGTTCAATTGTGTCAACACCATCAGTTGTAAGTCTATTTCCGCCACCTCGGCTGGTTCCAATAAAAGAACCGCCAATCTTATGAATTTCATCTACTACGTCAGGGGTAAGCTTCATTGGTTCAAGATTAGAATCCTGGAACAACCCTCTGTATCCAAAGCGGAAACCCAAGATTTCTCTTACACCGTAGCGATTCCAAAGACAACGTACAACAGCACGGATTACGTCATTCAAACCAGGACAAAGTCCGCCACATGTACAAATACCGGCTTTTACTTTTTTAGGATCAAAATATATCTTTTCTCTCGGACCTGCTTTCTGCAAAAGATTTGAAGAATCCACTGAATTTGGTTCATCTGGACTAAATACATTTATTCTATTGCGTACGAAAGAGTCATCGCGAACATAATTCGCATAAGCATCGCCTACAACTGTAGATAATTCAATTGGCGACTTAATTTTGCATGGACCTAACTGCTCCACTGTAAAATCGTAATTATTAGCCTTAATCATTTTAGCTCCTAGAAAAAACACCGTAGCGTATCAAGTTAGGATAGCACAAAACACACTTTTTTTTCAATATATTTTAGGAGTTAAATAAAGACAAATGGAATTCTTATAAACATTAATTTTCTTGACCATAAGTTTCAACGCTCTTATATTAGAAGAAATAATGATTAAAAACCGTCAGAAGCAAATCTAAAGATTTGTTTTGACGGTCACAGGAGATGACATGTCTGCTCAAACAAAAAAAATCCTAACAACAGCTGCTATTATTGCCGCTGCACTTTTTTTCTGCTATTCATGCGTAACAGGAGCATATAATTCGCTCGTAAGCATGGACGAACAGGTTAATTCTCAGTGGTCGCAGGTAGAAAACCAATATCAGCGGCGGTATGATCTCATTCCAAATTTAGTTTCCACCGTAAAAGGCTATGCCTCTCACGAAAGCGAAGTTTTCCAGCAGATTGCAGAAGCCCGCTCTAAGGCCGGCGGAATCGTAAACATCGATTCAAGCATCACGGATGATCCTGAAAAACTTGCTCAGTTCCAGAAAGTTCAGGACACATTGGGCGGCGCATTACAAAGACTTTTGAGTATTTCCGAAAACTACCCGGATCTCAAGGCAAACCAGAACTTTCTTGCTCTCCAAGACCAGCTTGAGGGCACTGAAAACAGAATTGCCGTAGAGCGAAAACGCTACAATGATCTTGCACGTCAGTACAATACAAAAATCAGAAGCATTCCTACATCTTTGTTTGCCGCAAAATGGGGATTTTCTGCAAAAGCATACTTTACAGCTTCTGAGAAGGCACAATCTGCTCCGAAGGTAGAATTCTAAGCCTATGACAACGCGATATCTTTTAAAGAAAATAAAACTTTCTGAAAGCGATCTTGAGGAAATAAAAAATTCTGTAAGGAAAGTGGAATCAAAGACAAACGGCGAAATAGCACTTGCGCTTACAGCAGAAAGCGATTCCTATTCATTTTGGGAACTTCTTTCTTCAATATATGTTGCTGCTGCGGTTTTTGTTATTCTGCTGCCGTTTGCCGGCTCAATTTATAATTTCTATGAACAGCGATACTGGAATATAGGAAATCAGGTTATGCCGGCATTTTTCGGAGCCGCAATTTTTATTTCGATTACAGCCGCTTTTTTTGCCATGAATATTCCGTTCATAGATAGAATTATTATTCCCAAAAGCGTACAGAAATCAAAAGTATCTGCAAAGGCTTTTGAACACTTTGCAAAATTCGGAGTCCACGAAACAGCCGGACATTCAGGAATTCTTATATTTGTATCTTACCTTGAACGGCAGGTCAGGATTATTGCGGATTCAGGAATTGCAGAAAAAATTCCACAGGATTTATGGAATATAATTGCCGACGATCTTGCGGACGGAATAAAAACAGGAAATACAAAGGAAGGTTTTATAAATGCCGTTGAAAAATGCGGAGAACTGCTTTCCGAAAATTTTCCTGCAGGAAACGACAATCCCAACGAGCTTGCAGACGGGCTTGTTATTCTGAACTAAGCGGAGGCAAGAATGAAAAATACTTTTGCGGGAAATAAAACTGCAATTTTGATACTTGTATTAATTTCGATTTTTTGCGCAAAGACGTTTTCTCTTTCTGTACCGCAGGCACGAGGATATGTAAATGACTATGCAAAAATTCTCAAAGCGAGTGAAGAAAGTGAAATTTCTTCCTACCTTGAAGCTCTGTATGATTCTACAGGAATTCAAATTGCAGTTCTTACAATTCCGAGCCTGAACGGAGAAGATCTTGAAGTGTTTTCACTAAAAGTCGCAGAAAAATGGCAGATCGGGAAAAAAGACAAAGATTCCGGTGCGCTTCTTTTGGTTGCGCTTAAAGACAGAAAGATGCGGATTGAAACTGGCTACGGACTTGAAGACAAGCTTACAGACGCAAAATGCGGACTTATAATTAGAAATGTATTGGCACCGGAATTCAGAAATAAAGATTATGGCAAAGGGATTCTCAAGGCCGTTCAAAACATGGGCGGAATTGCAAGCGATGACGAAAGTCTTATTTCAAACAGCGTAAAAAATCCCGGCACTTCAGAAGAGGAAAACGGATCGATTCCTTTCTTTGGAGCACTTATAATAATGTTCTTCTGGTATCTTATATTTTCTTCTTTTGCAAAACGTCGCGGAGGAGCCGCTTCAAAAATATTTGCGGCAGCGGTAGCAAGCAGTCTTTATAATTCTTCCAGAAGCTATCATGGTTCTTCCAATCATTTTTCATCATCAAGCCATCACAGCTTCAGCGGAGGCGGAGGTCATTTTGGAGGAGGGGGAGCTTCCGGAGGCTGGTAAAAAGACACCGGCACCTTTAAAAATATTTTTAAAGGTGCTCACGGCCAGACGGTAAAAATTCCCGGATTTTAGTTTTACTTTACTTCTATTACGACTAGTTCCGGCGGATTAAAGAACCTTGGAATATCCGGCACCTGATAAGAAAGCCCTCTGCTTACAATAAAAACAGTTCCGTTTTCTGAAAAATCATAGCGGCCACCAGCATATTTCGGAAAAAAACCTTGCATAGGGGCATACAGGCCGTTTATGAACGGCGGAAATCTCCATTGCCCGCCATGAGCGTGACCTGAAAGAATCAAATCATAATTATATTTTAAATATTCATTTATATATTCCGGACGGTGCACAAGAAGCACTGAAAAGGCAAAATCCGGATTGTCTTTGTAAGAAGCTTTTATTTTCATTGCATTCTCAGAAACCAACTTTAATCTTGCAAGATATTTTTCTTTGTTATCAGTCTCAAGAGCCCTTTCATCAAGACTCATATCTGCAAAAGGATCATCTAGTCCTGTTATTTCTATTATTCCCTGTTTCAGCTCGAGAATTGCAGTTTCGTTTCTAAGAACCGTTCCTCCGTATTCTTTTATGATGTAAGCATAATCATCATCGTGGTAATAGAAATATTCATGATTGCCTGTTACATAGTAAAATGGTGCGGAACCTTTTATACCTTTCAGAAGTTTTTTTACATTTTCAGTAGTTTTATTCTTCTTCCTGTTATATTCAAATGTATCGCCGGTAAAAAATATTACATCCGGGCGGGCATCTAAAATCCTGCGCACCAACTTTGATTCATCCTTTCCAAAATCATTGCTGTGAAAATCAGAAACATGTACAATCCGTATCTGATTATCTACAGGAAATTGAGTTATCTCATAATCTTCTACTTTGATCGTGGCACACGAAATTAATACCGATGAAAAACAAAGTAAACAAATCTTTTTTAGCAAAGAAAAAAATGGAGCTTTCATTTAATTGAGTATAGTGAATTATTCTGATATAGTTAACGACGCTATATTAAGGTGGTAAAAATGGCTTATGAAGTAACAGCAACAAGACGCAGACCACAGCAATTCGAAGATCTTGCAGGTCAGGAATTTGTTGCAGAAACTCTTAAAAATTCAATAAAGACAAAGCAATTTGCCCATGCATATCTTTTTGCGGGTCCAAGAGGATGCGGAAAAACTTCTACGGCGAGAATTCTTGCAAAGGCTCTGAACTGTCAGAATTTCAGTGAACCGACCTGCACACCTTGCGGAGAATGCGAATCCTGCAAAGCAATTACGAATAGTTCAAGTCTGGACGTAATCGAAATAGACGGAGCTTCAAACACAAGCGTAAACGATGTCCGCCAGATTAAAGATGAAGTAATGTTTCCGCCGACTTCATGCAGATATAAAATTTATATAATCGATGAAGTCCACATGCTTTCCACCAGCGCATTCAATGCACTTTTAAAAACAATAGAAGAGCCGCCGGCACACGTCATATTTATTTTTGCAACAACGGAACTTCAGAAGGTTCCAGCTACAATAAAATCACGCTGCCAGCAGTACAACTTCCGGCTTGTTTCCACGGACAGACTTAAAGGACTTTTGGAAGATGCCTGCAGGGAAATGAACATACAGGCAGAAGAGGAAGCTCTTTTCTGGATTGCAAAAGAATCGGGCGGTTCCGTACGAGACTGCTATACTCTGTTCGACCAGATAGCTGCATTCAGCGACGGACACATAACATACGAAAAAATACGCGATAAACTGGGACTTCTTGGCGTTGACCGCCTTAATTCTCTTTTTGATTCATGCACGGCAGGAAATTCAGAAGATGTACTGAATCAGCTGGACACATTCCTTCAGTCTGGAATTTCAATTGACCAGCTTATATCAAATTCAACTGAATATTTAAGAAGCCTTTTGCTTATAAAAAACGGAATTAAAAAGGAATCTCTTTTAGGTCAATCAGCAGAAAGATACAGCACGAATGTTCTTAACAGCTGGAACACGATTCAGACAGAACGCGCTCTTTCCATATTCCTTCAGCTTTACAGGGATATCCGCTATTCGCTTTCGCCTCGCTACGAACTTGAACTTGCGTTTTCAAGACTCTGCTGGTTAAAGCAATATGTTTCACCAAGCGAAGTAAAAGCAGCAATCGACAGGGCTCACGCACTTTTATGCTCTGCACCGCAACGTGGAGCGGGCGCACAGGGTACGGCTCAAGCAGAATCTCTTAATACACAACAGAATGCTCAGAATGCACCTGTTTTCTCATCTGTAACTTTGCCCGCTCAGCCGGACGGCAATGTGTATCAGAATGCACCAAAAGATGATCAGATGACACAGGGCGCAGCTGCACAAAACAACTTAGAAAATGAACATACTTTTAGTCAGACAGCGGATTCTAGTATGCCGGAAAAAAGCTCCGGGCCAACAGGAACAGACTCCGAGACAGCAGTTCCAAACGGACTGCACATGTTCAGCATGCTTCAGAACGAACAGCAGGGAGCGGGAGGCGGTACACCGGAGAACGGGGAAAAATACCAGGATCCGACCGCAGTAACGGAGAACCCGAACCCTTTTTATAATGGCGGAGCTGTACCGCCTGATAATACAGCGGCTGCAGCAAACTACAACGACAACTACTCATATGATGATCTGGGAAACCCGGAAACAAACGATATTCCTGATGAAGAATGGTCTACAACCGACAACTCTCATTTGGAAGAAGAAATCGTTGAATCTTATGAAGCGTCAGTAGATGCGCAGCAATCAACATTAACGCAGGAAGATGTTCATCTTTCAAATGCACCGGCAGCTCTTTCTGACGGAAGCCAGATCAATCTTAAAGACCTTTATGAACAGCTGATTTCCAAACTTACACCGGAAAATCCAATGGCAAGCTCAGCCCTTATGCAAACTTCGCCATGGATCTTAAATGGTAATACAATAAAGACTTCAATCGAATCAGAATTTCAGCTCCGTTCTATCGAAAGTTCACTTCCTCAAATAAACGGAATTTTAAGCAATATTTGCGGAACTCAGATTTCATTTGAAATAACTAAAAAAGAACAGCCGCAAAAAAAAGAAGATAATATACCTGTTCCGCCACAAGTTCAAATGCTTTGCTCTGTATTCAAGGGGAGTATTGTAGGAGGAAAGAAATAAGCAGTGCCGTACGCAAAACAAAAGTTTTTCTTACGGATTCTGCATTTTACATACAAAACAACCCGAATGAAGACTTTAGATTATTTAAGTTCTGAAAAAAATAACTTTTGGAGCTTGTTCTCCTTCGCGCTATTTTTTATAACTTCACTAAAACTCTACATTCGTAATAAACTATAATTATAACCAGGAGAACATTATGAATCCTTTTGATCTACTTAAAAATTCAGCTGCAATAAAAGAACAGGCTGAAAGACTTCAGAACGAAATGGCAGCAATAACAGCCGAAGGTTCAAGCGGTGGAAGAATGGTAACCGTAACAATGAACGGAAAATTTGAAATGACCGGAATCCATCTTGATCCGCTTTGCGTTGACAACCGTGATGTAAAAATGCTTGAAGATCTGATAATTGCAGCTCACCGTGATGCAATCGTAAAAGTTCAGGAACAAATAAAAGAAAAGTCTTCTTCTCTATTAGGCGGCCTTAATATTTCTGGGATGGGACTTTAATGAACATTATTGACGAACTTACAGCTTCATTTTCCAGACTCCCGGGAATAGGGAAAAAAAGCGCAGCAAGAATCGTAAATCACCTTCTGAAAGCTGACCCTGCATACATGCACGCATTTTCAAAACAGATCGCCGAACTTCAGGAAAAAATAAAACCCTGCTCCATTTGCGGCTCATGGACAGAAAAAGATCCATGTCCAATCTGCTCAAATCCAGTAAGGGACAGATCAACAATCTGCGTAGTAGAACAGCCTCAAGACGTTCAGACAATCGAAGCTGCCGGCGGATACACAGGTCTGTATCATGTTCTCGGAGGTGTAATTGCGCCCCTTGAAGGAATAGGACCGGATCAGCTTAACATTGCGTCGCTTATAGTACGTGCAAAAGATGAAGAGATTTCGGAAATAATAATAGCCACAAACCCTACATTTGAAGGAGATTCCACTGCTCTTTATCTTCAAAAACTGCTTGCTGAACACACAAACGTAAAAGTAACAAGGCTTGCAACGGGAATTCCTGTAGGAGGAGACCTTGAGTATGCGGACAAACTTACGCTTGCCCGGTCATTCAGGGGAAGAACAGCAATCTAACCCTTTAGCTTTTTATACAATTTCACGAGCAGCCCGATTTTTCCAAACAGAAGCCAGAAAAGGAATGCAAGAAAAAGCACAAGCGGAACGCCGCATATAACAAGATAAAGCACAGCGGTAAGCATGAAGCCAAAGAAAAACATAAGGTTTGCCGCAAAGTGCCGTGCACCATTCCCAAAATCAGGAAGTTCAAATCCGCCTTGAGTTGTATTAAACGGGAGCATTATGTTTATATTTATCGTAGAAAAATCAACCTGCGAAGAAAGCCACTTCAACCTTCCTTCCATGGATTCAATTTCAGACTGAACGGAATTAAGTTCTCGCTCAACCTTTAGCATATCCTGCATTGAAGATGCCTGTTTTAAATAGGAATTCAGCTTTTCCCTTAAGACTTTCCGTGTTTCAAGCCGTGACTGAACGTCATAAAACTGCTCTGAAACATCCTGCGTTGAAAATCCCTTGCTTTTTAAATTTCCAATCTGACCGCAGGCTTCCATAGCTGCATCAAAATTATTGCACGGAATTCTTACGGAATAATATGAAGAACGTTCATTTTTATTTGAATCCGCAACATATCCGCCGAATGCTTTTACCCATTCAAGAACTGCCGAATCCGCTTTTTCAAGGTCATGAACTTCAAAGGAAATATCCCCGCTTTTTATTAATTTTCGTCCGTTCTCAGAAACAAGATTTTCAGATTCAAGCGAAACCGAATTTTCTACCGATTTTGAAAAATCCGCAGAATCTGCATTCCTAGACATTGCCATAAGAGGGGCTATTTTGCCAGCAGCAACACCATCAGTTGAATAAGGAGCAGAAAAAGTTTCTTGTACGGGATTTTTTCTACAACCGGAAAATACCAGAACCGTAAAAAAGGAGATTATAAATATGATTTTCTTCATACTAGAAAAATAAACTTAAAAGACTAAAGTTACAATAGATAAAAAAACTGTAATACCTGCCGGAATTACAGCTGGAACTTATACAAAACGGCAAATATTGAATGAATTGCAGATTTTGAGTATATTTCTGATATGGATTTACTAAAAAAACTAGAAGAATGTGAAGCGCGCTACAAGGTTGTACAGGAACTGGTCATGGATCCAAACCTTGTAAAAGATCAGAAAAAATACAAAGATACAATGCGCGAAAACGGCTACCTTAGCGAACTAAGCGAACTCTACGCAGAATACAAAAAGGTTCTTCAGGGCATCCAGGATGCAAAAGAAATGATCACCGCCGAAGACGATGTTGAAATGAAAGAAATGGCACGAGAAGAGCTGAAAGAACTTGAAGAACAGCAGCCGAAACTTGAAGAAAAAATCAAAGTTAAGCTGGTTCCGCCGGACCCTCTTGATGAAAAGAACATTATCCTTGAAATTCGTTCGGCAGCGGGCGGTGATGAAGCAAGTCTTTTTGTACGCGACCTTTGGGAAATGTACTGTCACCTTGCAGACCGTCGTGGCTGGAAATACGAAAATATGGAACAGCAGGAAACTGAAGTCGGCGGATTCAACAAGATTGTCACTTCTATAAGTGGGAAATTCGTGTACGGAACATTGCGATGGGAATCCGGAGTTCACCGGGTACAGCGTGTACCTGCAACAGAAAGCCAGGGGCGTTTGCAAACATCTACTGCAACAGTCGCTGTTCTTCCAGAAGCAGAAGAAACAGAAATAGAAATCAAACCTGGTGACGTACGCGTTGACGTAATGCGCGCCGGAGGACCAGGTGGACAGTGTGTAAACACCACCGACTCTGCCGTTCGTCTTACTCATATTCCGACCGGAATTGTTGTAATCCAGCAGGATGAAAAAAGCCAGATTAAAAACAAAGAAAAAGCATTCCGCGTACTTCGTGCACGACTGTTTGATCTTGAAGAAAGCAAAAAACAGGCAGAACGAGCTGCTGCCCGTTCAAGCATGGTCGGAAGCGGTGCCCGTTCGGAAAAAATCCGTACTTACAACTACCCGCAGGACCGCGTAACAGATCACCGCATCAACTACAGCCAGCACAACCTTCCATCTTTTATGATGGGAGACATGGACGATATGCTTGATGCCCTCAACGTATACGCAAAGGAAGAACAACTTCAGGCAGACGTAACAGGATTAGTAAGCGACTAAAAACTGGCTGACAGAACTTTTCTTAGATTATGGGGTCATTCAAAACTAGAAATCTTTGAAGATTCCGATAACAGACAGCGGTGAACAGCATTCCTTCAACATTTTATGCAGGAGCGTCAATCACCGCTGTTTTTTTATGCCTCAAGCATTTTATAAAGCAGCTTATACAAAACTCCCGCTTCTTCAACAGAAATATTCAAGCAGGAACCTATTTTTTCAGGAATTTCTACTGCCTTTTCTTTCAATGCATTCCCTTTTTCAGTTATAGAGACTTGAACAATGCGTTCATCATCTTTATTGCGGGAACGACAAACAAGAGCAGATTTTTCCATAGATTTTAAAAGCGGAGAAAGAGTTCCTGTATCAAGATAAAGCATCTTACCCAGTTCACCTACAGTAATTTCTTTTTTTTCCCATAAAACCATAAGGACGATATACTGCGTATAAGTAAGGTTCAATTCTCTTAAGAACGGGGTATACTTTCTAAGTATTTCACGCGATACAGCATACAGGGGAAAACATAGTTGATTTTTTAATTTTAAGCAGTCATATTTATCGGTATCCTGTTCATGCATTATTTTAATCCTCTTACATATTCTACAGCAGTCAGACCGGCAATTCCGCCTTCGTATACAGCTTTGCAAACCTGAAGAAGTCCGCCATTAACATTTCCGGCTGCGAAAATTCCCTTTGCATTGGTTGCCATTTTTTCATCGACCTTTATGTTGTCGCCGTCTAGTTCCAGTCCGAGTTTTTTTGCAAAATCTGCACCACCGGCACATCCAAGAGCAATAAAAACACCGCTCACAGAAAGATTCATTCCGTCTTCAAATTCAACTCCTTCTACATGATCCGTACCAGAAAGTTTTGCAATTTTTCTTGTATCCACGGAAATTTTTCCAGTTAAGTCTGCGGAAACTCGGTTAATTTCTGCAAACATTTCTGAAGAAAAATCCGAAGCATTACTGAGAATCGTAACTTTGTCTGCAATATTCGCAAGATGACGCGCTTCTTCTAGCGCATAGCGGCCATTACCAATAACGCAAACATCTTTTTTGCGGTAAAAAAAGCCATCGCATACAGCACAATAACTTACGCCCTTGCCTTCCAATTCTGTGATACCCGGAATTGCAGGCTTAAGCTTTTTGTTGCCGGTTGCGATTATAAGCGCATGAGCCGAAAACTCACCGGCAGAAGTTGCAACAGAATAAGATTTTTCATCCAGGTACTGAATACCTGTCGCTTCTGTTTCAAGAACTTCAACACCAAGATTACGAGCCTGAGCAATTCCTGTTTTATAAAGAGCCGCACCGCTTATTCCGGATTCAAAGCCATAGTAATTTTCTATAAGATGAGCTTTTTCCAGCTGACTTTTACCATGAAAAAGTACAAGAACATTAAGGTTCGCTCTTTTTGCATACAGTGCGGCACTGATTCCAGCAGGTCCCGCACCAAGAACAATTATATCGTACATTTCCTTCTCCTAAGCTTTACAGCAGTCCTGTAATTTTTTCTTCTATTTTTGCAGGTTCAACCGTTGATTCAAAGCGTTCAACAACATTTCCTTCTCTATCTACAAGAAATTTTGTAAAATTCCATTTGATGTCAGGGTTGTTTTTGTAATCAGGATCAATTCTGGAAACGACAGTCTTCATAACCGCTCCCTTTACACCCGAAAACCCCTTAAATCCCTGCTGCTCCTTCAAATATGCAAAAAGCGGAATCTGGTTCATTCCATTCACTTCGATTTTTTTAAACTGATCAAATGTCGTATGATACTTCATCATGCAGAATTCATGAATTTCTTCATCCTCACCAGGAGCCTGATGCCCGAACTGGTCGCATGGAAAATCAAGAATTTCAAGACCTTTTTCATGATATTTCTGATATAATTCTTCAAGACCCTTGTACTGAGGAGTAAATCCACAGCCCGTAGCTGTATTTACAATCAAAAGCACTTTGCCCTTAAAATCTGCCATAGACTGAAAAGCTCCGTCCCTCTTTTCTACATTAAAATCATAAATCAACATAAAGCCTCCTAAAAAACTTTATCATATTATATTTGATACAATATAATATTGTCAAGCTTTTTTTTTGTTTTTTTTTATACACAAACTTATTCCTGATTCCTCAGAAAATTCATGAACCGCAATGCCGGGTATTAAGATTTTCTTAATACCCGGCATTCATAGCGAATATAATAATAGTTTATTTTATAAGACCCTCTGCAAACGCTCCAACGCTTCTTTTAACAATGGCTGAGGAGTTGCAATATTGATTCTCTGGTAGAATTCACCTTCTTTTCCGAACATTGTACCACGATCAAGCCAAAGTTTTGCCTTGTTTACGATAATATCATCCAATTCGGAATCCGTATAACCGTAAGCCGAGAAATCCAGCCACAAAAGATAAGTTCCTTCTGGTTCTATAAGACGAACCTTAGGAAGGTTATTTTTTAAGAAAGAACGGACAAATTCCCGGTTAGCACCAAGATGCTGCTTTAATGCAGAAAGCCATTCTTTTCCATGCTCATAAGCTGCCTGCGTAGCAACAAGTCCCATCAGACTCGGTTCATCATAGCCGGTCTTATTGCGCTCATCATGGAATCGCTTTTTTAAGTCAGGATTCTGGATGAAATTTAATGAAAACTGCAAGCCTGCAAGGTTAAATGTCTTGCTTGCCGAAGTTGCAACTACGCTGTTCCATGCTGCTTCTTTTGAAAGCGTGGAATATACGGTGTGCTTGTTCGGAGCGTAGACAAAATCATTGTGAATTTCATCTGAAAAAACCAGAACATTATGTCGCAAACAGATTTCAGAAAGACGGAGAAGCTCTTCGCGCGTCCAGACACGGCTCACTGGATTATGCGGACTACAAAGGATGAACAACTTTACATCATTTTTTATAATCTTATCTTCAAAATCATTAAAATCAATCTGCCATTTTCCATCTTTTTCAAAAAGTGATGACGTGACAAGATGCCTGTTGTTCTGCACAATCATATTCTTGAACGGATAATAAACAGGGGTCTGAATCAAAACAGAATCACCTTCGTCTGTGAACGCCTTTATTGCGCATGAGATTGCAAACACGACACCAGGCGTAGTTACAATCCACTTTGAGTCCACCTCAAAATCGTGCTCTTCTTTCTGCCATTTTTTTACGGCATCAAAAAAAGCTGCGTCAGGAGCAGAATAGCCGAAAATTCCATGATCCACTTTTTTATGAAGTGCGGCTAAAATTTCCGGTGCAGTCGGAAAATCCATGTCGGCAACCCATAGCGAAAGAACATCGGCCGGTTTTCCACGGGCAACAGCAAGATCAAGCTTTACCGCGTTCGTTCCGCGGCGGTCTGTAATTTTGTTGAAATCATACTTCATAAAAGCGCCTCCTGTAAGTCTTCTATCAAATCATCTTTATTTTCAATTCCGACTGAAAGACGCAAAAGCGTATCAGTAATTCCGCGCGCATTCCGTTCCGCTTCAGGAACATCAACATGCGTCTGCGTTGCAGGATAAGTAATCAGCGTATCCACGCCTCCAAGGCTTTCTGCAAAATGAATGACCTTTACGCTTCTAAGAACCTTTTCAACAGTTTCACGACTGTCAACATAAAAAGAAATCATGCTTCCGAAGCCCTTGGCCTGACGTCTGCAAATTTCAAAGCCCTTGCTTTCCGGAAGTCCGGGGAACAAAATGCCCTTTACACGCGGATTTTTTTTAAGCGATTCCACGATTGCAAGCGCATTCTGGCACTGACGTTCCATTCTGACAGCAAGAGTCTTTATTCCGCGCACAAGCAGGAAAGAATCAAAAGGCGCAAGTCCGGAACCCGTAGTCTTTGTGATAGTTTCAAGTTTTTCTGCTAGTTTTTTATCATTCGTGGTAACAAATCCTGCCAGAGTATCGTTATGACCGCATAAGAATTTGGTTCCGCTCTGAACTACGGCATCCGCACCAAAACCAAGAGGCTGCTGTAAATAAGGCGTTAAAAACGTATTATCTACTATTAAGATTGCACCGATTGAATGCGCATATTCTGCCGTCAACTGGATGTCCGTTATTTTCATAAGAGGATTTCCAGGGGTTTCTATAAAAATGACCTTTGTATTAGGCTTTGCTGCAGATTTTATATTGGAAAGCTCTGTAGTATCCACAAAATCCGTTTCAAATCCGAGTTTCTGGCCAACAGTACCAAGAAAACGCTCCGTTCCGCCATAAAGATCATCAGAGCAGATTACATGGATTTTTTCATCTTTTTTGGAATCCAAAATTATTGCATCAAAAAGGGCCGTAATCGCTGCAAGACCGCAATTGAATGCAAAACCGAATTCCGCGTTATCAAGCGAAGCAACCAGCTTTTCAAGATAATCACGGGTAGGGTTTTTCAAACGGGAATAATCGTAGCCGGTAGACTTTCCAAGTTCAGGGTGAGCAAAAGTCGCAGACTGATAAATAGGAAGCGCAATGGCCCCTGTCTTATCGTTCGGCTGATAATCTATTTTTCCTGTAACACAAAGTGTATCAATGTTCATTTTTTCGTCCTATATACAATAATCATAGCCATTGAACTGGCGGTTCATTTCAGCAATTTGTTCAAGCGTATTTGAATCAACATAACTGTTTATTACGCGCTCAAAATCTCTCCAAAATGCATCATTTCCAACAGAAAACAACGCATTTGTTTCATCCTGCGTTTTAGGATTCAACTCCCCTTCCATTGCTCGCAAAATCTCACCAGCAGTATAATTTTCCGGCGGACGAGAAAGTTTATATCCGCCGTTATTTCCGCGAAGACCTGTAACAAGCCCAGCCTTACTTAATTGAATCAATATCTGCTCCAAATATTTTGGAGATAAATTATGACGGTGCGAAAGCAGCTTAAGAGGAATGAATTTTTCATGCTCTTGTTCTGCAAGCGCAGTCATAACAAGCAGTGCGTACTGCCCTTTCTTCGAAATTCTAAACATTTTCTCTTTTCCTATTGACATACTAGGTAATTATCATAATAATACCTTTAACCTAGTAAATCAATAGGAATTATAACAAAAAATCGAGGTTTTTCGCAGAAATTTTCTCAACTGAACTTTTTTGCGGACAAGTTGCGTTGCTTCTTGAATACCCGTATACATACCGGATGCCAGCACCGGGTCTTGAGAGGTAAAAAATGGCAAAAAAATTACGACAAATAGCAATTTACGGAAAAGGCGGTATCGGAAAATCTACCACAACACAAAACCTTACAGCAGGACTTCTTGAACTTGGAAAAAAAGTTCTTGTTGTTGGCTGTGATCCAAAAGCTGATTCTACAAGACTTCTTTTGGGAGGACTGCATCAGAAAACCGTTCTTGATACAATCCGTGATAATAAAACAGAAATTCAACTTGATGATCTTCAGAAAATCGGCTTCAAGGGCGTTCGCTGCGTTGAATCCGGCGGACCAGAGCCAGGAGTTGGATGTGCCGGACGCGGAATCATCACTTCTATTTCAATGCTTGAAAATCTTAACGCTTATACAGAAGACCTGGACTATGTATTTTACGACGTTCTTGGAGACGTTGTCTGCGGAGGTTTTGCAATGCCTATCCGAGAAGGAAAAGCTCAGGAAATCTATATTGTTGCTTCCGGTGAAATGATGGCATTGTATGCGGCAAACAACATTTGTAAGGGTATTGCCCGTTACGCAGAACGCGGTGACGTTCGCCTTGGCGGAATTATCTGTAACAGCCGCAATGTTGACCGCGAACTTGATTTGCTGCGTGCGTTTACAAAGGAACTTAATACCCAGCTTATTTACTTTGTTCCAAGAAACAACATCGTTCAGCAGGCCGAAATCCGAAAAAAGACCGTAATTGAATATGCACCGGAAAGTTCACAGGCGCAGGTTTACCGTGATCTTGCACAGGCGATTGACGAAAACACGAAATTTACGATCCCGACACCAATTACTCAGGAACGACTGGAAGAAATCCTGATTGAAAACGGAATGATGGAACCGGATGGAAACTATTCGATCTAATCGAGAGTTTTTGAAAATACAATAAAATACATTCTGGAATATGCCGTTTTTATTCACTGTTCCACTAAGGTACAGCAGATAAAAACGGTATGACTTATATTCGTAAAATCAAATCTGAATCTTTTATTCAAGCGGAGTCTTTGACACTCCGGCCTACAAAAGCTGGAATTCGTTCATTTTACAGCTTTTTCCGTTTGAACATTCACAGCCTTTATTATTTCATCTACATTCCTGATTATTGCCTGCGCTATCTCAGGTTTATTCATTGTATAAATATGAATACCCCGAATACCGTTTGAAATTAAATCTATAATCTGATCCGTTGCATAAGCAATTCCGGCCTGCATCATCGCTTCAGGAGAATTCCTAAATTGATCGCATATCGAAAGCATTTTTTTAGGAATATATGCATTTGACAGATCTATCATGCGGCTTACCTGATTTGCATTTGTAATCGGCATGATTCCAGCCAAAACAGGAACATGAATTCCAGCCGACTGCAGGCGATACAAAAATGAATAAAGCATATCGTTATCAAAGAACATCTGAGTTGTCAAAAAATCGACTCCTGCATCTACCTTATACTTAAGGGCTTCTATGTCTGCATCGCGACTTATGCTTTCCGGATGACCTTCCGGGTAACATGCTCCGCCTATGCACATTCCTTCTTTCTTTAAAAACGCAACTAAATCAGAAGCGTGCCTAAATCCAGATGGAAAAACACATTCACCGTTTACAACATCCTTAGGGTAATCACCGCGAAGGGCAAGAATGTTGGTTACACGCTTTTCTTTGAGGTCTTTTATTATATATTCCAAAGCCTCTTTTGTTGAGCGTACACAGGTAAGATGGGCAAGAGCGGTCGTTCCTTCCTGCTCTATAACTCCTGCAATTTCTGACGTATAACCTTTTGTTGTTCCACCCGCCCCGAAGGTTACGCTTATAAAATCAGGGGTAAGCTTGGAAAGCGAAATAGCCGTATTTTTTATTGATTCAAGCGCATCCTTCTTTTTAGGTGGAAAAACTTCGAATGAAAGCGAAACTTTCTTAGTTTTCAGAACATCTGCAATTTTCATACAACTCCTTCGCCCTTAGCTGCTTTGCTGCAAGTACAAGGTTTCTAAGACTTTCCACAGTCTCTGCTTCTCCGCGGGTTTTTAATCCGCAGTCAGGATTTATCCAAAGTTTTTCTTTTTTTACCTTACAGAGCATTTTTTTCAGGGAATTTGTAATTTCTGCAACAGGCGGAATACGAGCAGAATGAATATCATAAACCCCCGGTCCTACTTCTGTGCGGAAATTCACTTCTTTAAGAGCATCAAGAATTTTTAAATCCGCCCGGCTCGCTTCAAACGTAATTACATCTGCATCCATAGCGTCAATGTCGCGGATGATATCATTAAATTCACTATAACACATGTGAGTATGAATCTGGGTTTCCGGCCTTACCTTTGCATGAACAAGCCTGAATGCAGGAATCGCCCAGTCAAGATATTCTGAATACCAATCGGATTTGCGCAACGGAAGTTTTTCACGCAATGCAGCTTCATCAATCTGAATAATTTTGATTCCGTTTCTTTCCAGATCAAGAACTTCCTCGCGAATTGCAAGTGCAATCTGAAGAGCCTGTTCCTTAAGTGAAATATCTTCGCGAGGAAACGACCAGTTCAGGATTGTAACTGGCCCCGTAAGCATTCCTTTGACGATTTTTTTAGTCTGCTTCTGCGCAAATACTGACCATTCTACCGTCATTGCTTCTCGACGGCTTACGTCTCCCCAGACAACAGGAGGCTTTACGCAGCGCGTTCCATAACTTTGAACCCAGGCATTCTGTGTAAAAATATAACCGTCAAGCTGACTACCAAAATATTCAACCATATCATTTCGTTCAAATTCACCGTGAACAAGAACATCCAAGTCTAATTCTTCCTGCAACGCAATACATTCAGCTATTTTTTTCTGATTAAATTCAACATACTGCTCTTTTGATATAGTTCCTTTCTTATATGCAGCACGATTTTCCCGAACTTCTTTTGTCTGAGGAAAACTGCCGATTGTAGTCGTAGGAAACAAGGGTAATTTGAAATTTTCATGCTGAAGTTTTTCACGTTCTGCGAAATCCGGTTTTCTAATATAATCGGAATCTGCAATATTCTTCAAAGCTTTCTGAACTTCGGATGTCTCTGCCACCCTCTCTGCACTAAAAAGCCTTTTATTTAATTCAAAAGCAGAAACATCATTTTCTGCAATATCATGCAGTTCTATAAGTTTTTCTTCTGCAAATGCAAAATACTTCTTAATATCCTGCGAAAGTTTTTCCTCAGCTTCCGTTGTATAAGGAACATGGAGAAGCGAACAAGATGTTCCGATAACAATATTCTGTTCTGGTACGATTTTTTTTATTTCTTCAAGAACCTCTGTTTTCTTTTTATAATCTGCCCGCCAAATATTCTTTCCGTTTATAATACCAGCAAAAAGCAGAGTATCTTTTGGAAAACCGCATTTTAAAAGCGAAAGCGATTTTTTACCTTCTACAAAATCAAGTCCGAGACCATCAAAGCCTAAAGAACAGATTTCTTCATACACGTCCCTTACATCTCCGAAATATGTCTGAAGCAGGATCTGAATTTTTGCCTGTGCACGGATTTTTAATATCAGATTCGTATAAAAAGAAATAAAAAATTCTTTTTCGGAGTCAGATAAATCAAAAACCAAGCCAGGTTCTGAAAAACTTATCCATTCTGCACCTGCAGAAGAGAGTGAAGCTGCAAGTTCTGCATAAGCATCTGTTACTTCTTGAACAAAATCGGCAGCTGTTTTTTCACCTGTATAAGTTGCAAGCTTAAGGAAAGTAAAACCGCCTGTTACCGCCGGTACAGTCTGAAAACCAAAAGACCTTGCCTCCTTATATTCCGCAAGTACTTTGTTACTTTGAGAAATCGAAATTTTTGTATCATCTGAAATTTCAGGTACAATATAATGATAGTTTGTAGTGAACCATTTTTTCATAGGCAAAGCCTTAACATCGCCTGCCGTTCCCTGATATCCATGAGAAGCTGCAAAATAAGTTTCTATAGGACTAAGCGAAAGTGCCGAATAACGCTCTGGGACGGCCCCCAATAGAAAAGCTGTATCAAGCATGTTATCGTAAAAAGAAAAATCATTTGAAGGAATAAATGAAATTCCTGCTTCTGCCTGTTTCTTCCAGCCATAATACCGAAGTTCTGCCGCTGTTTTTTGAAGTTCCGCTTCAGAGATTTCGCCCTTAAAAAATTTCTCACTTGCAAATTTTAATTCCCGATTTTTTCCAACACGAGGAAATCCTATTACAGATGTTTTTGCCGTCATACCAATACCTACCTGCATACTATGTTATAATAAAAGCATTATAGGAATTTTTAACCCAAGAGAAAAATACTATTTTCAAATAGTTTGCAATAGTTTTTTCCTATGGAAATATTTTCTTATTTCAATTATCATGAAACTATGACATTGCAGCAATTAAAATATGCAGTAGCCGTAGCAGACACGCACAACATAACCGAAGCTTCCCGCCGGCTTTTTATTTCTCAGCCAAGCCTTACAGCCGCCATCCGAGATTTGGAAACAGAAATGGGGATCATTATTTTTTCACGCTCAAACAAAGGCGTAACAATAACTAACGAAGGCGATGAATTCTTATCTTATGCAAGACAGATTCTTGAACAGACAGTCCTGCTGGAAGACAGATTCAAGAATAAAAATGGAAATGTAAATCCAATTTTTTCTGTAAGTGCCCAGCATTATTCTTTTGCAGTAAATGCGTTTATAGATGTAATCCGTAAATTCGGCGAAAAAAAATATAATTTTACGCTCAGGGAAACTCAGACGCACGAAATAATAGAAGATGTCGCACATTTGAAAAGTGAAATAGGAGTTCTGTATCTATCTGGCAGAAATGAAAATATAATTTCAAAACTGATAAAGAAAAACAATTTATCTTTTAGACCTCTTTTTACAACCTCACTGTATGTTTTCATTTCAACAAAAAATCCGCTTGCAAAAAAACAAGAAATAAAACTTATTGATTTAGAACCATTTCCATACCTTAGTTATGAGCAGGGAGACTTTAATTCATTCTATTTTGCAGAAGAACCCCTCACAGAAATTGATTTTGACTGCCACAAAAATATTCAGGTACGCGACAGAGCGACACTTTTCAATCTGCTTATTGGATTAAATGGATACACAATCTGCTCCGGAATCATCAGTCATGAACTGAACGGAGCAAATATTATTTCCCGCCCGCTTGTCTGCGACGAACACATGACGGTAGGCATTCTTACACGCAAAGGGATGCTTTTATCACGCTATGCAACGACCTATATTGAATCATTGAAACAGCATGTACATACTCCAGATTCCATGTTACAAGAAAATCAATAAAAAAAAGCAGCGAGACACATTAAATTTTATGCCAGAACGGCAACGGTAAACTATATAATTCCAAAAACATAAATGAGTCCAACAAGTTGCGCACTTAGTGCTATTTTCTTTTGATGCCCATTATCTATAAATTTTCGGACTAAATATAATTTCGTATTCTATAATTCACTCCTAAACTTTCACAAAGTTTTCGGCAGTTTTCTTCGTCATCATGCGTAATTGTGGTAGAAACCGTAGTCATGGAAACGGACGGAACATATCTAAGCGCATTGCGGGCAAATTCTAACATTGCTTTATAAGAGCCATCGCCAAATTCTGGGCGTACGCGCTCTTTATAAATTTTTGGATCGCTGGAATTAAGGCTTATAGAAACAGAATCGATTAACCCCTTAAAAAGAGGAGTAATATCTTTTTTATGAATTAGATTTCCAAGCCCATTCGTATTGAGCCGAACTATTTTTTTGGTCCGTGATTTTAAAAAACCGGCAGTCTTAAGAAGAACATCCAAAGCTTCGGTAGGCTCACCGAAGCCACAAAAGACAAATTCACTGTATTTTTCCAGATCTTCTGAAAGCAAGGCGTCTCTTACCTCTTCAAAAGTAGGCTCATGGTCCAGCCAAAGCGACGCCTGACCACCTACGCTGTCATCTTTCTGTCTGATGCAAAAAGTACAGGCACAAGGACAACGATTTGTAAGATTAAGATATAGTCCGCTGTGAACCGGATACACAACATTCATCATCTTTTTGCTTTCCTTCATCTACATCTCCTGAAATCTATCAGACAACGGCAACAGCTTCTATTTCAACAAGTGCATTTTTTGGAATAGCCGCAACCTGAAAACAGCTTCGGGCCGGCTTAGAAATAAAATATTTTTCATAAACAGCATTGAATGCCGCAAAATCTTTTATATCTGCAAGAAAGCAAGTTGTTTTTACAACTCTTGAAAAATCAGAACCGGCAGCCTTTAAGATTTCGCCAAGATTTTTAATTGCCTGTTCGCTCTGTGCTTCAATACCGTCTGCTTCAATACTGCCCGTCTGCGGATTTAGCGAAATCTGACCAGAAGTATAGACAAATCCATTTGCAATTATTGCCTGTGAATACGGACCGATTGCAGCCGGCGCAGATTTTGTTTCTATGATTTTCATATTTTACCTCGTTAAATTTTACATGATGAAAGATATTTGACCTAGTAAAATTATAGGAATAATATTTTTTTTACGAAAAGAAGTCAACTTCACAGACAGCTCAGATTTCAGCTGACAGATCATCAAAAAACAGAACATTGCATGTCGCTCCGAACAAGTAAGTCCGTTTTTTATTATTATCCCTATTGACTAACTAGGTATTTATATATATTGTAAACCTACTTTAGCACTAGGTTTTAGAGGTGAATATGGCATTAGACGAAGAAACAATTTATCGCGAGCATCCGTGCTTCGGACCGCACAAACATAACAAGGGACGAATTCACCTTCCGGTTGCACCGGGCTGTAATATTGAATGCCGCTTTTGCGACAGAAAAATCAATGAAACAGAAAACCGTCCTGGCGTTACCAGCACAGTTATAAAACCTCAGGAGGCATGCGAATACATTCGTCGTGCGCTGGAAAAATGTCCTGAAATCAGCGTGGTTGGAATAGCCGGTCCGGGGGACACTTTGGCCACAAATTACGCATTTGAAACTTTCAAGCTTGTAAAAAAAGAATTCCCTCATTTGCTGCGTTGTATGAGTACAAACGGACTGCTTCTGCCGGAAAAAGCCGATGAACTACTTGAAGTGGGAATTGACACATTGACGGTAACAGTGAACGCTGTAGAACCAGAGATAGAAGCCCAGCTTAACAACAGGATAATCTATCATGGAAAGATTTATACGGGCATCGAAGCTGCGGAAATTCTTATAAAAAATCAGATTGAAGGAATAAAGAAAATTGCAAATTCTGGCACACTTATCAAAGTGAATACAGTTCTATGCCCTGGAATAAACGACCAGCATATAGAAGAAATAGCTTATACCGTAAAAGATGCAGGAGCGCACATTTACAATATCATTCCTCTTATTCCGCAAAATGAACTTAAGAATTTGAACGCCCCTACATTTACGCAGCTTGATGAAGCAAGAAAAGCCGCCTACCCTTACATAAACATATTTACGCACTGTGCGCATTGCCGTGCCGATGCAATAGGAGTTCCTGGAGAATATGACATCGGCAGCGAGATTTACAAAGAGCATGTAAGCACAAAAGAAACCTTCAGCCACGGTTAATTCCTGTAAATCCATAAAAGCGTCTGCACCGGCAAAAAAAACTTCCAAAGGCTTTTTCCTATACCAAAAATGAAATATGGATCAGATAAAAGCACATGTCCTGCAAAGCGTGTTCAGCACTTTTTTATATATTGCACTGTCCCCGGCAGAGGAACGGGATATGTTTTCCGCCTAGTGCCAGAAGTCTTTAAATTCAATTAAAGCAAAGGGTAAAAACAAAGGGGGCAGTTATAAAATAAAAATATAACTAATATTTATATTTCCTATTGCATAAGTAGGAAAAAGGATATAGAATATTTTTATAACCTACTTAAACACTAGGTTTGTAAAGGAAACCGTATGAAATACAAGATCGCAGTCGCTAGCAGCGATGGAAAAAACGTTGATTCTCACTTTGGACATGTAGATTCGTTCTGGATTTTTGAAGTAAATGAAGAAACTGGATCCTTTGAAGACATTGAAGAACGCAGCATAACACCGGCCTGCTCCGGCGGTGCATGCTCCGGCACTCAGAACAGCAAAGATTCAGGTTGCGGCGGACGGAACGGAGAAGGAGAACACGCTTCCCCTATGGATGAAATTGCGGCAGCCCTTTCCGACGTGGACTATGTTCTTGTAGCAAGAATCGGACCGCATGCAATAAGAGCATTGGCAAAATATAAGATCACTGCCTATGACATCGTTCTTCCAATAGATGAAGCAATTGGAAAAATAAATGATTTTCGAAAAAAGATTTCGGAAAGGAAAAGCAAAAAATAGCGAAATATTCGGGTCATTGAACTTGGAAGAATGACCATTACATAAAAACTGGTGTTTTCGTAGGTTCCGGTTTCAGATGAACTCGAACAACTAAACCAACGCAATCACCGCTACAGAGGTACAAAATGGCTAAAATTCTTGATCAGCCGCGTTACAAGTGTGCGTTGGCAGCTATGCAGACAGTTCAGTCTATCACAGGGGCAATTCCAGTTCTTCATTCAGGACCAGGTTGTGCCGCAAAACTGAACGACAACAACGGAACAAGCGGAAGATACAGTCCTAACATCTTCCCTTGTACATCAATTAGTGAAAAAGAAGTTGTATTCGGCGGTTCTGACAAATTACGCTCTACAATTCACAATGCCCTGCGGGTTATTGACGCAGATGTGTTCGTAGTGCTTTCCGGCTGTACAGGCGAAATCATCGGTGATGATATTAAGGAAGTTGCGCAGGAATTTGAAGAAGAAGACAAACCTGTAATCTGGGCAAAAACACCGGGTTTCAAAGGAAACAACTATGTAGGTCACGACTGGATTCTAAAATCAATTTTTGAACAGTACCTGAACCGCCCGGAAATAAGGGATGAACGCGAAGAACAGATACTTGCTTCGGGCTCTGCAACAATAAAAGGTCTTGTAAATATTTTTGCAGGCCCGCCACAGCAGGACCCATACTGGCTCGGCAACCTACGCGAAATTGAAAACTTGATTTCTGCCATCGGTCTAAAACCAAATACGATATTCGGTTTCGGCCGGGGAATAGAAAACATCAAAAATGCTGCAAGGGCTGAATTTACCATTCTAATTTCTCCTTGGGTTGGATTAGAAAGCGCAAAATATCTTGAGACAAAATTCAAGATTCCGCTGCTGCACTATCCGATCCTTCCAATCGGTGCAAGCGAAACCACAAAATTCCTTCGTGCCGTACAAGAATTTACCGGCATAGACAAGAATTCCGTTGAACGCGTTATAAGCGAAAAAGAAGCAGAGTTCTACTATTATATAGAACGATTTGCAGACACTCTTTTGGAAACACGAATTCTGGGAAAACGCTTTACCGTAGTCAGCGACAGCCAGTACACGATGGCAGTCACAAAATTCCTGGTAAATGACATGGGCTTGTTCCCGGAAAAACTTTTTATAACCGATGATGCTCCAGAAGCATTCCGTACTCAGATTGCGAACGAAATTTCGAACCTTAACTACGGAATTCAGGCAGAAGTACAGTTTACGACGGACGGACATGACATTCAGGAACAGATCAGAAAGACCGATTTTGCCGGAACACCGCTGATCATCGGTTCAAACTGGGAGAAAAAGCTTGCAACGGAAATAGGCGCACATTATGTGAACGTAAGCTACCCGATGTTGGAAAAATTGGTCATCAATGACCACATTGCAGGATACTCTGGAGGGCTTCACCTGCTTGAACAGATTTTTACAGCCGCTCTGAGCAAGTTGAAATTATAACAGAAAACAGCGGACGTTCAGCCTGCATCTGCATAATTTGCCGAAGCAACGGGCAGACCTTGAGCTTACGTTGATAAGAGCACCTCGTACTCTGGTCATGCAAGTTCAGCAAGTGCAAGCTAATATGCAAGGGTATGGAGCACTGCCGAAGGCATTCCGAAGGAATGAGCGTCAGCGAAGTGCGGAACACCCGACCGTCGCCTGCGACGGATGCACCCAAAAAAAATGGAGGAATCATTTATGCCATATAATTTTAAGAATGCAAATCTTGCCGTACGAGAAAACAGACTCGGCTCTATAACTGGTTTTACAGGAGATCTTGAAACACTCGTATACCGCTCGGAATGCGGTTCCCTAAAAAACAGGGAACGCTGCTTCAGCCAGTCAAGTTCATGTCTTTCCGGATGTGCGTTGAATGCACTGGCAGCCATCAGAAATGTAGCCGTAGTTTACCATGCACCGGCAGGTTGTACAGCAATGGCCAGCAACGACAGCGTAAAATTCGGTCAGATTGCAGCGCGCATCAACAAGACTACGAATTCCGTTTTTGTCTGCACGGATCTAAACGAAAAAGACACTGTTTTTGGAGCAATGAACGATCTTCGCAAAATCGTAGAGCATACTTATAACGCCTACAAGCCGGATGCAATCTTTATCTCAACTTCATGCGTTTCGGGCGTTATTGGAGAGGACGTAGATGGTCTTGCTGACGAAATCAACGATGAACTTCCAATTCCAGTAATCCCGGTTCACTGCGAAGGCTTCAAGAGCCGGATCTGGGCGAGCGGATTTGATATTTCAGATCACGCTGTTTTGCAGGGAATTGTAAAACCACCTAAGGAAAAACGCAGGATTATAAATATCAAAAACTTCTATGAAAGCGCACGTCCTCAGATCACCAAGATTTTTAATGAAGTTTTTGATGCAGAGCCGCAGTTCTTATACTGTAACTCCACGATCGAAGAACTTTCGCACCTTAGCGAAGCTCTTGCAACGGTCTGCATCTGCGGAACTTTGGGAACTTATCTGGGCAACGCTCTTGAAGAAACTTACGGCGTACCATATGTGCGCACTATCAACCATTCCGGCGTTACAGGCTTTGAAACATGGCTGCGCGGAATCGGAGACGCCATCGGCCGCCGTGAACAGGTTGAAGCTTACATCAAAAAACAGCGCGAAATTTTTATTCCGCAGATTGAAGAAGCCATCAAACCTTTACGCGGACTCCGAGCAGTAATAGGAATGGGTCCGGGCTTTACTTACGAAATTGCCCGCGTTTTGCAGGAATTCGGAATGACAATTGATTACGCGCTTGCATGGCATTACGACTACAAGTACGACAACGGACAGGTTCCGCCGGCATTGGAGCATCTGCTTAAAACAAGCCCTAAGGACATGAAGGTTGCCGTTGCAGACCAGCAGAACTACGAAGTTCTGAACATTCTCAACCGTTACAAACCGGACGTTTACTTCAGCCGTCATCCTGGTACTACCGTCTGGGCTATCAAGCAGGGCTATGCCGCTGTTTTCGTTGCTGATGAATATACTGTCTTTGGTTACGAGGGAACTTTGAGCTTTGCAAAACTTATCCGCGACACGGTAACTAACCGCTCGTTTGAAAAAAATCTTGCAGCCCGAATCAAGCTTCCGTACACAAAATGGTGGTATGAACAGAACAACGAAAAGTTCCTTAATGAGGAAAGCAAAAAATAGCATATTGCGATGGGGAAAAAGTTCCCCATCGCTTCAGCCACGAGTTACAGCGCGAATGCAACTGCAAGTAGCAGCATTCGCTTCGCTTTATCGTGTCTTACGCTACCCCCTCTCCTAGGAGCAAGGCCCCTAAAACCCTTTTTTATGACTCTACAGCAGATTAGATATATTCTTGGAATAGCAAATTCAACTTCACTCAATAAGGCTGCAAAACAGCTTTTCGTCTCCCAGCCCTCACTTTCATCTTCCGTGCATGATGCGGAAAATGAACTTGGCTTTCCAATATTTATCCGTATGTCACGAGGAGTAAAGCCTACCGAACGCGGAAAAAAATTTATCAGTGACGCACGTGAATTATACGCACATTATGAACGATTTCTCAAAGAATACACCTCTTCCGAAAAAAAAACTTTTTCGGTCACTACGCTTTACTATGCTTTTGCCAGAAAAGCGTTTGTTGAAATCGTAAAAGACTTTTCTGATGCAGGCTATGATTTCGCATTTTGTGAGAAAAAAGCATCTCTTGTAATTGCGGATGTAGCTTTAGGGAAAAGTGAGATCGGCATTCTATACCTTAGCGATTCAAATCGGGAGTCAATTTTAAAAAGCCTTAAATCCAACAACCTTGATTTTAACCATCTCACTGAATGCAACGCTTTTGTTTACCTTCATAAAAATCATCCTCTGTCAAAAAAGGAATCAGTTTCTCTAGAAGAACTTGCAGATTACAGGTTTGTAACTTTTGATACCGATGATGTAAAGTCATTTTTCTCAGAAAAAGTGATTGAACAATACGGCCTGAATCAGGCAATTACGGTTGCCGACCGAGCAACAGAGCTGAATCTTCTTAAAACCCTTGACGGCTACACCTTTCTTTCCGGCATCCCAGGTGAAGAAACAAACGAAGACTTTGTACTGATTCCTCTGCAAAATTTGAATGGAGGACTTTGCCACAGTTTTGAGCTTGGCTATATCACAAAATCAGGCCTCAAAATGAATGCTATCAGTCTTACCTACATCGACAAAGTCCGCAGTATTCTTAATATTGCAGGATTTCTGTGCTGATTTTGATGAACGACAGCACATTTTTCAGAGCTTCAACTGCAGAAATCTTTTTGGGCCGTTCTTTTTTTTCATATTATAAAAAAATCCTATAACTAATATTGAAAATTTGTATTAGGCAAAACTCCAAAAAAAGTATATACCTACTCAAACACTAGGTAATAAAGGAGTGCCAATGGAAAACGAAGCAATAATTGAAATAAAAAATCTTTCGCTTTCGTATGAGTCCGAAAACACAACTTATGAGGCATTAAAGAACATCAATCTTACAGTAAATCGGGGAGAGTTTATCTGTATTGTTGGTTCTTCCGGCTGCGGAAAAAGCACTCTTCTTTCTGTTCTGGAAGGATTACAGACTGCAACAAGCGGAAGTATCAAAATCAACGGTAAAGAAATTCACGGTGCCGGCGTTGAGCGGGCCGTCGTTTTTCAAAGCTACTCTCTCTTTCCATGGATGACAGCGAAGGAAAATGTTGCTTTTGCAGTTTACGAAAACTACAAAAAACGCGGTGAAAAAATTTCTAGAAAAAAAGCCTCTGAAATCGCACTTGCTTTTTTGCATAAAGTTGAACTCAACGGATTTGAAGACAAGCTTCCTGGCGAGCTTTCTGGAGGAATGCAGCAGAGAGTTGCAATTGCCCGGGCCATGGCCTGTGATCCAGAAATTCTTTTGATGGATGAACCTTTCGGTGCTCTTGATGCAAAAATCCGTGAAAACTTACAGAACCTTATTTTGAAGATGTGGCGTGAAGATGAAAGAAAAAAAACAATAATATTCGTTACCCACGATTTGAACGAGGCGGAACTTCTGGCAGACAGAATCGTCTTCATGATTCCAAAGCATATTTATACCGTAATCGAAGACAATCTGCCGCGTCCTAGAAATTATCCATGCATTCAGGAAAGCAAAGAATACAAAGAACTTTATCAGAAACTCGTTAAATACTTTTACCATGAGACGAACGAACTTATTGACAGTGAGGGGGCGAACCTATGACATCATTCTTCAGAAAATACATTCTCAATCTGGCAAACATTTTTTTCCTGCTAACCCTTTTTTGCTTCCTCTTTCCGAGCCGTTATGCGTCTGAAATGAGAAGCGGACTAAAATCCCCGTTTGTGTTCACAATCGTACTTGTTGTCATACAGATTCTTTTTATTTCTCAACTGGTTAATTCTAAAAAATCGCGTTCAGTAAAAGATATTACGGCTTCGGTGAATGGATTTCTATTCGCATGGGAACTTATCGTCTCCCGACTGAATCTGCTTCCTTATATTTTCATTCCTGCCCCAGAAAATGTATTCGATATTTTTATTTCTGACTGGAAAACTATTCTTACCGGATTTTTAAGTTCTATGGAACTTATTCTTGCCGGGCTTTTTCTTTCTGTCGTATCTTCAGTTGTTCTAGGAACGCTTGTTGGATACAACAAAAGACTTACGAACGCGGTTTACCCAATTGCAAAGGCGCTTTCTACAGTTCCAGCCCTCATCTATACGCCCTACATCGTTCTCATAATGCCGACATTCAAACTTGCTTCGCTTACAGTCATTTTTTTAAGTATATTTTGGGGAAGTTTCATGGGCTCAATAAACAATACGGCTTTTGTTGAAAAGAAAATCATAAATGCAGCAAAGGTTCTGAATCTTTCCGTTCCGACTATTCTTTTCAAAATCATTATTCCATTCAATCTTCCCCGAATAATAAATGCTCTTCCGATTCACCTTGCAACTTCTTTAATGACACTCACGGTGGCTGAAATGCTTGGAGCTGACTCAGGAATGGGCTATTACGTCCGCGTTTCACTTAATTACGCAAACTACACCAAAGCCATCGCAGGAATAATTTTTATCGGATTCGTAGTTACGATTCTAAACATCATAATTCAGGAAACAAAAAAACATCTAATCAAATGGAATTACTAAATAATTCCACAAAATGATATAGGAGTAAAAAAATGAAAAAAACAAAACCTTCTGTTTTAACAGTAAGCCTTATTCTGCTCTCGTGCATTCTAAGCGGTTGTAAAGAAAAAAAGGCTTCGGACAATTATCTTTCGTTCAACATTGCTGTTACGGCAAACAAAGTTGTAAATCCACTGATCCAAATTGCCCAGGAAAAGGGTTATTTTGAAGCCTACAAATTCCGGCCGAATTATATAACGCTTGAAATGATTGGAACCCCCGAAGCACTGGTTGCAGGAAAACTCGATGCAGCTTACGAGCAGATCATCCCTCCTATCAGCTACGGGGCCCAAGGAGCTGACGTTAAAATTTTTGCAGGTACACTTTCGGGAGGAATGGAAGTCGTTGCAAGGAAGGCTGATGCAGAAATCCTTCGGAATCCAAAAAACTGGAAGGGAAAGACAATCGGCGTAATTCATCTTTCAACGGCGGAAATGGTTTCAAAGGCTGCTTTGGGAAACAGATACGGTTACAAAGTTGGTGAAGACATAAACTACAGAATCATCGACGGTTACCCGGCAATTTCTTCGGCTGTAGCAAAAGGCACATTGGATATCGGGCTTATTTCATCCGAATATCTAGAAGCCGCCCGATCAATCGGTCTTGAACAACTCTTTCATCTTACCCAACTGCAGAAAGACTACGTCTGCTGCCGGCAGTATGCCTTCGGACCTTCATTCGAAAAAAACAAAGCGGCTTATAAAGCATATCTTAAAGGCCAGATTCGTGCTTACAAGGATTATCTCACAAACCAGGACGAATCAATTAAAAGTCTTGCACGTCTCACAGGCGAGGATCTCGATTACATAGCACGCTATATCTACGAAAAGGAATCGAACGGAGACCGCTCTTATAACCCAGATCCTAACTATAACGGCGTTCTTTCGATTTACGAGATTCTTACTGGCTGGAATTACATCGAATCCCATGCAAGGCTGAACGAATTCTTCGACATCGATGTTTATGCCAGCGCCTTGAAAGAGATCATCGAGGAATTCCCTGAAGATCCTTTCTACAAAGGCATGTGGACTTATTTTCTTGATAGCAACAATAAATTCCCAGGCTTTGACTACAAGGAAATCTAATTTGAATATAGACGGAGGTACAAAAAATGGCAATAGATATAAAAAAATCAGAAGTCGAAACTCGTGACAACCGTTTGGGAGCAGTACTTGCCTTCCACGGAAAAGCAAGCACATTGCAAAAAGATTCAAGCAAAAGAGCAGTAAAGGAAGATCAGCGAATCTATTCCCAATGCAGCGACTGTTCTCAAGGCTGCGCGGAAGTACTTTCTTACATGATCCGTGATGCGGCCGTAGTCGTGCATTCCCCATTGGGATGCCTTTCGCCGGTTTCAATATATGAGCGTGTTGAAGCTTCTAGTAAAGTTCGCGGAGTCGAAGCTCCGAAAATTCAGGTAATTTCGACAAATATCGGAATCGATTCCACAGTCTATGGTGGAGTAAAAATTCTGCGGGAAGCAATTCTTGAAGCATACAAACGTTTCAACCCGAAAGCAATCCTAATTCATTCATCATGCGCGGCAGGAATCATCGGAGATGATATCGAAAGTGTTGTAGACGAACTCGAAGAAGAACTTGGAATTCCTTTAGTACCTATTTATTGCGAAGGATTCAAATCAAAAACCTGGACTTCGGGCTTTGATGCGGTTTTCCATGGAGTTTTGCGAAAAATCGTAAAGAAACCTCAAAAGAAACAGGAAGATTTGGTCAATATCATAAATTTTGCAGGTCAGGATACCTACTCGCCGCTCTTAAAGAAAATCAACTTAAGACCGAATCTTATCATCCCGAACTCAACCGTTGAACAGCTGTCTAGAATGTCGGAAGCGAAATGCACTATTTCAATCTGTGAATCCCTGGGAACTTATGGAGCTGCAGCCCTTGAAGAAAATTTCGGAGTTCCACAGTTAAAAGCGCCTTCTCCTTATGGAATTGAATGGACTGATCGCTGGCTTACGGAACTCGCAAAAATCACAGATAGAATTGAATTAACAAAAAAACTCATAAAAGAAGAAAACGAACGAATTAAGCCGACTATCGAAGAGTACAGAAAAGTACTTGCCGGAAAAAAGGCCTATATTTATTCAGGAGATTCTTTTGCACACTACCTCACAAACATGGTCAAAGACTATGGAATGGAAGTTGTCGGTATAACGACACTCCACCATGATCAAACAACAGACGACAAAAGCCCTGTTCTAGACACACTCAAAGAGATGATAGATTCCGTGGGAGACGTAGAAAAATTTTCAGTCTGCAACAAACAGCCTTTCATCATGTACAAAATTCTCAGAGAGCTGAAACCGGACATTCTTATTACCCGTCACGAAACAATCGCTACAATCGGAACAAAACTTGGAATTCCTTCTATCCGAGCAAATGACATAAACGTCTTAAGCGGTTATGACGGTTCTGTAAATCTGGGAGCCAGAATCATCGATGCCCTTCAATCCAGTAAATTCTTTCAAACAATTTCGGAACATGTAAAGTTCCCATACAGTACATGGTGGATAAACCAGACTGATCCATTCTATTTTGATAAAAAGGCGGAAACAAAATGAGTAAATTAATTGAACAACCAAGATTTTCTTGTGCACTTGCAGCACAGACTACAGTACTTGCTATTCCTAGAGCTTTGCCAATCGTACACGCAGGACCTGGCTGTGCAGCAAAAACATTTCACACACTTTCTGATTGCAGCGGAAACCAGGGTGAAGGTTATGGTGGAGGCGGACAGATTTCAAGCACTAACACGGGAACCAAGGAAGTTGTATTCGGCGGCGAAAACAAGCTTCGTACTTTAACTGAAAATGCATTCAAGGTTCTTGATGCAGATCTTTTTGTTCTTCTTTCAGGCTGTACTTCAGGAATTATCGGAGACGACATTGTTTCGATTGCAAATGAATTCCGTGAAGAAGGAAAACCTGTTGTCGGAGCGGAAACATCGGGCTTTACAGGAAATAACTATCACGGGCACGAGATTATAGTCAATTCTATCATTGAGCAGTTTGTCGGCGATGTACCTCCGAAAGTTCAGAAAGGACTTGTAAACGTTTTTTCTGTCGTTCCTAATCAAGATCCATTCTGGCGAGGGGATCTGGAGGAAATCAAAAGAATTTTGACTTCAATTGGTCTCAAAGTGAACATCCTTTTCGGCTATGAAAGCGCAGGTGTCTTTGAATGGAAAAATATTCCAAACGCAGAATTCAACATTCTTCTTTCTCCTTGGGTAGGACTTAAGACAGTTGAACTTTTAAAGAAAAAGTATGGAACCCCGTTCTTTCATTTTCCTTATCTCCCGGTCGGTGGAAAAGCGACAAGTCTTTTCCTAAAAAAGCTTGCGGCATTTGCAAACCTTAATATTGAAAAAATTTTATCGACAATAAAAAGAGAAGAAGAAAAATTCTATTCCTATATCGTAGGACTTGCTGATTTTCTGTCAGATTTCAGAAGCAATATTCCAAACGATCTCTATCTCGTAGCAAATTCAGAATACGCAATCGGAGTTTCAGATTTTTTGGTTAACGAGCTTGGACTTCAGCCCAAAGGAATATTTATAACAGACGAACCTCCGACGGAAGCAATCCGGGAAAAAATTCTTTTAACAATTGAAACATTAGGAAAAAATATCAAAGATGCTGTTCATTTTGAAAGTGACGGAGGAAAAATCCAGCAAGAACTTTCAAAACTGATCGGAACTTCAAAGCGGGCAGTTATTTTCGGAAGCACATGGGAAAAAATTGTTGCTGAAAAAAACAACAACATGCTTATCCATTTAAGCTTGCCAATCGTAGACGATGTAATTCTTGGCAAGTCTTTTACAGGTTATACAGGCGGGCTTAAACTCACCGAAGAACTCTATTCTGGAATCTTTAAGAACAGAACAATCGACAGATGCGTTCAGGTTATTTAAGATGATTTTTTAAGGAGGAATCATGTCCTACAAAATTGCGCTTGGAAGTTCTGACGGAAAAAACATAAACCTGCACTTCGGCGAAATCGAATCAGTTTCTATTTACGAAGTGAGCGAATCCGACGGAAGCTATTCTTTTTTAGAAAATCGAAGAATCAAGCGGGAACCTGAAAAAGAAACCTGTGAAAGCGGATGCTCATGCGGAAACGGTTTTGTCCGAAAAGTTGGCGAAGCAGTAAGTGACTGCACATATTTTCTTGTTGCAAAAATTGGAAACAAAGCTTCACGTCTGCTTCAGGAAAACAATGTAAACTGCATCGAAGCCCCTTTCGAGATAGAGGAGGCCGTTTCAAAACTAAACGGATATTTCATATCTCATAAAAAAAGGGAACTTCATATCTTCTAGGCTGCTTTGCTATTTCATATTGACCTAGTAGGTAATTAAGTGTATTATATACCTAGTTATTTACTAGGTATATAATACGGAGGTTAATATGCTGAATTTAAAAAATGTTTTTTATCGTGGCTTTCCGGTTCTAGGAGTAATTCTCGCCCTTGCTGTTCAACTGATTTTGCCAGACAGCCCCCTTCATCCGACAGCATCAAAGCATTATTACAACTTTCTTCTATATGCGTTATTTTCTATCACTGTTCTTCTTTTTACACTGTCTTTTTTTATTGCAAAAATCCGCAATCTGTTAGAAAAAAAAGGACCTTTTTTCTTCGGGGCTGGCATTCTTGTCGCCATATTGAATATTATTACGGCAAAATTAGCCCTGCTTCCGGTGATTTTTTTCCCTACTTACGACAACGTTCTTGCAGTTTTCGTTGAGCAGACAATGCTTATTCTGAAATGCATTGGATTTTCCTTCAGGCTTTTGATTCTGGGAGTAATTTGGGGTACTATTTCGGGATTCGTAACGGGCGTATGTCTTGGATTTTCAAAGAAAGTTTATTATTGGATCAATCCTTACATAAAGCTAATCGGACCAATTCCTGCAACAGCATGGATTCCTCTTGTACTGACAACCTTTCCGACTCCCCTCGGCGCGAGTATCTTTATAATAGCCCTTTCAGTATGGTTCCCAGTTCAGCTTATGACAAGTTCAGGAATACAGAACACAAGCAAAGTTTATTTTGATGTAGGACGCACGCTAGGAGCAGGAACATTCTTCCAAATTTTCAAAATTGCAGTTCCCGCTGCCTTACCCAACATCTTTCAGGGTGTTTTTAACGGAATCTGCGCCGCATTCATTGCCCTTATGACTGCTGAAATGTTCGGCGCAAAATATGGTATTGGGTGGTATATAAGCTGGCAAAAAGCGATGATGATGTATTCTGGTGTATATGCTGGTCTTATAATGATAGCTATATTCTGTACCGTCATAATAACAGCCCTTTTCCAAGTTCGCTCCCGAATGCTTGCATGGCAAAAAGGCCTGATTAAATGGTAACAGAATCAATATTTTTTATGAAGGACTGACTAACAAGTTTGCTGTATATTCGGTCATTTTACCTGTTAAGATGTACTGCCAAATACAATACGACAGCCTGCTCGTGCTTTTACGTGCCGGCAAACTTAACCACCGCACCATATTATCAGTCAGCCCTTTATCACTTGTCCTTCCTAAATAAAAATTAACAAAATTGTTTATCAGGAGACGTTTTTTTGAAGCTGAAACTCAATCATCAACATACACTGAACTTATCGTTTTTTTAAAGACTCTGTCAGAAAATAGTATTGATGCGGTCATTGAGTAGTCCCTAAGCTTGTCGAAGAGGTTGTCGAAATAACCATTTACACAGTGAGGTGGTATACTCCGGATTCTTACGAATCGAAAAGATTGGTTGCTGAGCCAGTCTAAATACAACCGCTACATTTTGCGCATCATAACTTTCTCCGTACATAGTCTTTTCAAAATATTCACTCGACCATAAAAAATCCTGAAACAAACTCAGAATGACAAATTATATTCCTATCATTCGAAACCTGTTTCAGGATCTCGTTTTGCCCATATTTTTACCGCTTTTCTGAATGCGCTTGTTATTCAAATAAACCTGTACTCAGATAACGAAGTCCTGTATCTGGAAAAACAACTACAATATTCTTACCTTCAAATTCTTTTCGTTGAGCAACTTTTACAGCTCCCCATAATGCAGCACCACTTGAATTTCCTACAAGAATACCGTCTGTTTTTGCAACAGTGCGGGCAGCCTCAAAGGCCCCGTTTGTATCAGCAATAAAAGCTTCGTCAAAAACAGTTTTTGTAATAGCATCGTTGTCTCTAAGGCTTGGAGGAACACGTTCAAAAGGAACTTCTGTAAAATTATGAATTCCAGTGAGCTTTGCATCATCAGCAGCAGGCTCGACTGCAAAAACCTTTACATCATTTTTCTTTGATTTTATATAATCGCTGATTCCGCGGATAGTTCCAGCCGTTCCTACGCTTGCAACAACAGCCGCCAGATCACCGTCAGTGTCTTCCCAAATCTCTTTTCCTGTAGTGTCATGATGAGCAACCGGATTCAGGGGATTTATCATCTGGTCAACAAAATAAATGTCATCTCCTGCGGCTTGTCTTTCGCGGATATGCTGTTTCAGGATATTTGTTGCTGCAACAAAATCGTTGTTAGTTGCCTTTAGAGCATCCTGCAATTCCGGAACATCGCCTATTTTTGTTACATTTGCGCCAAAGGCCTTCATAACCTGCAGACGTTCACGGCTTACGCCTTCCTGCAAATAAATCTGCACCTTGTATCCTTTCATAGCGCCAATAGCGCTTACCGCAATTCCTGTGTTACCGCTTGTGTATTCAATCAGCGTTGTTTTGCCCGGTGCAATTTTTCCTGCTTTTTCTGCATCCTGAATGATGCGCAGGACAATCCTGTCCTTGATGCTTCCGATAGGGTTGAAATATTCAACCTTTGCAAGCAGATGAGCCTTAAGTCCTAATTCTTTTTCATATCCATGCAATCTGACAAGCGGAGTATTCCCAACAAGCTCCGTAAGTGAATCGTGAATGTGTTTTGCCATAATATTGCCTCCAAGTTACATTTATATTACAACCTAGTATATTACTAGGTTTTTAGCTTAAAAAAATTTTTTGATTGCACTGGTCAAAATCTGCCTGATTATGACTTACGATAATTACAGTTTTTCCGGCTTCTGAAAGAGCCTTTAAAATCCCGGTTATTTCTTTTGCCTGTCCTTCGCTGACTGAATCAGTTGGTTCATCCGCAACTATTATCTTCGGGTCATTTATCAGCGCGCGTGCAATCAAAACACGCTGATTTTCTCCGCCGGAAAGGACAGAAGGATACATTTCTGAAAGCTCTGAAATTCCAAGTTCAGAAAGAAGTTTTTTTGCCCTGGAATAGATTTCTTCCTGTGAAAAAACTGATTTTTTGGAAAGAAATGCCGGCAGAACCACATTGTCCAGGACATTGAGATTTTCCAAAAAGCTTTGCTCTTGTGAAACAAAACCTATATTTTTGTTTCTGAAAGCACATGCTTCCTTGTCAGGAAGGGCAAAAATATCTGTACTGTCAATAATCACAGTGCCTGAATCCGGTTTTTGAAGTCCTGTAATAATGGAAAGAAGGGTGCTTTTGCCGACACCGGATTCGCCCTTTATTCCAAAAAAAGTTCCGTCATTTATCGTAAGGGAAAAATCAGAAAGGACAGTTTTTGTTCCGCGCGGAGTATTGAATTTCTTATAAATATTTTGAACCGCGATCATTTTTTTCTCCTAATACAATAAAAATAATCCTGCAACGTATTATTTACGCGGCGGAATCCGTTCATTTTACGTCGCCATACGGTTGTATTTTTGCAATTCTGAACACTGCATTTACAGCAGCCAGAACGCAAGAAAAACCACTTACTAAAAACGCTGCTGTTGCAAAAATAAGAATCCTGCCTGTTCCGCACATCGCAAATGGAAGTGAAATTTTTTCGGAAAGCAAGGCATTGAACGGGATTACAGCAAGCGCGGCCAATGTTATTCCTGCAAAGGCACCGGCTCCGCCTATGAACGCCGTTTCATAAAGCAGTATTTTTCTAAGGGCTGAACGGTCTGCCCCGAGAACCCGGAGTATAGAAAATTCCCGACGGCGTTCGTTTATCATAATCGAAAAAACAAGTGCCATCGAAAAAATCGTAATCAAAAGTACAAGAACGGATATTGAGTGAAAAAACACAAGGAATGAGCCCATTCTTTGGGAAAAATTCCTTATGAATTTTTCACTCTGAATAACCTGAACGTCGGGAACGGCGTTTTTTATGCGCAGCGCAACAGTAGACGCAGAAGCCTCTGGCGAAAGCCGGATCAAAACTGTGCTTATCTTATTCTTTGTATCGCCGTCAGAAATAAAACCGAACCCTTTTTTGCTGGCTGCATCAAAAATGTTCTGCAAAGTATTAAAATCGCAGAAAATCACGTTGTCCATGCCGGAACCAGTTTTTAGCAGCCTGCCGGAAACTTTGTGAACTTCATCAAAAAATCTGACGCTTCCATGTTCCTGAGTTACGTTGTTTCCGCACAAAAAGAACTCTTCGCCGAATTCTTTCCTTATCCTTTTCTTGGACCAGGTTTGAATTATAAAATCGCTTTCCGGCTCAAAACCTATAATCTGAACCGGAAAATCGCAACAGCTTTCGGCAAGGCTCGTAAGATAAAATTGAGCGCTTGCTTTTTCAACGCCTTCTACAGAACGGATTCTATCAAGGACAGAACGCTCCATATAAAAATAATTCGGTTCTCCTGTAAGCAGAATATTCTCTGCATTTTTTTCGTACCCTGCCGGAACTACAAGCAAATCTGCGCCCAGACATGAACGCAGGCCGGCAATTCCTGCCTTAAGGCTTGAAGAAAGAACAAGCGAAGCGAACAGAACGGCGGCCGAAACAGCAACAAGAATCCCTATAAGAACCGTCCTGTATTTTTTTTGAGAAAGATTTGAAAGCGCAAGCGTCCTTTCAATGTGCGGATTATAACTCAGCGTTTTTTCCATAAAAGCACCGTATGAAATGCAACTGCAAAAAGAATCAGAATTCCCAAAACTATCAAAGCCGGTCTTGTAACTGAATGACAGTGCATCATTGTTTTTCCGCAGACTCCGATCAATTTTGCCGGTACAAGGATTACACCTGCGGCATTAAGAACGGTTCCTGCATTAAGAGCAAGCTGATATTTTGCATCAGAAGAAAGTGCCTTCAGCAGTCCAAGAATAGTAATTGTAATTCCAAGGAACAATTCAATGCGCGCAGTCCAGTGACACTTCATAACTTTTTCACCAAGTTCACAAACTTTGGCAAAAGAATACGGTGCAAGAAAAACAAGCACGCCGAGCAAAGCAACAATTGCTGCAAAAATAATGTTCTGTTTTTTCATTTTAATAAACTCCTTAGAATCCTGTCCGGATTCCATTAATTTCTATATAAGAGCCTGTTTCTTTATCATAGGTGTAACCATCAGGCACTCCTGGAAGTTCAATAAATCCATTGTCTACATATTCTTTAAGATCTGTTGACTTTTTAAGGACACCTGCATCCTGAAGCTGGCGGGCAGCAGCCTCAAATGTCTTTTTTCCAAGAGAACGGCTTGGAATAAAATTGAGTTCATCAAGCAAAGCCGCATTAAAATCTAGATCGCCTGCAACGAAATTATTTTCAATCTGAAGTTTTGCAGCGGCCCTTGGTTCTGCTTCAACAAATGCGCTTGCCTTCATTATGGCTCTTGTTACTGCAGCCGCCCCCTCAGGATTTTCCTTTACCAATTTGTGAGTAACGAACTGCATACAGCAGTATTCATTACGAAATTTTTCATCGATTCCAGTATCAAGGATTTTACGGAATCCATAAGCAAGCTCTGCTTTTGTTGCAACAGGATCATGAGCACCGATTGCATCCACTGCACCATTGTTCAGGGCAATCGCTAGATCCGAAGAAGCATAGGCAATAAATTCAACTTCATTATTATCTGCCGTAACACCGATTCCCAAATCCATGAGCTTTCGTCTAAGATTCATAACGCTCGAATCTGCAAGTCCAGGAACGCCAATCTTTTTTCCGCGTAAATCAGCCGCTGAATAAATGCCGCTGTCCTGACGGGCATAATACTTTGTACAACCTACGTGAATTCCTGAAGCGTAGGAAATAGGAAGTCCGTTTTCGATTGCCTGAAGCTGTGTTGCATAAAGACCGTATCCTGCGTCAACCTTGCCGGATGCAATCATTTCTGCAAGCGTTGCTCCGCCTTCAACGACCTGAACATATTCCGCTTTTTGACCAATGGCGGCAAGTTCTTCATCAAAAAGTCCTGTTTTCATTGCAACATGCACAGGCGCACCACATAGGATTCCTGTCTGAAAATTGATTCTGACAACTTTCTGAGCAGGGGTTTTTGCAGACTGTTTTTTATTACAGGCCGTAATCATAACGGAGAGTGCCATTACAGCAATTCCACTTATTAAAACCGATCTTTTCATTTATTCCTCCATGATTAAATCGTATATTCAACATCTTGAACTTTGCCGGCGTAATCAAGAATTTCAAGAATACGCGTACGGTATTTTAAGAACACATCCTGACCTCTTGCACGAGGATAGCTGAGTTCTATTTTAATTATTTTTTCAACCTTAGCCGGACGAGGACTCATAACAACAACATAATCACTAAGATATACAGCCTCATCAACATCATGAGTGACCATAACCATTGTCGTGTTATATTCATTTTTCAGACGGAGAATTTCGTCCTGCATTGTCATTCTTGTAAAAGCATCAAGAGCACCAAGAGGTTCGTCCAAAAGCAGAATTTTTGGATGTCCGACCAAGGCGCGGGCCAAACTTGCTCTTTGATTCATTCCCCCAGAAAGCTGATGCGGATATGATTTTTCAAAACCTTTTAAGCCAACAAGATTTATAAATTCGTCAACATCTTCCCGTCGCTCTTTGTAAATATGTCTTGCCTTAAGTCCAAAAGCTATATTTTCGCGGATTGTAAGCCACGGAAAAAGATTGGCCTGCTGAAAGGCAAATCCTCTGTCGCTTCCCGGTTTTGTAATTTTTACACCGTCAACATAAACCTCTCCTGCAGAAGGTGTTTCAAGCCCTGCAATGCAGCGAAGAAGCGTTGTCTTTCCACAACCGGATGGTCCAATAAGGGAAACGAAACTACCAGCAGGAATTATTAAGCTCACGCCATTCAAAGCGACTACCTGTTTTTCACCATCTGAAAAAACCTTTGTAACTTCATTGATATTTATTTCCCCGGACATACGATTCTCCTTAGCAAACCAAGCAATAAACGTGACTCAACCTTATTATTTACTATTCCTATTCGTTTAGTAGGTTATAAAAAAACACTATCTTTGTCAATATTTATTTTTTTTATCACTACCATACATCTGGTGCCATTGACAAAGCTCACTATATAATTTAAATTCATTCTATTGGCTGGATGCCTTTCAAAGTATTCTTCAAAACCCCGCCAGAGCCGGAAGGCAGCAACGGTATGAAGTCTAAACTTGTGCTTAGGATTATCCGGCCTTTTTTTTAACTAAAATCTGAAAAACTATCCGTTGCTGCCGCGGTCAGCATAAGTTCTAGTGGCGCAATGTACTAGAATTCGTTTCATTTGAAAATACATTTTTACCTCGTTCCTCAGTTTTCACAGAAAACTGAATAATAAAGTTCAGGATGCAGCTTGGCACAGTATGATAAATTTCCTTACAGGACGCAGAGCCGCATGGCGGCGATAAATTCGCTTTTAGTTTTTCAGGGGTTTCAGCCGGCGCCGGCATGGAACGGTTGGCTGCGCGGAGCGAAGACAAGGATTTGCGGACGCGGAGCGGGAGCAAAGACCAAGCGTAAGCGGGCCGTGGAACGCCTGGTCGGAAAAGAATTCGCCTGAAAAGATATGAAAAAATGTAAAAATAATTTAAATTTTCTATACTGATTGCCCTAACCCCTTAAAAGTAGTATCTTGTATTACTCCCGACTAAATAAAACTGCCGTTGTCAGCGGCCGGGAAAGGGCTTATGCCCAAAATGATAATCCACTAAGTAATGGAGAACGTCGATGCTTGAAGAAAAGGGCACCAATCAGTATTACATTACCAGACAGGATTCCACAGAATCTAATGCCCGCAGCTATCCGCGCAAATTTCCGTTTGCATTGGTAAAAGCCAAAGGATCTTGGGTTGAGGACATTGAAGGAAACAAATATCTGGATTTTTTGTGCGGAGCAGGAACGCTCGCGCTGGGTCACAATGACGATGAAATTAACAAGGCTATGGCAGAGATGCTTGCAAGCGATTTTCCTCTGCATACCCTTGATCTGACAACTCCTGTAAAAGATGAGTTCGTGCAAACAGTTATATCGAACCTTCCAAAAGAACTGTCAGAGAACTGTAAAATTCAATTCTGCTCTCCAAGCGGAACTGATGCGACTGACGCGGCTTTAAAACTTTGTAAGACTGCAACCGGAAAATCCAGCGTTATAGCATTTCAGGGCGGCTTCCATGGTATGGGACACGGAGCCCTAAGCTGTACAGGAAATCTTGGAGCAAAAAATAGCGTAAACGGTCTTATGCCGGGAGTACAGCATTTCCCTTATCCAAACACATACCGCGATTCTTTTGGGCTTTCTGGAGATGCAAGCATAAACGCATGCTGCGAGTATTTTGAACGCACTCTTAAAGATCCAGAAAGCGGAATTACTAAACCGGCAGCTGTAATTATTGAAGCAATTCAAGGTGAAGGCGGAGTTAATCCAGCTCCTGCAAAATTTCTTCAGACTGTACGCCGCGTAACAAAGGAACTTGGAATTCCGTTGATCTGCGATGAAATCCAGTGCGGAATGGGTCGAAGCGGTAAGCTTTTTGCATTTGAATATGCAGGAATTGTTCCTGACGTGATTCTCTGCTCTAAGGCTATTGGCGGAAGCCAGCCACTTTCTATTGTAATCTACAATAAAGATCTGGATAAATGGCAGCCGGGTGCGCACACGGGTACTTTCCGCGGCAACCAGCTGGCAATGAAAGCGGGAACAATCGTTCTTAACCGCGTTTCTAAACCAGAATTTCTTGCAGAAGTTGTCCGCAAGGGTGAAAAAATCATGGCGCGCATGAACGAAATAAAATCCAAGGTAAAGATTATCGGTGACGTGCGCGGAAAAGGTCTTATGATCGGCTGTGAATTTATAAATCCAAAAGGCGAAAAAGACTGTGCCGGTCTTTTCCCTGCAAACGGGGATGCCGCTGCGAAAGTTCAGAAACTCTGCTTTGAAAATAAACTTATCATGGAAAAGGGCGGTCGCGGTGGCTCTGTAATGCGCTGCTTGTGCGCCCTGAATATAAGTGATTCGGAAATCGATCAGGCAATGGACATCTTTGAAAAAGCTGTCTTAGCCGTTGATAAAGAATACTAAATAATGAACGTACCCCGTCCCAGAGCATACGGGGTATCGTTCGTTCTTATAAGGTAGTACTTGTACCCGCAAAGTGATTGCAGTCAGGTTCAATGTCCTTTATACGACGCAAGCGTCAGAGGATTAGCCCCTCCGCTCGAATAAATAAAGCCATTGGCAAAAACGAAGCGTAAATTTCCTTCTGAATGCCAGAGGCTTTTTTTTGCGGATTACGCATGATTAAACACACGTCTTTTATCTGCACTCAAGATATATCCTTACGGCCGCAGGCGCTACTTTATAGCCTGAAATTTGGCACATCCATTTGTTCTGCCATATTTATCCAGAGCTATTTTACATTAAAGTGCACGGCTGCAGTTTCAGTACCATTTTTTATGATTACCTTATGAATGCCCTGAACAGCAGGAATCGAAAACAGGAACGGTCTTGATTTTTCCAAAACCAGCGTACCATTATCATAAACTTCAAGAACATCAGATGCACCGCCTATTACTTCAAACGGAATTATTTGATTTAAAGTCTGCTTTGAACAATCTATATAATAAATTGAATCATTCTGAGGAGAAAGAATTTTTACTGGCACGGAATTATAATCTATGTATGCGGAATCCGTATTTCCCCATAGGCTGAACCACTGCTGATATTCCGCTGGATATTTTACCCTATAATGAACTCCGTCCTTTTCCAGAATGTGCCACTCACATTCTGGAATTACGGAATCATTTTTTACATATTCGTAAACGGTTTCCTTACAAAAGCTATTTGGTATTTTACCGGAAAGGGAACAAACCTTTTTTAACGAATATCTTTCTGGATCGGGAAATTCCAACTGAGAAAAAGGAGTATCTGTTTTCAATTGTAAAAAGTCTAGAATCTGTCGTGCCGTTTGAGCAGGCAGGCTGCTTCCGGTTTTTCCAATTACTGTGTGTCCGTTAAAATTCCCCATCCAAACGCCGACCGCAAATTCTTTTGTTGCCCCCAAAGCTACAATACTCTGAAACTGATTTGCAGTTCCTGTCTTGAATATTGAAGGATACTCTGTTTCAAAACTCTGGGAATAACCAAATCCTAAAGCCCTTGCTTTTTTATCAGAAAGAAAAGATGCGATTATTCTTGCGGTATCGCTTTTAAAAATTCGCTTCACCTTTGCTAATTTAGAATCTTTGAAATATGCAGGAGGAATCAATTTTCCATCACGGGCAAAAATACTGAATGCTGGAACAAGCGAAAAAAGACTGACTTCTGCACTTCCTAATGCAAGAGAGAATCCGTAGTCCCGTCCATTGTCAAGGTAATCAAATCCGCATTCCAAAAGTTTTTCTATATATTTTTGCACGCCTATCTTTTCAAGCAGCGTAACCGCCGGAATATTCAAACTTGAAGATAGAGCCGTTCTTGCAAGAACCGGACCATTGTAGCGGTTGTTGAAATTCTGCGGAATGTAAAGATTTTCATTTCCGAATTCCCGCGGAATATCAGCAAGTACGCTGTTCGGAGAAAGTATTGGTTCTCCTGATTCCCCAGGAGTTTCCATTGCGAGCGCATACAAAAAAGGCTTCATGCTGGAACCAGGCTGCACCTTATTAAGAACTCCGTCTATCTGCCCGCCGTTGCTTGTGTCATACCAATTGTTGCTTCCTATCCACGCAAGAATTTCCCCGCGCCGCACATCCATTACCAGCAGAGCACCGTTTTTTATTCGTGAAGATTCAGCAGCTTCCAAAGCGCGTTTTAACGCTGCTTCGCAAAAACATTGTATTTCCAAATCGCAGCAAAGATGAAGCTCTGCCTGCCGCATGAATTTTTCAGGAGATTCACTTTTAAGGAAATTTATATAATGCGGAAAAAAATCAGGATAGATAAAAGAACGGGCGGCGGCAGCGGCGGACATTAAAGCCTCCCGGGAAAAGCCGGGCACGCGCAATCTTGATGCCGCAGAAGCACAATTTTCAGGATTTTCAATCGGATCGTAATTTGTCGGGCTCCGCAAAATAACTGCAAGGCAGCAAATTTCCTCTTTTGTAAGCTCATTCAAATTTTTTGCAAAGAATCTGCGGGCCGCAGAAGCTACGCCCTCTGTGTTTTTCCCAAACGGTACATTATTCAAATAAAGTTCAAGTATGCGCCGCTTTGAAAGTTTTGACTCTATTCTGAACGCATTTATTGAATCGTAGATTTTTGCCGTAAAAGTCCGCCCGCAAGAAGGACTGACCATACGCGCAAGCTGCATCGTAATTGTAGAAGCCCCGGAAACTTTTTTTCCCGAAATCCCATTCTGAACGGATGCACGCAGAACAGAAAAAGGATCAACTCCCGGATGAAAATAAAAACGGCGGTCTTCCGAACGTATGAAAATTTTCCGCACATTGCGCGGAATCTGCTTATAATCTACAAATTCCCGGCGGAGACCGTTTTCTAGCGGTATAATCTGCAACAACCTGCCATTACTGTCATAGACGCGGGTACTTACCGTGCGCTGCTCAAACGCCTTCAATTCCTTATAAGGCAAAACGGCAAAAAAAATACGTAATGCAATAAAAGCAACAAAGAACGTACCTACGGCCATAAAAACAGGCCGCTTTGCAATAGCTGCAAATTTTTTATAGGCACGGTTCTTTTCCGTTATTTTTCTTAAGTTAAATATCATCTTATTACGAACAGATATCCGTCGCTTCTTCCGAATACTTCCGGCTGGTACATACATTCCGCCATTACAGGAGGAACAGGATATACACCACGACGGGCAGCCCTGAATTGGAATTCAAGTTCATATTTTCCAGGAGAATAAAAATCCCAGAAGAATTGAGCTTCATTATCATACAAGACTTCGTTGCTCATTCTTTTTGTCCATGCATAGCGACCATTGCCGTCAGCATGTTTTTTTATTTCTGCTGCCGAAGAAGTTGTTTCAAAATGAGCGTCAAGAATTTCTGCCCCGCTTGGAACCGGTGCCCTTAGCGCAAGAAACTGACGTTCCTTTTTAGTAGAAATCGTAATTTTTGCGCTATAGGTTCTTCCTCTTTCAAGTTCAACAACCTTGCTTCCTTCCGCAGGCTTTATTTCTTTTCCTGTCTCAGAATCAATTATACTGTATCCCACATAAATTCCGCTGTCCCTGGAATTCATAAGTTCTGCAGGAAGCGCAAATTTCATAAATGCAGAATAATACAATCTTCCTGTTCCTTCTTTTGAAACATCCAAAGACAGAACCTTATTCCTAGGCAAAGCCGCAAGTTCTTCAACATCAAAGGCAAAGTTTTTGCTTACAGGCTGCGCTCCCGGTCCTTTGAAGCTTTCTTTTAACAGTTCGGTTCCTTCAATTCCAATTTTAGCAGTAAGATCAAGTGCATCCAGATTACGGGCCTTTATATAATCTTCTACAGAATCGAATACGGCGGCGGTTGCGCGGGTATTCTCCCAATAACCGGCCTTTTTTGCAAGAAGAACGCGCATAAGCAGCTCATCTACAAAAGCGGAATCAGGATCCATGCCTATTGCAAATTTGAGCGCATACGCCAGATTTTCAGGATTGTTGGTAGTCTGAACGCATTCCTTTAGCTTTTCAAATATCTTTGCACCAAGATCAATATTTTTTTCCTTTAATGCCGTAATTCCCAGCAGGGCAATTGCACTCGTATCAACATAAGACTTGCCTGATGCAAATGCATAGGCCTTTTGAATTTCCCGTGAATAATCATCCCTGAAGAACAAAGAAAGAACATAATATTTGTAAGCAGTAATAAAATCCGAATTCAATTCATCGGAATCAATTCCTATAATATAATTAAGCAACGAAAACCTATTGATCTTAAGTTCCGACTCAGAATAACCGGAATTAAGCGCAACGTAATACAAATGTGCCGTTCTGAGCGAAACATAAGGATCTGAATCCCTGCTGCATTCCCAATAGCCGAATCCGCCGTCAATATGCTGGATTTTCTTTAGATATGCAAAATGATTCTTTACCACAGATTTAATGCTTCTGACTTTTGAATCCATGCCGAATACTTTTATGTGATCCTTAAATAAAAGCAGCGGAAGAATTTTAGAAGCCCTTTGCTCCGTACATCCATAAGGATAATCAAATACATAATTCACAGCCGAAGAAAGCAGCCCCAGCCTTGTTGAATCAAGAGTGATCTCCACGGAACCATTACCGTTTTCTGCCCAGGAAGGAATGACTATCTTGTCATCCGTAGCAACAAGTTTATTGGAATCATCCAAAGAGCCGCTGCACGAAATTGCTTCCATACTGTAGGAATCTTCTATCTTTATTTGAGAAAGAAGCCTTTCGCTTAAAACCGGCGAATCAACAGTATAAATAAGATCGACCATACCGGATTTTTTTGCCGCAATTGAATAATAGATTGCAGCAGAACCACCGGCTCCTACTACAACGGATTTTCTGCTTTCTCCGTCTATAAAAGCATCTCCGTGAACGGTAACAAGCCCGGCTTCTATATCTTCTTCTGAATCTTTTTCAGAAGGTCTTATTTCAACAGAAACATCGACAGAAGCATCTGATTCTGAAAGATTCGTAATAAGCACTCCGCACTCTGCTGTATCTCGTACTCTTAAGCGTCTTGGCTGAACCGATTGAACGTTTATAGGATTCCGTACACCGAATTCATCTTCTTGAATACCGAACAGATTTCCGCGCACTCCGATTGCCGTAACGCGGAATGTAGTTAACTGACTTGGAACGACAAAACTCAGCTCCGCCCTGCCTTCCTGATCAGTAGTAACGGCCGGTTCAAAAAATGCCGTGGGACGGAAGTCCTTTCGTATATCATCATCCTTTGTTTCAGAAGCATCTCCGCCTACAAGATTTTTTATTGCGTAAACCACAGGATCCATAAGCAAATTGCGGGAATCACCGCCGGTAACACAATGAGAATAACTGTAAGGGTCATAGAAAAATTCCAAAGGATTTTCAACGTGATAATTTATAAGATCAAGGACAGAACGGTCTACTCCCATGACCGTCAGTTCAGCACCAGAAAGAGGCTTTCCGTTCTTCGTTGCCTTAAGCATTACCTTTGCAGTCTCTCCAGGACGGTAAACAGCCTTATCAGTGTTCAGTTCAATAGAAAATGCATTTGCATAAGGATTAACAATAAGCCGTTCCTGGCCAAAATACCCCTTCGGCTTATCCATATCCTTTTCGCCGTATTCATAATCCGGCTTTTTTGTGCGCACAGAATACGAAGCCACGCAAACATAAACTACCGGAACATAATTTCTTGCAACTGGAACTTCTATCACATTACAAGGAGAATCAAAATGCCTTAATTCTTGCGTATAAATACCTTCCCTTTCCACAGTGATCATATAATCACCTTTTGGCAAAGAAGATTTTAAAAGAATCTTTGCAGTATCCCCCGGATTGTAAATTTTCTTATCAAAACTAATATCAATATTTTCTGAAGAACCCCGGCTGAACCAATAAGAATCCTGACCTGTTACATAGAATTCATAATCAGTAATAACATTATTTCCGTCGTTATCAACTCCAAAAACAGACAGTACGTATTCACCGGACTTTTTCGGCGTGAACGAAATCATTCCATCTTCAGAAGGTTTTATACTTCCCCTATCTACAGAAGACAAAACCTTATGATAATTTGAATAGACATCATCATCGATTCCATTGACACTGCTCAATTCCCATGTTATATGCTTAACTTCATAATTCAATTTGCCGTTTACAAAGGACGGCGGAACTTTTTTACCTTCTGGATTAACCAGCAGATATGAGAAATCTATTTTTTTACCTGTTTCGCAAAAACCATTTACATACGGCATTGCAAGCCCAACATAATAGGATGCTGGATGAACCACAATATCCTTATAGGAGCAAAGCTGCTGATTACTGTCATCAGTGACATTTGCCTCCAGCCGGTACTTTGCAGGGAATCCGTCTGTGATTTTTTCCGTATTGCAGGCAACCCTCAATGTACCAGAAGAATCAAGCTTTGTTTTTTCTTCGCATACGAGTTTTCTATAACCCTTGTTTTCTTCAGGACAGAAAACATATCCCTTGGTTTCCGGTGTTTCAGGATCAAAGCGGAACGGATTCTTAAACCAGTTTACCTTACATTCCGCATCAGCAAGCACGCCCCCTGCAAGGTATACAGAAGAAATCTTTGCACTTATTCTTTTTCCGCCAAAATAATCCAAATCAGGAATCTCAATATCCGTAGTGGACTTTGCACCTTCAAAATACCGAACAGAAAAATAAATTGTCTGATGATACCCCCATGAAGGCTGCACTCCATTCTGGCGCATATAACATAACCTGTAATAACCAGGAGTAAGATTTTCCGGCAGCTCAAAAGAACCATAAAAACCGCCGCTCTCCGCAGTAGTTCCTGTAATCACTCCGTACTCAGTCTTGTCATTCCACCTGTCACTTTTTAGGCAAACTCTGTAAGGCCCTTCATAAGAAGAAAGCGTTCCTGTACTTAAATTCTTATCAATTCCCCTGAAAGTAACAGTTTCTCCAGGTTTATAAAGACCGCGATCACAGAACATAAAAATTCTATTCTTTACTCTGCGCGCCTCTTGGATTCCATCGTTCCAAGAATGATCATTTGGCCAAAAAGTTAGTTTATCCTTACCAGCACATATCAGTATAGAAGGAACAAAATCTTTTTCCGCAAGGCTTTCTATAAGACCTGCTTTTTTTTCCGGTACAGGAATGACAGCAAATCCTTTTGCATCAGTTTTTCCGCACACAATAAATTCTTCGCATTTTGCATTCTTAGCCGTTTTTTCAACATCAAAATCAGGATTCCTGCTGTTAAAATAAAAATATACATCTGCATCCGAAACCGGTTCATTTGTAGACATTTTTTTTACAAGAACAACAACCTTGTTTATTCCAATACGGGCTGTAACACCTAGATCCGTAACCTGAATATTCAGATTTGAGCTGTTATGATTCAGCTTATATTCTTTGTCATAATAATCAAATTCATCATAATCGTATTCTGCCTTAAAACTGAGCCAGCCATAACCGTCATCAAGGAATTCATCAAAATCCACATCCTGAACATGAGGTCTGCCATTTTCTTCTGAAGGCAATTCTTTAGAAGAAAAAATCTTACCGTTATTTTCGCAATCTTCTTCAGCCCAGATTTTTTTTAATGGATTGCGCAAGGACTTTAAATACCATGCACTTTTTCCCTTTAGATTCTGAAATTCAAATACAAGCCTGTGGGGAAACTGGGCTTCCATTATTTTGTTTCCTTCATCACAAAGCTTAAAATAAGACGCCGGCTTTGGACGGAAAATTTCTCCTCTGCTGGCAGACCAGGCAATTTCACGTCCTTTTTTATCCTTAATGCCGTCGTTAAGAGTTACATAATAATTTCTTCCGTAATCTTTCAAAGGCAGATCAAAAATTTTAAGCCGCCTGCCCTCCAACTCCATATTTCTTTGCTTTACTTCAATTTTATCAACGGTAATGTTTCCGATCAAAGACTCATAATCAGGCTCAGATGAAAAATCTATAAAAAAAACATCGCTTTTTTCGCCGTCATAAGGAATCATTTTACGGCTGAAGGTTGCATAAAGAAACTTAGCTTCTGTCTCTTCTTTTTTTTCAGGTTGCTCAGCATTCTCTTCCGGAACAAAGGAATCCTGGTCTTCCAATTTTTCTTCCCAATATGAAGATTCCTCTGTACTTTCCGGATTTGCCAGCTCTTTTATAGAAATCCGTTTTTCATTGTATTTTACTGCATACTTTGAAAGTTCCCTTACTGCATCAGAAAGCTCAATTCTACTGTTTTTTGCCCGCGCAAATACAGTGCTCAGTTTTTTTGCAACCGGCTCTTTTTCAGGTACACCAGGCCTGTAATCAGGCTCAAATGCAGAACCGTATTCGGCATATTCGTACTTACCGTCAGAAAACACATTCACTTTCTGATTTATAGGAGAAGAAAAATCAAACCCCTCCTCGGTAACAATTTCATCAGCATTCGAACGTCCTGAACAAGAATAAAGGCATAAGCACCCTGCAAACAAAATTATAAAACGAGAAAAAAGTTTCATTGTCCTCTCCTATAGAACTCTACATTATTTTTAAATTCAGAGCCAAAAATCTATTTCGCAGCAATTTCAGAAATACCTGCAACAAGCCCAGCAATTCCCTGAATTTCCGAAGGAATTATGATCTTTGTTGCCTTACCGTCAGCTGCTTTTTCAAAAGCTTCCATTGCACGCAACTTAAGAACAGCAGCATCAGGAGCGGATTCCCGGATCATAACAAGTCCTTGAGCTGTAGCTTTCTGAACTTCAAGAATTGCTTCGGCTTCACCTTTTGCCTTCTGAACAGCAGCTTCTTTCTGCGCTTCTGCTTCAAGAATCAGAGCCTGTTTTTTTCCTTCTGCTTCAAGAATTGCAGACTGCTTGTGTCCTTCCGCAATAAGAATCTGCTCGCGGCGTTCTCGTTCTGCACGCATCTGCTTTTCCATTGCTTCTCGGATTGCCTGAGGAGGTTCAATATTCTTTACTTCAACACGTGTAACCTTAATTCCCCACGGATCAGTTGCTTCATCAAGAATCGACCTCATCCTTGAATTGATAACATCGCGGCTTGTAAGAGTTTCATCAAGTTCAAGTTCACCAATAATATTTCTCAAAGTTGTAGCAGTAAGATTTTCAAGCGCATTTATAGGATTTTCAACTCCGTAAGTATACAGTTTTGGATCAGTAATCTGACTGTAAACAACAGTATCAATCTGCATCGTTACATTATCTTTTGTAATAACCGGCTGAGGTTCAAAATCCATTACACGCTCTTTCAGCGACATTGTATTTGCAATTGAATCAATAAAAGGCAGTTTTACATGCAATCCTACGTTCCATGTTGAACTATAAGCTCCCAAACGTTCAATAACAAACGCTTTTGACTGAGGAACAATTCTTACATTCACCAGAATAAGAATAAGCACCACAACCAGAATACCGGCAACAACCCACATCATATACATTTCTCCTTATTTTTTTTCAGTATGACTGATTTTAATTTTTAGACACATTAAAAACTTTATTTTTTGCGGACGCACAGGGTGTTTCCTTCGATTCCGACAATAATACAGACGGAACCGGCTTTTATTTCGGAATCGTCAGAGCTTTTTGCAGTCCAGACAACCCCATTTTTTGCCTTTGCTTCGCCTTTTTCAAATGCCGAAATCTTTTTTACAAGGATAACTTCCTGCCCCAGCATCGAATCAACGTTCGTTTTTACAGAACCGATACCAAATTTTTTTATTGCAAAAGGACGTGTGAAAACAATCAGCAAAATCGTCATTACAAGAAACAAAATAATCTGCCACAAAAACGGAAGCCGGGTTCTGCTTACAAAAATCATGACCAGCGCAGAAATTGCACCCCAAACAGTAGTAAGAGAAAAAACGGTAACGGCTTCTACAATTACGCAAGCAACCATTACGGCCAACCAAAACCACATGAGATTATTCAAAATACACATATACATAAATTTATTCTATCACAAAAGAGTATTTTTGAAACAGATTTCTCTTCTTAATGTCAGCTTTGTAAAATCATTCAGAAAATTAATTTCAATATTTTCTTCAGTTATTTTCAGGCTTTTCTCAATCCAGATATTCAGGCTGTTAAAGAATATCAAAGCTTATCTTTTATATCACGCCAAACTGAAACAGAACCTTTACAGTGTTCCTTTGAATAGTACAAAGCTTTGTCCGCATTCTGAACAACAAGATCAAGATCATCACATCTTCCGGTATCAAGATTTGTACTTATACCCATACTGAATCCAATGCGGCGGTTTTCAGGAATATCAATTGTATCAAGTTTTAAAAGTTCCATAATATCAGGAACAAAATAATCGTGATCTTCAAGACGTTCGTTCAAACGCTGAAAAACGCGTTTTCCTTCCTCCGCATTCGTATCTATCATGATGATAACGAACTCATCACCGCCATAACGCGAAATAAAGTCAATCTTACGGCAAGTCTCACGCAGAAGATTCGCAAAACTCATTATAAGAAGATCACCTACATTATGTCCGAACGTGTCATTGTAGAATTTGAAATTATCCAGATCAATAAAAGCAACCGCAATTTGAATTACAGTTTCCTTACGTTGCTGATAACGCCTTACCCGTTCGCTTTCAAGAGAAATACATTCCTGGAACGCATGCCTGTTCTTAAGCTTAGAAAGCTGATCCGTTGAAGACATAATCATGAGGAATTCTTCCTGCTTAAAGATTACAATCTGTGACTGAATGCTTGAAAGTGCAATATTTACAGTATTGATCACATCTAAAGCAAGAGGTCTGTCATCCGAAGTTACAATTGCAATTCCAAATGTATATTTTGAATAAGAACAATCGCCAAAATACACGCCCACATCCTCATTGTATACAAGCTGTGCATTTTCACTTTTTTTGGCCTGTTCAAACAAAGTCTTCCAGACTGACTGTGCAAGAGGAGCGGATTTCTTATTCGCTATGCAATCATAAGATTTATAAGATCCATTATCTTCAATTGCAAAATAAATACGCTCACATAAAGTATATTCTGCAATATCAAATAAAATTGATTGCAAATATTGCCTTATATTAAGCTTCTTTGTATTACCAGTTTTAATCTTATTAATAAACTGATAGTCATGAATCCGCTTGTGCAGAAGAATAAGAAGCTGCTCTTTTTCTGCCTTCGACTTAAGGTCAGAGAGATTTACATTAATAGCCTCAAATTCTTCCACTCCATCCAGATATTCCTGAACAGTAAGATATTTTCGCGCTGCCGCCGCATTACCTTTTTCCAGATTTTCTCCATCGAAGCCGAATCCAAGGTAATAATTAAATCCTGCCTTTTCAGCAAGTTCATAACCTGCCTTCATGTATTTTTCGGCAAGCTGTTCATGCTTAAAACGCTGCAAAATCACGGCGAACTCATAATTTGCAAACACCATCTTATGAGTCATCTTGCTTTTTATGCGGCTAAATTCATCTATGCAATGCTTAAAAAGCTTTTCTGCAAAATCAATTTCGCCATCTACTACATGCAGTACCGCTTCAATCAAATAGACAAACGGAATATCTTCTTTTGAAAGAGAATCAATATTCTGCATGATATTCGCATGATTGATCCGGCCTCGTATATAATCCCCAGAATCAAAATTGATTATCGATTTGAACATCAGCATATCGTTTACAGACGGCAGGAACGAACTGTTCAACATTTCGTCCATTTTAAATACCGTAAGATAATGCGTTATTATATTAAAAATCTCATAAGCCTGCTTGTAATGCCTTGAATAGAATAATGCATACCCAACATTTTTGATCGTATCTGTGATGGTAGCAACATTGTTCATTTCATTAAGTTTGTTTATAATGCCATTTACAAGATTATAAGCCCGATTGTACATTGCGCGGCAATTTGCATCGTAGCACAAGCCGTTTCTTATATTAAGAATGGGACCAATTTCCCCTATTCTAGTGCGTATTTCATTGCATTTGTCATACCATTCAAGAGCCTTATCCGGTTCTCCATAATGAGAACAAATTATTCCCTTCCAATGGCAGGCAGAAGAAACCAAATGCTGATTATCAATTTTTTTTGCAAGCTCAAGACTCTTATCTATTCCTTCATCTATAGATTTTCTGGAAGTTTCATCGCTCATAAGTTTCCACGGAATAGAAATTGAAATGCTTATGTAGTTATTCAAAAAGCCTTGCTCGCTCAAAAGCTTAAGGCAACGCTGATACTTCGTTACCGTATCTTCAGCAGAATTTGCCCGGGCAATATTAAAATCAAGAATCGATAAAAGCGCAAGATAAACATTATTCTGTCTTTCTTCAAATGCTTTTTCTGCAAGCGTATAGTATTTCTGCGCAAGAATGGAAGATTTTTTTATAGAAAAGGCTGTCGTTAAATGAAAAAGCGCAATTGCATGAAGGTCATCATCAATCTGAACATCAATTATATTGTTAAGATAAAGAATTGCTTCATCAACAAGATCACACGCAATAAGACTTCGCGCCAACTCAAGACATAGTTCACGCCTTTGATCTTCGTACAAATCAAGTTTTCCGAAATTTTCAGAAACCCACATTGCAAATTCTTCAAGCTGATCATACATCATGAACATAAGATTATTCCGAAGTATTCTGAAAATCACATCATACTGATCGTCTATCGGCAAGTCCAAAAGTAAATTATACTCTGTACTATCTTTTGAAACAGAAACCAATGGTGAAATCAAATGAAGATAATTGTCTTTATTCTTTATTTCTTCTTCAAACTTGAAGACAGCAGATGGTTCCATCCCATTATTAAAGGAAGAAAAACAGAACACAAAATAACTTTTTAGAGAAGCATTCTGTAATTTACGGACAAGGTCAACTGATTCACTTGAAAGACATTGAGAATTCAATATTAGATATTTTTTATCGGTATATTTTTCAAGCAAAGCTATTATAGTCTGAATAAAACGCATCTGCTCATATTTCTCTTCATTGACCAGCGGAATATCATAACGAAGTTCTGCAAGTCCTTTTTCAAAATAAGAAATGAACGTATTAGTCTGAACGGAATATGACATCTGCTTTAATAATTCCAAGTCAATTGAAATATCATCAGACTTAAGGATCGACAAAAACGGCTTATACGGCTCAAAATCTTTTGCAGCATCAATGATAATCCAGCCCTCGTCTTCAAAGTTAGACAATATATCATCTGGTACCCGCAAAAAACTTACATGCTTTTCTGAAGAGGATAAAAAACTTTGTACAATATCAAACTTATTATCAACCATAAATGTCTTCAGTAAAATATTGTAGCACAGTTTTCTAAATAACAAAAATTTTTTATACTATAAAAATGAAGAATATTTTCCTTACAAACACAGAAGAATCAAAAAACGAATACAAACAGATCATGAATCAAACCGTCAACGCGGTTGCAGACGCATTTTTTGACTCAAAAGCATATTCAGGACCAACTCCTCAGGAACTTAAAAACATTGTAAAAGAAGAATCCATTCTTCCAGAAAAGGGGCTTGGTTGGGATTCTGTATTATCCCAGACCAAAAATATTATATTACCGAACCTGCTGCGCACATCAAGTACTGACTACATGCCGCACCTTCATTCACCGGCAACATTAGAAAGCATCGCCGGCGAAGTGATAATATCTGCATTCAATCAGAGCATGGACAGCTGGGATCAAGCACCGGTGGCCACAGAAATAGAAGTTGAAGTTATACGGCACCTGTGCGCGCTTTACGGATACCCAGAAACAGGCGACGGCGTATTCACAAGCGGCGGCTCGCAGTCAAATCAGACGGCAATTATTCTTGCCCGCGACTGGTTCATATCAAACGTAATGGGATACGACGTAAAAAAACACGGACTCCCGGAAAATTTCCGAAAGCTCCGCATGTATACCAGTGAAATAAGCCACTTCTCAATGGAAAAATCCGCCCATATCCTTGGTTTGGGATACGAAAGCGTTGTAAAACTGCCTGTAGACAGAAAAAAAAGAATAGACTTTGAAGCCTTTGAACATATTTTGAACGAAGACATTGCCTCCGGTTACATTCCGTTCCTTGCAGTTGCAACTGCAGGCACCACAGATTTCGGTTCAATCGACCCGATCAAAAAAATGTCGGAACTCTGCAAAAAGCACAATATGTGGCTTCATGCTGATGCAGCTTATGGAAGCGGTGTAATTATGAGCAGAAAATATTCGGACCGCGTAAAAGATCTCTGTTTTGCAGATTCAATCACAGTAGATTTCCACAAGATGTTCCTTCTGCCGATAAGCTGTTCTGCCGTTCTTATAAAAGACGGCTCAAACTTTAATGCCCTTACAATCCACGCAGATTATCTTAACCGCGAAGAAGACGAGGAAGACGGATATACAAACCTGGTTGACAAATCGCTTCAGACAACACGCCGTTTTGATGCCCTTAAAGTCTGGATGAGCTTTAAAACCCGAGGTAAGGACGGCTGGAGTGACATAATAACCACCAGCATGGAAAATGCCCAGTATCTTTATACAATAATAAAAGATAATCCTAATTTTGCCGTTATTGCAGAACCGGAAATAAGTTCCGTTGTATTCCGTTACACAAACGGAACAGATAACGCGAAAAAAGATGACGAAATAAACAAGTCTGTAAGACGAACATTACTGCACAAGCACGGCATCGTAATCGGACAGACCGTTTCAGACGGTTGTGTCTGCCTTAAATTCACGTTATTGAATCCGCTCATGACGCATGCAAAACTTGATCAGCTTGTCGCACTTATAGAACAAATTGCAAAAAATTATGTATAACATAGTTTACATTTTTCATAGCTTTCATGTTATAATGAGACGCGTATGAAGACATGCTACAACTGTGGAAAAATAATTTTTATGAACAAAGTTTTCGGGCAGATTGGTGATAAAATGTACACCTTCTGCAGCGAAAAATGCCGCTCAGCAACATGGCACAAAATCGGTGTAAAAGCCGACGACTCATTGGAAAATTCCGCACCAACTGCAATTGATAATACAGGATACTCTTTTGAACACAAGGAATCTGGACTAAAATCTGGTTCTCCAAGTCAGTTAATTCTTGAAGGGGCAGAATACTCTTACAGCGCGCGAACCGACCGCGTTACAATCTCAATCCTTTCTCTAAAGAACAAATCACGGGAAAAAACCGGCAATCTAAGATTTGAACTTTTCATGTCAAAAAGCGGTCCCTACAAACCAGATCAGCAGCCAGAAGGATACACAATGGCAGCCAGCACAAACTATGAACCGTTGCGTTCAAGCTCCGCATATTCAAATATAAAATCAACAATGCGCCCACTTGAAAAAAAAGCCGGTGTATACAATCCGGTTATTTTTGTGCGGGAGTTCAATGAAGACGGAGAATGGTATATTGTTGCATATGCTAATTTTCCAAAAAAAGAAAAAGTACTCTAAAGAATACCGAAATAAAATCCTGTATTTCCAAAAGCAGCGGCTTCATTGTTTTAGAACTTGTATTAAATTCTAAATCAAAAAAGCCGCCGTTTTTATTTTTACGACTATGCAAATACCAGAATTTCTCACTATAACAAAATCCCTCTAGAGGATGTTTTCCATTGCAGATTCCCAATCTTCTGTGAGTTTTTCAAGCCGCGCATTGATCTCGTTTATTTTTGTCTGAATTTCCTTTGCTTTTGCACCGTTTGAATAGATTTCCGGGAGCCCTAACTTTGCCTCCAGCAAAGATTTTTCTTCCTCTACTTTTGTAATTTCTTCTTCTATTTTTGCAACAGCACGTTCCGCTTTTCTGCGTTCAGCCTCAAGACGTTTCTGCTCTTCCCAGCTGCGCTTACCTTCGCTCTTTGCAGGTCCTTCCTGAACCTGAGGCTGATTTTCTTTCTGACCACCAGAACCGTCGGCAAGCCCAGACTCCTCGGCTTCAATTCGTTCCATATAATAACGGTAGTCACCTGGAAATTCCCTGTGCTGCCCCGGCTTAAGTTCCAGAACCCTGGTTGCAAGACCTTCTATAAATCCGCGGTCATGGCTTACAAATATAACCGTACCACCAAAATCCTTAAGCGCATTCATAAGCACATCCTTTGAATGCATATCAAGGTGATTGGTCGGTTCATCAAGAATCAAAAGATTATTAGGCGAAAGAAGCAGCTGAAGCAGCGCAATACGGCTTTTTTCACCACCGCTAAGAACGTTCAAAGGCTTAAAAACATCATCTCCCCTGAATAGGAACGAACCCAGCATATCGCGGACTTTTGGAATAAGTTCTGTCGGTGCTCGGCTTTCAATGTAATCCAATATAGATTCAGTACCGCAGATTGTCTCTGCATTATCCTGACTGAAGTAGCCTATTTTTACGCCTGCTCCAGGAATTATTTCACCGCTGGAAATCCAGTCTACACCAGCCAGCATACGCAAAAGAGTGGATTTCCCGGCACCATTACGACCTGCAACAACAAGCATCTCGCCGTTTTCTACAACAAGATCAAGATTTTCTATTATATTGCGCTGCCCATCATAGGATTTACAAAGATTTTTAGTTCTCATAACAAGATGTCCTGCATGAGGAGCCTGGGGAAACTTAAAATGAATTTTTTTAAGACTTTCTGGAATTTCAATCTTCTTTGCAAGAATCTTATCCAGCTGCTTCTGTCGTTCCTGAGCCTGAGCAGCCTTTGTAGCCTGTACACCAAAACGGCGTATAAAATCCTGTAATTTTTCTATTTCGTCCTGCTGCTTTTCGTATTCAGCAATAAGAGTTTTCAACTCAACTTCGCGAATCTGTTCATAATGACTGAAATTTCCTTTATAGCGTTTTAGATCACCGCCGAAAAGCTCAAAAACCTCAGTTACCGTAACATCCAGGAAATAGCGGTCATGACTTACAAGCAGAAAAGCACCCTTATAATTTACAAGAAACTTTTCAAGCCAGTCACGGGCTTCAATATCAAGATAGTTAGTCGGTTCGTCCAGAAGAAGAATATCAGGATTCTGCATAAGAGCCTTTGCAAGGGCAATGCGCATCTGCCATCCGCCGGAAAATTCTTCCGTCTGACGGGAAAGATCATCACGGGAAAAACCAAGACCTAAAAGAACGCTTTCCGCAGTTGCTTCTCGCCTATGCCACCCGCTTTCTTCAAGCTTTGCAATAAGTTCAGCCTGCCGAACCAACAGATTATCAGAAGATTCCGGATTTTTTGCCGCCTGCTCGCCCAACTCATCAATCTGTTTCTGAAGCTCATAACCGAATTCAAAGGCACGGTCTGCCTCTTCTTTCAGACTACAACCATGATGGGTAAGTCCGCTCTGCGGCAAATATGCAATTCTTGTATCTTTCTGGCAGGAGTAGGATCCGCTGTCCGGCTTAATAAGACCAGCCATAACTTTTATCAGAGTAGATTTTCCGGCTCCATTTGCACCTGTAAGAGCCGCTTTTGTTCCCGTCATAAGATTTACAGAAACATCTTTAAGAATATCCCGGTCACCGAATGCCAGAGAAACCTGTGAAAATTGAACGAATGCCATAAAAAATCCTGATATTATCTAATTAAGACGGCGAATGGATTCATCTTTTGTAAAATACGCCAAATCAAGGCACACCGATGCTTACGGCCTGAAATCAGCGTTCTCAGGCCGTAGGCAAATCACACCCCGAATTCATACCGCATTGAAAAAAAACAATGCAGTTTTTATTTCCACAAAAAATCCAGCCAACTGAAATGTACCTTCAAAAATCACTTCAACCTTTTTAAGAACATTTCAAACCGCCGGTTATTTTTTTTACTGTCTGATGAAGAACATTACCAGCGGAGAAATTCCACGCTCGGTAATCGTATTATTCTTATCTATAGTAGCACCAGCTGCATCCTCAAAGCGGATTCCATTTTCTTCCATTTTGTACAGAAAATTAACGCCCTTATTCATTCCGTCAAATTTAAATGTAAGAACGCCGTCATACAGCTGATACATAGACTTATTAAGGAAGTACTTAATGCTTACGGTTCCAGTATTTTTTGCCGCAGCCGAAATTACCGAAGAAGAAACAAGCAACCGATTATTATCCCATTCAAAAGTACCGTCTTCATTGAATACCAGAGAACCATAACTTCCGCTCTTGAACGAAGGACCATACATATAAATATGCTCATATTCAGTTTCGCGGCGCTGAACTTCGGCAGCAATAATCTCATCAAGCTGACCATCAATAAGAACAAGATTAAAGTCTTCCGGCTTTCCGCTTTCGCCAGTATAGCGCACAACAATATAGCTGTCATATCTTACAGTAACAACAATCGGAATATCATTAAGCTGATAAGTATTAGGACCAACTAAAGTTGCACCAGTATAATCCCATGACATATTAATTTCCGGCATACGGAACAAAAGCTTGTTTGTTTCTTCATCAAGATGGAAATTATAAGAAGGAATACACTTTGCCGGATCAACCCGCTTTGAATCAATCATCGCTTTATACGAATCCGGGTACCAGACGTTCAAAAGCCGGGCATCAAAATTCGGATCCCTCTTGTTTTCCTCAACGATTTCAGAACCGCCTACTCTCTGTCCTGTTATATCAGTTTCAAAAGAGCGCAGATTATAACTGAAACAGCAGCCCGAAGTTCCGTCTTCCGTAAGAATCCTGTACCAGCTGCCTTCAAGAGGTTTTCCGCCAGTCATAGGAGCCTGCCCCTTAACCTTATACAAAAGCTTTACAACTTCATTTTTTCTAAGGCGGTAAACCTGTTTTGCAGTATTAACAGCCTCCGCACGCATCGGAAGCCCGTCCAATGCAACAGAAGCATAAATATGATTACATTCCGAATAGCGTTCCTTTATCTTTTTAAGCTTAAACTTAGAAACCGGTTCAGTAATCTGCCACAAAGGAACTTCCACCTTTCCCTGCTCTGTACCGATTACATAAACATGAGAAATATTTGATTTTATATATACCGGTACAACATCACCGTCCTGCAGCTGACTTTCCGGCAAATTCCACAGGAGAACGCTGTATCCCATAATCTTTGAGCAAGAAGAAAATCCTAAAATCGAAAAACCAATCAAAAATAACAAGCTTAATTTTCGCATATATCCAATTTAACAAAAAAACAGCTTCCTTTCTACCATTTTGTATCAAGGCAAGCTTTTAATTTCGGGCGCCAGTTGGTCCGCAACGGTTGTTCCGGGGTTCCGCTACGCTCATTGCGTACCGCAACCGCCTCCGGCGGCCCCTCCATAACCGGGCGCAGCTTCTTTGCAAAAATAAAATATTTACGAAAAATTATTACTCAAAAAAAAGCAGAACTGCATGCCGAAACAAAACACCTGAAAACAGAACTAAAAAAAAGCATCTAGGAACTTTGATAGCTTGCAGTAATTGAGCGATTCCTGTGCGGTCATTGAGCTTGTCGAAATGACCATACACAGCAAATGCGGTGGTTCCTGAGCGATTCCTGTGCTTGTCGAAGTACTTGCCAGGACCCGGCTCTGCGGTCATTGAGCGATTCCTGCGCTTGTCGAAGTACTTGCCAAGGCCCGGCACTGCGGTCACTGAGCGATTCCTATGCGGTCATTGAGCTTGTCGAAATGACCATACACAGCAAATGCGGTGGTTCCGCTACTTCGAACCGAACCCACCGCATACCACATGCCTATAAGATAACCTCTTTTAAGGAATAAGCCTAACGCTTATTTCTTCTGGGCTCAGGCACAGCCTTCACATGGCTTTTTTCAAGGAATAAGCCTAATGCTTATTTCTTCTGGGCCATTTCGATAGCACCGGTATCGATACCGTAACCTATGATTGGGTTAGCAGTATTGTTACCATGAAGAATAGTTGCATTACCAACATTCAATGTGCCGTTAGAAATTGTCTGACCTGGAGCCGTATCACCGGTTGACCAGTAATCAGAATCCCTGAACTTCTTAGCAAATCCATTTTCGTCGCGTCTTAGACCAACGTTGATCTGGTCATCGTTAGGAATATTCTGTGTCGGAACTATTGAACATTCCCACTGACCTGTATACATATCCTTTGTTGCACCGTCGCCAAGACTTGTAAAGTCTGTGCGGTATGCGACCTTAGCTCCAAGAGGAGTTCCAAGGTATGAGCTCAACTGATAACCGATATAAGGAACCCAGTTACCGCTGGAATCCTTGGCAACATCGATTGTACACTTAGCACCAACCGCACTGAATGAATCAACGGTTACAATTTTTGGCTCACTTGAACTGTTATAACTATCAAGGTATGCATACTTCAAATCACTTCCGTTGATGTTATCGTAGTAAGCAAAGTGAATATGATTATCTTTATCAACAACAGTCTTAACGTTTATACCACCGTTAGGGTCAATTGTACGCACTGTCCAGCTATTGCTTGTTCTTGGAGCTGTATTATAAGCCATCTTAAGAGCCATATTTACAGAGTCGTACCAGGTAACGATTGCAACAGGACTAGCAGTGTCTTTATTTGCAATAGAAAGCGATACATATTTACCTGCACCACCATTTTTAGCACTTGCATATTCAGTCATTGCTCCACTTACACCACTTGCAGCAACAATCTGAACAGGAACACTGCTATGACTTGTACTATACTGTCGATACGATTCAGTAATTTCCTTTGGACGAGTACTACCATCAGTTTTACTACTCTGAGCATAACCCGTATATTTAGAACCAACAACATCATCAAGTCCGTAAGTATACGAAGATGGTCTGTCTGAAGAAGAAATTGATGAACTTGAAGAATTTTTCTTTCCGTCAATATTGTCAGTTGCACCGCCTACTGTTCCCCATCGGAAACGCACCTGTTTTACCGGCTGGTCATAATATGCCATAAATACATAAACTGGATTTGATGTAGTTGGAGCTGTTGAACTTCCACCAGAATATGAAGTATCCATAGAAATTGACTGAATACGATCAATATCTGTTGTCCAACCACTAGAACCACTTGAAACCTGAACAGATGAAGAATCCAAACGGCTTGCATTTGCACAGTTTACATAGTTCATATTCTGATCGTAAGTATTATACGGAATAGGAGTTTCACGACTAAAGAATTGCAGGAATGCAGAAGCAGTTGCACTCTGTGTATCAGTACACATAGCTGCTCCATAAGCATAACCATAACTATCAAATGTAAATGAGTTATGACTGAATCCACCGTAGTTCATACCAAATGGAATCTGAGAGTAAGAACTTCCAGAAAGGGTATCATTATCTGCTCCCCATGAAGATTCACTATTATTCGCATTATATCCCGGCATATTGAAGTACAAAATACTGTTTGCATAACTGAATCCAGGAATACCAGTCTTAGGATTAATCTTCATTGTTACATAGCTTGCACCACCGCTTACTGGTTCTGCCGCATTCTTGAACTGCCATACATCAAGATACAAATCATCTGTAAGAGTATTGTTGTTTACACCGTTAGGCTGTCTGTTGTAAGCATTTGCATAAGAATCGTCAGAAACACTTCCCTGATATGAACCAAGAGCATCATTTTCATTAAGGTTATTCAAAGCAGGAATACTGTTTACTGTTACAGAAACAGAACCTGACTTAGCACCAGTTTCAGAAATTGTATTCTTTGTAAGTGTAATAGTATTGCTTACAGTTTCTCCGCCAACAGTTCCAGAAGCCAATGTTGTTGCCGACATTCCAGAAATTGTTACCTTTGCCTTATTTGTTCCAAGGTTATATCCGGCAAACTGAATTGTTTCACCTTCGTAAACAGGATAATGACCAAGAGCCGTTCGTGCATAAACGCTAGGCGCCTGCTTATAGAATGAACTCAAATGAGTTACAATCTCCGTTACATAAGGCACAACGTCCATCTTGTAGCAGTCTGTAAGGGCTCCACTTGCTGTCTGTGTGCTGCCGGCAGTAGAAGCATTTGCCTTCCAGTCAGTTGCAGAAATTGTGATTGACTGATTCTTTCCAACCGGATAACCGCTTACACTCAGATTTTCTGTATCTATTACGGCTACATAACTTACAGTATGTCCGTTCTGGCTAATATCCTTATCTGTTGCACTGAACGAAACAAGACCCGTCGGGAACGAAGCTTCGTTTACCCATTCACCGTTTTCATAAGAAGCAATCTTAGTATTTGTTCCGCCAAATACGCTCATACTGATTGATTCCAGACGAACGTCATCAAAAACAGTTCCTTCTATCTTAATCTTTCCTGAAACCTTTGGAAGTCCGCTTGTATAACTTGAATCTGTCGGTAAATCAGTTCCTTCAAGTTCAATGTGTCCCTTGATGCTTGCAGAAGAATCTCCTGATTCCTTTATATAAACGCTGTTATCAGTGCCAGAAGCCCAATAGAACGGTGTAATCTTTGGCACTGGAGGTACTGTTTCTGCAGACTTAATTGTTACCGGAACGACTAATGTTGCCCACTGTCCTCCAAACGAAGCCTGAGCACCATCTGTATTATCCCAGAAAGTAATCTTAAGATTCTTCTGTCCTTCTCCGCTTATAAGAGCATCGTTACTGTCAAGTTCAATTCCGCCAAAGTCAGAATAACTTACAGATCCATAAGTATTTATTACAGTAGTTCCATCTTCTGCATAGACCTTAGAGACTTTAGAATTATCAATTACATCATAAGCAACGGCATTTTCATTGTCACCATCTCCAGAGATTGCAGTATTACCGAACAACGGAAGAGTTCCCTTGTTATTGATATTCAACGAAGACCTTGAAATCATAGATTCAAGAGAATCTGAACTATTCGGTGCAAGAATACCAGATGCAGAAAGATCTGGTACTGTAGTTATATTGTACTTAAGGCTGCCGTTTCCGCCAATAAATTCAGGAACAATACATAGACCGGAAATTACCTTGAATGCAGAAGAAGCAAGAACTTTTGCAGTAACCGCATTTCCATTCTGTCTGTTATATGCAGAATAATAGTTGAATTCTCCATACGAAATACCATCTGCCGTACCTTTCTTACCGGTTTCAATAACCGGTGCTTCATCGGCATCAAAGTCGTATTTTCCACTTCCATTCAAATCTGTTCCAAGGAAAACCTTTGTAATACGCGGTCTGTTATTTGCAACAACAGAAACAACATTACCATAAGAAATATTTCCAGCCTTATCCATTGCAACTATATTCAGGGAAATATTTCCATCTATAATGTTATTCGAATTAACATAAGCATTCCATGTGTACACAGAACTTGTCTGAGAAATCGTTTCGCACATTCCATCGCCGTCATCATTCTTAAGAAGCCTGTATTCTTCATAATCAGATGTATATGCTGAATCAAAAGTTTCATCGCCCATGTTATCAACAATCTGAGCAAAAATGATCTCAACATCATCAAATATCGTTGAAACAGACGGTGCAAATGTTACCGTGATTGTAGGAGAATAATCCGAAACTTCCTTGATCTTATGATAAATTCCAGCAATCTTTACAAGTCCACCCTTTCGTACATGTTTATACGCACTTTCTGTCATTATACTGCTGGAAACAGCAAATGAATCTGAAGAAGGTCTGGAAACACTGCTCAAAGAGTAAGCAGGTAAATGATCATCATTTATGTACAATGAACCAGATCCGGCTGAAGAACTAATATAGAATGTCTCATAAGTGCCGTTTCCCGCATTAATCATTGAATCATAGATGTAACCGTTCTTATTAAAGAAGAAGGCAACCAGATCAAGTCCAGAACCTGATTCCATAACTTTATCACCAAGATTAAAGTAACCGTTACTGTTTTCAATAACAGAATTCGTATCAAGATTTGTTCCCAGATTCTTAGAAGAACCATTTGACTTTATACGAAGATTTCCTTCAGCCGCATAAGTCTGAGCTCCGCTTGTTGTATAAAGACTTGGCGCTGTAGAGTCAATGTTAATCTTTATTGACTGAGTTCCAGTTCCATTGGCACTGTTCACAGCATTAAGCGTTGCAGAAATCATGCCGGATTCAGAAGTCTTCAAAGGAATCAAGAGTCTGTATTTTTTATCATTATCTTTAAAAGCATAGTTAGCAGCCGCAGAATCCGCTACAAAAACAGTAGTTCCGTCCTCTGCAAGAGGCAGTATATTTACAGTAGTAGAAGTTTCAGCAGAAGCCGTAACACTTGTTATAGTCGAATTAGCTTCTACTGTTACCGCAAGATACCATTTTCCATTAGCAGTCGCAGTAACATTACTTAAATATTGACCCGAAATATAATCCTGCTGTGTAATACGTTCAGACTCTTCATAAGAAGCCGCATTTCCACTTCCAAATTGAACAAGAGCAATATCAGTAAACCAAGGTGCCGAACTGTCAAGCTGAATGTAATTTGGAGCAGTCCATGCACGTGTATTTCCATCATTGTCTATTGCACGCACCTGAACAATAAGATACTTACTGTCTTTATTAAGAGTGAATCCATTTTTAGTAACAGTTGACTGCATTGTTGCAAATCCTGTTGTTGTATCAATTGCACATTTCCAGCTGTTTGTTCCTTCTGCAAGTATATACCAATTGGAATCAGAAGAAGCTTCATTTATTGTTGCAGCAGCACCAAAAATACTCTTGCACAAAGCTTCATCACTTGCAACCAGCAAATCCCGGTCAGAACTATCAATTTCACCGTCACCGTTTACGTCAACCTGAATACAAACTTTTGAAACACTGATATTATCGCTTGCGCCGCCGAATACCGTTACAACGCCGTTTGTTACAGTTCCCGTTTCAGGGGAATTGATCCATGCCTTAGGTTTTGCCCCATCCGGATCAACGTAAACGTAATTCAAAGGAGTATTATTCTCATCAACAGAAATAACCCCGATGTTTCCTACGCCGTCTGTTACACGGAAATATAATGGCACTTTGTAAATTCCGAGACTGCCAGAAATATCGCTGACACCTTCATACTGAGTGTCATTTACAGCGTAATAAAGCAAACTATCCTGGGTCTCTGCAGAGCCTGACGGGAATTCAATTTCCCAAGATGCACTTGAGACATTTACGCTTGCCCAAGTTCCTTCACTTTCTGAATATGCCGTATTTTTAAGAGGAATTACATATTCCATCTTCTTAATAGAAGAATAACTGTCTGTCACAATACCCTTTATAGTGACTTCTGCGCTTACCGCATCAGAAATTGTTGCCGTAGGGCTAAGAATTCCAACAGCCGGAGCTGAATAATCCAGAATAATGTTCGTTCCGCCCTGTCCTTCCTGACCGGACTGATCAGAAAGAGTTGCTTTTACAGTTACCGAACCTTCAATACTGCTATATGAAGTTTTGTCCAAAGTGATTGGAGCTAAAAGATAAGTATATGTATATGGCGTTGTCGTTTCATCAACAGTTATAGATGCACCAGAAAGCAAAGCCACTGTCGGAGTCTTTGTTCCAATCTTAAGGGACGGCAACGCATAACCTGTACCAGAAGCCGTTACCATGTTCTGTTCCTGAATAAGCAGCTTGATGTAAAGTTTATTTTCTGTTCCACCAAATACAGTTCCCGCAGCCTGCCATTTATCGGATGTTGCCGCAAGTTCCTGATTAGAAATATACATTGTAATCTGAGGAGCCTGTGTATCTACCTTAAATGCGAGAGCAGATGTATTATCAGACTTTACACTGTTCAAAGTTAGATAAGGAACAGAAAGCAATGTATTTCCGGTTGCCCCAACCTGAGTCCAGAATTTTCCGTTTTTATTGTCAATTATATAGAAGAGCCAGCTGTGCTCGCTTTCATCTATATTTTCTACAGTCCATGTACCGCTGGCATTAACAACTACAGGAGTCCAGCCATTAGCCTCGCTTGCAGTCGGAACCTTAGTAGTATCAGTCCATGAACCAGATTCGATAATCCACATCTTAAGACCGCTTACGCCATCATCATCAGAGATTGTTCCGCTTACTTTCTTAAGAGGAATTACATCGTTCATTGCAGTAATTGTTGTAAGTTCAATTACAGGACGGTCAGCATCCTGATCTACCGTAAGTTTAAGCGAGCCAGAACTCTTGTTTCCATAATTATCCGTAAATACAACACGGATATAACATTCCTTAGAATCTTTTCCGCTGTTTATTTTAGTTGTATCAAGCCCAGAAAGTGTCCATGTAGCATTTGCAGCATTATATGAAACTTCTGTATAAGCAGTTGTTTTTGTCAATGTTGTCCAAGATGCAGAATTTTCAGTTTCTGCCCACTGAACTATAGCCTCTGTATCAGAAATGCCGCTTGGATAATCAGTTCCAGTAACCTTCAATTCATCGGAGACACGACCAGAAATATCAACTTTTTTATTTACGCTTGCACCAGCAGCATGGCTTGTATATTCAACCGTTGGGGCAGAGCTGTCCAAATAGAAATAGACTTCTTTTTCTGTTTTGTTTCCGGCATAATCAGTTACTGTAAGAGATACCGTATTCTTACCTTCCGAAAGATCGGCTGCCTTAATCCAAATACTCTTTGTTCCGCCGCTAAGAGTCTTTATTTCCTCTGTTTCAGAAAGCGTAATTTCTGTCTTTGCCGTTCCGACAGAAGCATCTTCATAAATAGATTTTGCACTTCCATTTATTTTTACAGAAACTTCTTTAAGACCACTGACAGCCGCCTCTCCGTTTGTATCATCCGGAGTAACCTTTATTTCGTAAGAGACAGCAGAATCATCTGCCTTCCTCTGATATTTTGTCTTATCAGTATCAGTCTGCAATGCAATTTCTGCATCTACAGACGGAGCATGAGTATCAATCTTATACATAACAGATAACTGATTTCCAGGCAGCTTAACAGCATCTTTTGCAGTAATTGTATAAGAAGTCTTTCCGTCAGCCAGCCCATTGAATGCTGTACTGTATTCATAATACAAAAGGTCCCCAGTATCAGTTCCATTTGCATCACGCAAACCACCCTGTGCCATTTGAACAGGTTCCGAACCTTCAACCGAATATACTACAGATTCTATTCCGCTAGAATACTTATTACCTGTTTCTCCCCAGTCACCGACAAGAACTTTATAAGTCTGCGTATTAACGTTCAGCCATCTAGAAACGTCCGTTACTGAAACCAGCTTAGGATTTTCAGTATCAACAACGAAATTGTACATTTCCGAAACAGAACTGTTTTCAGCTTTATCATAGGCCGTAAACTTAAGGTTTGCATAAGCTCCGTCACCTGGCAGCGTCCAGTTCCATGAATCGTCTGTTACAGCAATCTCTGTTTCTATAGTCGAAGTTACGCTCTTTGTCTTTCTTGAAGAACTGTCATACTCCGCATAAGTTCGTTTGCCAGTTACAACAAGTTTGTCAAAGTTACCGTCGCTTACAGTACCTGCAAATACAATTTCACTCGTATTATATTCCGCTACAGACACAGGAGAAGTTACAGCAAGGACCGGAGACTGAATGTCTACATTGAATGAATAAGTATTTACATAAGTTGACTCATTACCGGCCTTATCTCTTGACTTTATAGAAATATTATTAACGCCGTCTTTTAGTGTCTGTGTAACAGAATAGTAATTATATGCACCGCTTCTGTATTCAGCACTGTTCTGAACATATACAGCCCCTACTGACATAGCAGCTTCCGTTGTTTCAGAACCGTTGTTTACGACAAGGGTAACGCTTTCTATTCCACTTACATTAGAAACCTTTGTACCACCGACCCAACTATCAGAAACCGGGATTTTGAACGTAAATGTATTCTTCTTTACATATTTTACGCCACCAACCGTCTTACCGTCGGCTTCATCAATCATCAGTTTATTTTCATCGGTAATAGAACCAGAAGTTACCCAATCTGCAAATGTAGGTCCCTGCAAGTCAATTGTATATTCATAGTCAATAGAACTCTGTCGTCCGTACTTGTCTGTTGCAATATAATAGAACTTTTTAGTACCAGCAGCAGACATTGTTGTCAAAGTATCAGACCAATCTTTCTGCTCTGCTGAACAATCAGAAACAGTTCCTATTTCCACAGGATTTCCGGTTCCGTCTGCATTATCAGCGCGGACAATCTTAACTTCACCTGTAGAATCCTTTATTTTTCCAGAAACAGTGATTTCTGTATTTGCTTTTCGGAATGCGCCGGAATTTTCTGCTGTAAGATAAGGAGTGTCTTTATCTACAACAATTGCAAAATAACTATTCTGTCCGGGCACATAATTGCTTACAGAATTCTGACTATATACAGTTCCGCCAACTGTAATATTTTCTTTTTTATCTTTTGCCGTAACGCGGATCTTATATTCACCGGTTCCTTTTTCCTGAATATTAGCAGTAAAGTTCACAGAGGTTTTACAGTCACCATCTTTTGCAACAAGAGTATTAAATGTCGCTCCACCGTCAGCAGAATATTCCACAAGAACAGAATCAATTCCGTCATCATCCGTAACAGCTATGTTCATTCCTGAATCTGTGAACATGTTCTTGTCTTTGTATGCAACTGTATAATTAGATACTGTTGTATCTACAATTTCGTTTCCAACTTTTATTACCGGCAGATCCGAAGCCTGAACGACTTTGAATGTAGTAGAAACTATTTCTGACGTATTTTCTGCGGCATCAAAAACTTTTACCTTTAACGTGTAAGTTCCGTCTGGAATTACACTCACGCTTGCATCGTTAGCATCTTTTTCTGCTGTATTGATTGCAAAATTCCATGCAGAACTGATTCCACCTGTAATTGAAAGACTTCCCGCCTTTACTTGTGCATTTGAAGAATTCAAAAGTTCCCAATTTACGGCATTTGTGGTTCCCAAAGCAGTTTCGTCAGAAGCCGTGCCGGACACGACAATAACGCCGTTTACAACTTCTTCATCATTATATGTAGTCGTAGGTGTATAACCACTTATAAAAGCCTTTGGAGCTGTAACGTCAACGGCCACGGCTACCGTCTTTGTATATGCGTTATTTGCATTATCTGTTACCCTTAAGCCAAATTCATGAACACCTGTCGTACATGCACTTGCCGGGAATGTTATTGCATATAACGTCGGAGTTGCACCGGCAGCCGGAGCAACAACAGGAGTTACGGAAGCCCCTTCTACAGCTGTATTTTTATCCATTGCAACAACAGACAAAATTCCTGCATTCACATCAGCAATATTTGCGGTAATCTTAAATTTATCATTATTAGAAGCCTTAAGGCTTGGCGTTGTTCCTTCTGGAACTTCTACTCCGTCAATCAGGCATTTAAAATCTGTTACAACAGCAGCAGTTGTATCAATTTTTGCAGAATAATATGTAGAATCAGAAGGGAATTTTGCAACGTTTCCTGCGCTGTCCGTTACCTTTATCTGAACCTTATATTCTCCGTCCTGCGTAAAAGGAACTGTGTATTCATAGAAGAAGTAGTTTGAATCCTTATCTGTTGCCCCGGAATTATAAACTTCCTTAAGCTTCATTGTATATTCAGCTGTTACGGGATTTTCTGTTGTATCCGTTACCGTAAGAACAACTGTCTCAATACCGCTGGCATCTCCATAGACAGCGGAATTTGTATTATCCCAGCTGTCGCTAAGAGGAATTTTATATGTTCTGGAAGCGCTGCTTGACCATGCAGTCATCGTATTAGTATCTGTCCAATCACTATGAACCGTAGGTTTTGTTCCATCTATTTTATAACGCCATGAATAAGTTTCTGTGCGTCCGTATTTATCTGTCACCAGATACCATACAGTTCTTCCTTCTGTTGCGCCATCAGGAATCTTCAGACAGTCAACCCAGGCTTCTCCATCGTCAGATGCAACGCTTGTCTTATATTCCTTTACAGTCAAAGGATTTCCGTTTGCATCCTCAAGAAGAGTTCCGTTTGAATCACAGAACTGTTCCGCATTTGTTTTATTCAATGCATCTTCTTTTGTAGGATAACGCTGCAAAGAAACATAACCGCTGGAATCACTTACAAAACCTTTTACAGACTTTACAACTCCGGTATTGGAATATGCACCGCTCTGACTGGTCTTATCAAATGAAAGTTTTGGATTTCCTTCGTCAATTCCAATCCAGAACGGACCAATTTCTTTTGTAACAGAAGCAGACCCATCGTCTTTTTTGTCTGTTACAGAAACCTTAAGCTGGTAAGTTCCTTCTGCAAGATAAGATCCGTTCTTTGTTAGCGTTTGAGAAAGATTATATGAAGCTTTGTTTATGCCGCTTACATTCAGCAGATCAGACCATTCAGCAGCTTCATCTTTTCTATATTGAATTCTTACAGAATCAATCTTGTCATCATCTGTTATAGAACCCATTATCTTATCTGTCGTAAGGAACAGGTTCTTTCCGCTTGTAATTTCGTCTTTTGAAACAAGATCAGTATCCGTAAGTTCGCCCATGAACGTTACTTTAGGAATATCTGTTGTCTGGTTTACAATATAATCAATGTTTGTGCCTGTACCTGTATTTCCTGCGCTATCAGTTACAGTAATCTTAACCGTAATAGGATCATCAGCAGAATTTCCAGCCGGGAAATTAGATGTAGCTATTTCTTCCTGAACAAAGGCACTTGGACTAACTGTTTTTGTTATCTTTGCACCGCTCGAATCAGAAACCTCAAGTTCAATAGAACTGAGATTTGTTTCTTCAACCTTTGCTATAACCTTTACTTTTCCGTTTACCTTATAGCGTTCGGTACCGCTAGAAGAATCTGTTTCTGCAACAGGAGTTACGCTGATATTGTTTATAACCGGAGCAATAGTATCTACTGTAGGAGAAATAGCAGCCTTACCTTCCGCACCGCCAACATCTTTTCCATATACAACTATCTGATATTGGTATAGGATGCCGGAATTTGCAGCAGCTGTACGTGGATCTACCGTAACAGAGACTGTATTTCCGTTTTCATCTTCAGCAGCATTCCATTCGCCCTCGGTTGCATCAAATACATAATTTACGCTCTTAAGTTCGTTTGCACCGGCCAGAATTGTCGCATTCCCGTTTATAATTCCAAGTTTTTTGGAATTCATAAGGTCAGAAACAACAATTTCGTAACGGGCAGAAGCAATTGCAGCCTCTCCGGATTCAACCGTTCCTTTTATTTCAGAAAGAAGAGCTGCAGCACTTCCAAAATCTTTGCTTAGATCTGCAACCGCCGGCTTAGAAATAAGCACTGTCGGTGCAGAACCAGATGTAATTCCTATAAATCCAAAGCGACTGCCGTTGTTGGAAACAAATTCAATGTCGTCCATGTCGGTACCGGAAGCCGCAAGAATATAATAGCTTCCTGCTTCAATATTATCAGGAAGTACCATTGATTCTGTCCATGATGATGTAGAAGAACCCGTATACTGCTGTTCACCGTCATAAAGAACGATGTAATCAATATTTTCTGTCTTGTCTGCCAAATAAGAAGCGATATTTGAATAAATTGACTCAATAACATCACTCTTAAGAGGATTTTCCGTTCCTTCAGGTTTAAATGGACCTACAAGGTAAACCTTTATCTTTGACGGCTTGAACGGAGTTTCATTCTTACCGCATTCTGCCTTGAATGTTATAGAACTTGATTTTGAAATCTTGTTTTTATCTGCATCTACATCTGTAAATGAATATCCAAGGAAGCTGTAAGTTGGATTAGCATCCTTATTAAGAGTTAAGGCCAGGTGAGAATTATTATCAGTTGTATCGATTTTTGTAGCAGCAAGAACTTTATTAGCTTTTTCGCAATCTCCTGAATAAGTGCCGTTCAAAATCTTCATGAAATCCCCGATTTCGTATTGAGGATTTGCATTCTTACTGAGAAGATCGTTTTCTCCTGCATCCGAACCATAAATTGAATCGTTCAGCCAAAGACATGTTGTAGAGTTTCCGACATCCGAAGAAGCACTACCCGAATCAGGACTGCGATATACAAGAGCATTATCAGAAAGATAAACTGAACACAAGAATTTCTGATTACCTTTTGAGTCAGGAGACGTATATATGGACGCATAATTGTTATGAAGTTCATCTGCCTTTGATTCATCATACCGGGCAAACGTAACGCTTGTACCACCGGCAGTATTAACGTTTGATTCAGACCATTCCGCAAGAACCCTATTGTTTCCTTCGGAATCCGCAACAGGATCAAGAATCTTTACGATCATCTTTTTTACTATATGAGATTCTGCAATGGAACCATTAACCTTAAAAATTGAACCGTAAGCAGAAGGATTATTTGCATCAATTGTAGCCGGATTCGTAATTACAAATACAGGCGGCGTGTTATCGATTTCAAACGTACGGGAACTTGTTCCTGAAATACGTTTTGAAGTATCCATTGCAACTACATCGGCAGTATATTTTCCGTCCTTAAGCTGCCAGGTACCGTCTGCATTCTGACTATTGATCATTATGCTCCAGTCACCCATTCCTAAATTTGCTGCACCACTGAAAACTTCAGCCCCTGTATCGTTGTTTTTTACAGAAACATTAATAAGCATTACGCCTTTATCATCAGTCCATGAACCTGCAAGACAAAACTGCTCTTTAATTACACTTGAAGCAGGTGGATAAGAAATTGAGACTGTTGGCGCCATAACATCGACTGATTCACCCAAACCAACATCGCAGGAAAAAATCAAAGAAGAAAAAAATGCCATCGCAAGAAGGGTTTTTGAAGCAGTCTTCATAAAAACAATGCCCGTATCCCTCCTTATCAGATTTTTAAGGAAAGCCCCCAACACATTTTTCATATAAACCTCTCAAAACAGTTTTTAAATAAATTCACTTAAGTTTAATTTTACAATATAAAAAATCTAAGTCAACTTTTTTAAAATTCGAACCTTATGACAAGTTAAATTAAAACTGACATTCGGCGTATTGAAAATTTCTCCGTTCTTATTTTCGGAAGTCATACTCCGATTTTTTAGCAATATTTTCAAATCCTCTGTTCAATGCAGTCTTACTCCGTAAAATCATGAAGTTCATCTCAAGGACCCTTGCGACTGTGGCAGCTCTGCCACAACAATTACATTAATAACATTGATAGTTAATTCTGATTACAAAAAATTTAATTTGAAGACTGAGCGAATACTGCTGAATCCTCTCTCAAGCCGTAATCTTTTATTATTGAGCCGGGCCGCATGGACTCTGCATTTCTTGAAGCACACCAGGTCCCCTTTGCAAGAGAAGTTTCAAAATCCCCTGTATTTACATATTCATACAAAAAACCTGCACTGAAAGAATCACCGCATGCCGTAGTGTTTACAGCAGCCACTTCTTCTGTAGGAAATTCATAAAGTCCGCCATTTTTCGCAGCTATAGTTGATTTTTTTCCGCGGGTTACGATTATTACATTGTTCAATTCCAGACTTTTTGCAGCAACAGCTCTTTTCAGCTGCTCCTTGTCTATAAAACCGGAAAGATTAAATGTCCGGCAGAATTCATCTTCATTAATTTTGATAATTGATGGAGTACAAAGTTCAAGGGTCAGAATAAGATCTTTTCCGCAATAATCCGCTAGAAAAATTTTCCCGGAATCAACTGCAAGACGGGCAATACAGGCAACAAGTCCGTCAGAAAAATAGCTCGGTTTACTGCCCGCAAGAATAATACCATCATAATCATTCAGATTCAGCCTTATAAGAGAAAGCAATATTTCTTCGTATTTTTTATAATCTTCACTAAGTACAGGCTCACCAACTACAAGTTCCGTCGTAGTTCCACAAGAATGATCAAGCAGAGTCCAGCATTCGCGTATTTTTCCAGGAATCTCTACAGCAACAACATTGAGTCCATCATTTTCCGCAAGTTCAATAAAAACTGATTTATTTTCTTTTCCTAACGGGCAGATCACGGTAACGCAACCTGGTTCAAGCTGATTCAGGACCCGCGCAGAATTAACAGCCTTTCCAGAAGCATCAAGAATATAACTTTCTGAACGATTTACATTTTCCAACGCAATCTTTTTAAAATTAACCGTCCTTTGAATCGTAGAACTTAAGCAAATAGACAAAAACTTACCCATGTCAATGATTCTATCAATAATAACAAGTATTTTCAAATAGAATCGAATGAGGCACAGAAAAACAAAACGTTAATCAGATATACAGGAATCTGCAAAAAATAAAAAAGTAAAAAAAGAATAATACGTTTTTTCAGCAAAGGCATATTTTAAATACTGTTGAACACAACTGTAAATGCAGAGCCCTTTCCTTCCCGCGAAGTTAATTTTATGGAAGCATCATGATATTTTGCAGCATGTTTTACGATACTCAGGCCAAGTCCTGTTCCACCATAATCCTTTGAACGGCTTTTTTCTATGCGGTAAAACCTTTCAAAAATTCTTTCCTGTTCAGATTCAGGAATCCCCATGCCCGTATCTTTTACAACAAGAATAACCTTTGACGAAGCATCCAGATCTCCTTGTTTTTCACAAACTGTAGAGATTTTCACTTCTACCGATCCTCCAATTACATTATACTTAATTGCATTATCAATCAGGTTATAAACCATTTCATAGATTACAGGTCGTACTCCATTTATAAATCCATTTTCGCCGCACAAGCGCATAGTCACTTTTTTTGCCGCAGCCACAGAATGCAAAACCTGAAAAACTTCCTTTACAATTTCATTCAGGCAAAGAGCCTCCTTTTCCAATGCAATTGATTTTTCGTCCAGTTTACTAAGTTTTATTATGTCATTTACAAGCGCAATCATTCTCTGGCTTTCGACAAATATTGATTCCGCAAAATCCGCCGTTAAAGCAGGATCCTTATTTTCAGTCTTAAGGATTTCCGCAAATCCGCTTATGCTTGTAAGCGGAGTTTTCAGTTCATGGCTTACATTTGTTGTATATTGCCGCCGGATTTCTTCACGCTGCTGTTTTTCAAAATTTTCTTCTTCAATACGGCGTATCAAAGGTTTTAATTCGGAATAAACTCTTGAACCGGAAGGATTTTCCAGGTCAATTTTATTCAAAGGTTCTACAAGTTTCTTTGCAATATAAATTCCAAAAAATGCCGAAACAAAAACAGAAATAAAAAGAACTGGAAGTAAAATCTTATATATTCCAAGCAAAATCAATAAAACAGAATAACGGCTGCATGAAACCCGTATAATATCGCCACTAGAAATTTTTTTGGCATAATAAAAACTCTTTTCCATTTTAGTAGAAGAATACCGCGAAACCTTAGCCTCTCCGTTTTTCATTGCAAGTTCGATTTCTTTTCGATGAGCATGATTTTCAAGTTCTTCCGACACTGCATAATTATCATAAAAAACTGAACCGTCAGAATGAATTACAGTTATTCTGTGCTTTGAATCTAACAAAGAAAGATGATACACCTTTTCATTTTCTACATATTTTTCAATATAAGAAACTTCATTTTTTAAATCTTCAAAAACTTCTGATTCAAAATATTCATACATAACAACTGCGAAAAAAGCAGTACATACAAAGTAAACAAAAACACCAATAAACAGCATTCTTATAAAAACTGCAAACGACAAAGATTTTTCCATATTACACCCTCTGTATTTTATTTCATTTTTTAAACATCAAGAAGAAACTTTGATTACAGAATTGTAAATAATATGTTAAATACAAAGCTATGTTTTCAGATAAACCCGAAAAAATAATGCAGCACAGAAACACAATAAGAAACGACAACATAGTAACGGCAGATTTTTGTGCAATACATTTTTGAATAAAAAAGGGTAGAAAATATCCTGCTTGCTTCTTCCGGGCCACCAACGTTAACAGCCATACGCACCCATGCACACTTTTCGCCACCGACGCGTTCACTTCGTTTCAAGTCCGTTATACTCATTTGAAAATACGACGAACCAAGGCTCATTATGCATAAAACCTTAACATCGCCGTTTTAAGATTTGTGATAAAACCTAAATACGTCGAGTCAAGGCACGCTAACGCTTAAAGCCTTGACTTCGCCGTTTTGAGGGTTTTTACTACCCCCTCAATAAAAAAAAGGATCCTGAATCCAGAATCCTTTTGTAAAACCATATTTAGGCCATACATCTCATTCACTCTGTTTGACCCACAGGAAGAGATTTACTTACAATTTCTCTCTTCTTTTTTGAAACTAATGGGCCATCTTGGACTTGAACCAAGGACCAAGGGATTATGAGTCCCCTGCTCTAACCACTGAGCTAATGGCCCGAAATGTTCTTCTATACTATCAAATTTTTCCAGCAACCGCAATATGCAAATGCTGGATTTTTAACATGTTTTCTATCTTGTCGTAACACTCTTTGCAAGGTTTCTTGGCTGGTCTACATCGCAGCCGAGTTCCTTTGCCATGTAAAATGCAAACAGCTGACAGAGGGTAAGCATAGGAAGAGCATAAAAATCCCTGTTTTCTACTTTCGGAACAGCTACAAAATCATCGACCATTGACTCAAGCTCTTTGTCACCTTCTGTACCGATTGCAATTACCGGTCCTTTGCGGGCTTTTATTTCCTTGATGTTAGAAATAACCATTTCGCGGGTATAATCATCAGGAACAAGGAAAACACTTGGAGCAGCTTCATTTACGAGAGCTATCGGTCCGTGCTTAATTTCTCCGCTGGCAAAGGCTTCTGCATGAATGTAAGAAATTTCCTTAAGCTTAAGGGCACCTTCCATGGCAATAGGATACATAAGCCCACGGCCAAGGAACAAAAAGTCCTTTGCTTTTGAATATTTCTTTGCAAGAGCTTCCATCTTTTTGCTATTCTTCAAGGCTTCCTTTACAAGACGAGGCTGCTCCAAAATACTCTGAATGAATTTTGCGCCGTCTTCCTTGCTCATTCCCCTCTGGCGGGCAAATTTCAAGGCAAGAAGATAGTAAATCATGACAGTATTTGAAAAAGCCTTTGTTGAAGCAACGGCAATTTCTACCCCGGCATGCATAAAGGCACCACCATCAGATTCCCGGGCAATCGTGGAGCTTGGCACATTACAGATACCAAAAACCTTTCCGCCCTTTTCGTGAACTTCCATCATTGCGTCACGGGTATCAGCAGTTTCACCGGACTGGCTTACAGCAATATAAACGTCATCTTTTCCTACAATCGGATTTTTAAAGGCAAATTCACTTGAGATTTCCGCATAAAAAGGAATGCGCGCATATTTTTCAATAAGTCCGCCACCGAACAAACTTGAATAGTAAGAAGAACCTGCGCAAATTGCAGTAATCTTATTTGTTCTAAGGAAAATTTCATCCTCGTAACCGGAAAGTTTTGCAGTCGCCTTTTCCATGTCAAAGCGGCCGGCAAAAGCGCGCTCAATACTTTCAGGCTGTTCGTTAATTTCCTTTTCCATGTAGGTATCAAAACCGCACTTTTCAGTTTCCTGAGCGCTTATAGTTATTTCTTCAATGCGCTTTGCATAATCATTATTCTGAATCAAAGGAAATTTAAGTCCTTCAGAAGAAACTTCTACAATATCGCCGTCCTCAAGATAAATTACCCGCTGCGTATTTCCCACGATTGCATTCACATCCGAAGCAATATAGTAAGTTCCGTCTGCAATACCGATTACTAAAGGGCTTCCGCGTTTTGCCACAACAACCTTATTCGGTTCATCAATACAGGTAATTTCCAAAGCCCACGTTCCGATTACGTCATTAAGGGCTTTCTGAACGGCAGTAAGCAAATCACCTTCGTAATATTTTTCAACAAGGTTTGGAATTACTTCAGAGTCAGTTTCCGAAGTAAATTTTACACCATCTTTCTGAAGCTGGGAACGAAGAGTAGAAAAATTTTCTATAATTCCGTTGTGAACTACTGCTATTTTTCCATTGTTCGAATAAAAAGGGTGAGCATTTTGGTCTGTTACAAGCCCGTGAGTTGCCCAGCGGGTATGCCCGATTCCCCATGTTCCGCTAAGTTCCTTAGGAAGGACACCTATAAGCTGCTGAAGTTTTCCAGCTTTTTTATAGAGATAGAATTTAGGTTCCCCGTTTTCTATCTTTCCAACGACAATCCCGCTGGAATCATAACCGCGATATTCAAGTTTTTTAAGTCCGCTTATAAGATAAGGTACCGCATTATCAGTACCTACGAACCCTACAATTCCACACATTTACCTTCTCCAAAAAAAACTTTTCAATAAAAGCTACTAGACGATTCTATTAAAATTACTAAAAAAAATCCATACATTCCTCAGAACCTGCAAAAGCAAACACCAGACAATTATTAAGATTCAAAAATTTGTTTATAAAAAATATAAATCGAAGAACAACTTTCAATACACTTAGAACGTCAGCTTTTACCCGTCAAAACCCCGGGGAGAAGCGTTTTGAACGAATCCTAGAACCCAATGGTGATAAGAACAGGTAACTGCCGCACGCTTTTATGACTTGGAGCTAAAAGCCTTACTCTTGAACGGCCGGCATAAAATGGCATTTTAAAAGTTCTTTTTTACTTAGCGCTATCTATATCTTTTTTCATATATTTTATAACGTGTTTACCATTCCAAATCCTTGATAATTACACTTTTTACTATTATAATAACCTTGTGTCGACTTTATATGTTGTAGGAACGCCTATCGGCAACCTTGGAGATATTACTTACCGCGCTGTTGAAACTTTAAAAAATGTAGATGTAATTGCTGCAGAAGATACAAGGCATACCCTTCAGCTTTTGACACACCTGGAAATCCGCAAGCCACTCATTTCGTGCCGGGCTCAGAACGAGGAATCTGCCGCAGAAAAGATAATACGGCTCATGGATGAAGGGAAAAACATCGCTTATGCCAGTGATGCAGGAACACCGGGAATCAGCGACCCTGGAGCTGTACTTGCAGGGCTTGTAAGAAGAGCCGGGCATTCAGTAGTTCCGATTCCAGGACCAAGTGCATTTGCCACTTTGGTAAGCGTCGCAGGTGCCGGCGGAAAGACCCTTACTTTTGAAGGATTCCTTTCGCCAAAACCAGGAAGACGCCGTTCCAGACTACGGGAACTCCTTGCAACCGGAAATGCGATTGTTTTATACGAAAGTCCGTTCAGAATCGTTAAGTTACTGACGGATATTGCCGATATTGACAGTAACCGCCGAGTGGTGGTTGGTCGAGAATTGACAAAACTGCATGAAGAAATTATTGAAGGTTCAGCAGCAGATATGCGTGATGACTTTTCAGCAAGGACTTCAATAAAAGGTGAATTTGCAGTTTTCATTTCTGGTTCAAAAAATATTCAACTTTCTGATGATTCTACCGATAATTATAGTGTAGAGGGGCAGGACGAAAATGATGATAAATAACATTGATGTAGGAAGAGTTAATGCTCTCAACAATGTGCAGAGTACAAAACGCACTAGCAGTACAGAAAAATCCGCTTTTGGGGAAGATACTGTATCTATCTCAAAAGAAGCTTTGGCAAAAGCTGATGAATTTTATCTGAATCAGGTTGCTGCTGAAACACCAGATGTTCGCGCTGACCGTATTGCAGAAATCAAGGCTAAAATTCAAGATCCGAATTACCTGAACAGTTCGGTAATCGCTTCTGCTGCAGACAAACTTATGGAAAGCTTTGGTCTTTAATCAGCCAAATCACAAAATTATTTGTATTCAATAAAGGACGGAATAGAATTTCCGTCCTTTTTGTTTTATTATATATGACATAAAATGATCCGCAGAAAGTACAGGTAAAAATAAATGGCAGACTTATTATTTAAGATTTCACCAAATATAATTCTAGGCGAATACACAATAAGCCGTATCGCTCAATACATTAAACCATTCGGTTTAAAATTCATGCTTATTCTTGATCCAAGCCTTAAAGACAAAGGCCTCAAAGAAAAAATCTTTACTCCGCTAAAAGAACGCAATGTTAATTTTTTTGTTTTTGACGCAATACATGACGGAGCGAACACCAAAGAAATCGAACAGGCTCTTAATCTTGCCAGAAAAAGTCATGTTGACGGAATAATTGCAGCAGGCGGAACCAAAGCCATGCACACGGGCTTTGCAGTTGCAGCCCTTATAAATGAAACAAACAATATATATGATTTCATAGACAATTCTCTCGTAGCGGAAAATTCAATTCCGTTGATATGCGTTCCAACAACGTTCCGGGCCCCTTACACCCTTACAACAGCAGTGCCAATAACAGACTCCCGCACTCATCAGGCAAAGCTGATACGCACCCAGAATTCAATATGCAAACTCATTCTCTGGGATTCAACGCTAGCTGAGACTCTTGATGAAAAACAGAAAACCGCCCTGGCACTTGAATCGCTCTGCCTTACAACAGAAGCGTACATTTCGCAAAAGGCAAGCTTTTTCAGCGATATGTTCTCAGAAAAAGCTACAGAACTGCTAGGCTACGGACTGAACGGTGCAGAATCGCTTGAAATTTCTACTCCGGCAGACCACTTGTTAGAACAGGGCGGAGCAATGGCATCCCTTGCTGCCGCAAGCAGTTCCGTCGGAGTTGCAAACTTACTTGCCCTTACTCTCAACGCCCGCTACAGAACGCCTCATTCGCTTGCAATCTGTGCTCTGTTCCCTTACATGCTTGAAGACGCAAATTCTTTTAAAGCAGACAGAATAGAAAAAATTGCCCGCCTTTTTGGCATAAACAGCAGTGAGCCCCAGAAAGACCAGATTGTTTCAGCTTTTATAGAAAACATCAGGAATAAACTTTCCCTCGCAGGACTTCCGACTCATCTGAAAGATCTTAATCTTACCATGGAACAACTTGCTACAGCTTCGGAAGACGCAGGTCACCTGGACATAATAAACACGCTTCCCCGCAGCATGAATACAGACGAACTGTTTTCACTGGCAAAAAAAGCATTCTAAAAAAACGCACCAGGAACCAAGTATGATAGAACCACAGAAATTACATCAACTTTCAGGCGGACAAAAACGACGAAAACTTGCCCTTACTTTCGGAGCTCTGGAGCGCGACATTGCAGGAATTCCCGAAAAGGGCATGGAGTACAACTTCAAGAACATGAGCCGGGCTGCATACACAAAAAAAATTGCAGAAATTGTGCTTCAGGATCCAAAACTTTCGAAAACTGCCTACGATGAGCTCAGTTCACTTTTACAGGCAGAACAATTTGATGAACGCCGTGTCTGCAACTGCGCCCGCAATCATCTTCTGGAAATCATCGGAACATTTCCGGCAGAATGGGATCTCGTAATTGCCCCGCACAAAAATCCGCTTGCGGAAGATGGTACAGTAATTGAACGCAATTTTTACCCAGGAACAGCAGTTTACGCCGAAGACATACGCTCTCCTTTTAATCTTGGTTCTATATTCAGAACTGCAGAAGGAATGGGCCTCGAAAAAGTATACATTTCTCCTGGCTGCGTAGATCCCGAACAGCCGCGTGCTGTCCGAAGCGGAATGGGTTGTATTGAAACAATGGGATGGGAACGAATTGCCTTAGAAGCTCTGCCGGAAGACATTCCTGTATTTGCGTTAGAAACAGGCGGAACCCCTATCGATGAATTCAAATTTCCAGAAAAAGGAATATGTATAATCGGCTCGGAAGAACTAGGCGTAAGCCCGCAGGCATTAAAAAGAGCATCTTATGGAACCGTTACAATTCCAATGATCGGATTAAAGGCAAGTCTGAATGTAGGCGTAGCATTTGGAATTCTCACGCAAAAATGGTGTGAATATCTGAACAAAAGAGAATAACTTAATTCATTCGGTTTGAAAAAACAAATTTCAACTTTTCGCTTATTTTCTTAAACTGAGATTCTGTCTGAATATTAAAAAAGTTCAGGATGTTGCTGTCTATTTGATAAAATTCAATCTCTTCATTCTGATAATGAGTCATAAGATCTGCAAGATAGATTACAGCAGAAAGCTTTCTAAAATCAGGAGGCGCAATTTCCGGAGAATGGTGATAACGTATAACCGAAATAATCTGTTTTGGGAAATTCCATTTTTCGGCAATACGCGCACCTATTTCGCCATGATTTACACCGGAAAGAATCTTTTCAAACAATTCCGATTCAATTCCTTTTTTTACGCAAACTGATTTTATACCACTAAGGAATTCAGGATGAGATGATTCAAATATAATCTTTCCCATGTCATGAAGAAGACCGCAGATATAGGAATCTTCAATTATATCCCTGTCGTTCGGACACAAATTCCTTGCAAGATTGTATGCATAAAATGCCGTTTGATACGCATGATTCCACAACTCTTCATTTGAACCGCCGGCTTCTGCAAAGGCTTTCAGAGAACCTACCGTATAAAGCATATTTTTTATTCCACGGATTCCAACTAATTTTACAGCCTCTGAAATATTTTTACACGGCTTCACCAGTGAAAATGCAGCAGAGTTTACCTGCTTCAAAAGTTCCCCAGTAAGAGCGACATCATTACTAATCTGCAAGGCAATCTCAGACATCTTTGCATCCGGATCACCTAAAAGAGTGTTAAGCTTAGTTATATTTTCAGGAAACTGAGGAAGATCTTCTATGCGCTTTTCAAACTCATTTGAAATTATATCAAGATCTTTTTGTGTTGAAGAACTTACCGGAAGAATTATACGGGTTATCGTTTCACCTTTTTCACAAATCACCTGAAAATTTTCTTCAGTCATTCCGATTTTTTCAAGCATAAGAATCATGATAATAAGTCCAAGTCCTGCACCTTCCGTTTCATCAAGAATCTGGTTCAATGCATCATCTACTGAGGTATATTGCTGAACACGGCTCAATTTATCATGAATGCGCTTATACTCAAAAACATTAAGAGTAGAATTGTTATGCACTTCCATCTTAATTTTCTTATTTCTATATTGAATTACAAGCTTAACGTAAAGACCTGCACGCTTCTGCTTTTCAAGATAGTAAGCAATATTATTAAGAGTTGTACGCTTAAAATCCTGCATTCCTTCGTTGTATTCAAATTCATTATTGATATCAAGATTTTTGTCTTTAAAATAAATCCGTTTTGTATTAGCTTTTTTTGCGTTTGTAATAAGTTCCTGCTGACAATATGTAAGATACTGGATCATGTGCTCCTGCCCCAATTCAGTCAGAAAAGCGGCAAGTATATCACCCATGTACACTTCCATATCATGAGGCAACGTATAAGTAATTATCGTTAATGGCAGCCCGGATCGGATTGCCATTTTTATCTTTTCAGAATCAACTAAAACTTTTTTATCTGCCATTACCCAAATCCGAACGCAAGAAGATACAGTGATTATACCATAATTTACAATTTATACAAGTTTTCAAAATGATTGAAACCAGGCAAAAGGTCTTCTCATAAGAAAATCACCGGAACAGCGCAAATCCGCCAGGAGCCTTTGCACCAGCTTTTACCCAGCATACAGAAGTTTTTAATCCCGGCTTGCTTTTCTGCTCATCCGAAGCTTCTATATATGTTCTTAGCCAATTTGCAAGCCCCGGCTGCTTCTGCATTGTTTCATTCTGACTATCACCCGTAATCAACAGAACTGAAACGTATTCCTTTTCTGATGCAAGAGCCGCAATATTTTCTGCAAAATTTGCAAATGCAGCCTCTCCTGCTGCCACAAAAGGGTTTGCCGGAGAAGCTGTTACGTTCTTAACCGAAGATGACAGCAGATATTCCTTTAATGACGGATGAGTCTTAATTATAAAAATCAGCCTTGCTCTTTTTTTGCTCTGTTCAATGCGGTTCAAAGCTTCCAATGCAGCATACTGAAACGAAGCAATCATTTCATCGCAGCCTTTCTGACAGTTATCTGCTGTAAACGATACAAAATCTCCGGTATACATAGGGGAGTCAAAATAAAAGACGTAATCATCTATTGTCCCCAAAGAGGTTTCAGCCTGGATTATCAGAGATCTTGCAGATACCGCCGATCCTTTATTCCATACAACAGGAACCACACTTACAGCAGATCCCTGCTTAGAAATATCCTCGGCAACAGCTACAGAAAAACCGCCGACTGCCATTGTTTCTGCAAGTTCACTTACAGATTCCATATTTTTTCCTACTATTAAAACATTCTTACCCATGCTGCGATTATAGCATATTCACACCTTTTTATGGTATAATTTTTTCTACTATGAAAGTATGGATAAAATATCTTATTGCAGCCTTATTTGGTATTGCATGTGCGTTTATTCTTCCTGCTAACAATTCAACTGTAGCCGCCGGAATAAATTTCATTACAGAACTTACCGTCCGATTTGGAAGATACATGGTAATTCCTGTAGTATTCTTTACTACTGCCGTAACATTCAACAGACTACGGGACAACAAACTTCTTGTAAAAACAGGTCTCTGGACAGGTGGCGTAATTGTTATTTCTTCATTTATTTTGACTATAATAGGACTACTTTCAATTCTGATAGTAAAACTGCCTCGCATTCCTATTACTGGGGAAAAAGAAACCGGAACCGTCATCTTGGGAATAGCAGATCTTTTCCGCGCAATATTACCATATTCTGCTTTTGACACGCTTAATAACGGAACATTTCTTCTTGCCTCATATATTTTTGCAATGCTAATTGGAATCGAAAGCTTCGTTGATCAAACCGTTTTCCGACCTATTACAATTCTTATGGATTCTGCTTCAAAACTTATGTACACAATAAGCGTTGTATTCACAGAATTCCTTGCTTATGGAATGATTGCAATCCTATGCAGCTGGACAATTCAATTCCGCTCTGTGATTACCAGCGGAGTTTTCACACCTATGATAATAATGCTGTTCGTTGACTTTATAATCGTTGCAGGAATCATATACCCGCTCATAATACGATATCTTTGTCATGACCCTCATCCATACAGAATTCTGTATGCATCCATCTCTTCAATTATCACGGCATTTTTCAGCGGAGACTCTAATCTTGTACTACAGCTCAATATGCGCCACTGCAAGGAAAGCATTGGTATCAGGCGTCGAATAAACGGATCTATCCACCCGCTGTTCACTATTTTTGCTCGTGGCGGTTCATCTCTTGTAACTACTGTAGGATTCATAATGATCTGGAGATCTTATTCCAGCCTGAACATTCCGTTCACCGATATTTTATGGATTACCATTACTTCATTTGGAATTTCATTTCTTTTGGGCGGCTTCCCGGCCGGCGGCGCTTTCGTCTCGCTGACAGTACTTTGTACGCTTTATAGCCGAAGTTTTGAAACTGGCTTCCTTCTGCTTAAACCGGCAGCACCGATAATCTGTTCATTTGCAGCTGCATTTGACGTACTTACTGCAATGTTCGGAAGTTATATCGTAGCCGTAAAAACAAAGTGTATTGAGCACCATGGTATTAAGCACTTCATCTAAAAAAATGTGCTAGAAGAGACTGTAAAAAAAAGATAAAATAGGAATAATTATGAAAGCTTCAAAATTTATTATTTCAACTTTGAGAGAAGCGCCAAATGACGCAGTTATCGCAAGCCATCAGCTTATGATGCGAAGCGGTATGATCCGAAAACTTGGAAACGGACTTTATACTTACATGCCAATAGGCTACCGTTCATTCAAAAAACTTGAAGGCATCATCCGGGAAGAACTTGATAATGCTGGAATGATGGAACTTAAGGCGACTGTCATTCAGCCGGCAGAAATCTGGAAGGAAAGCGGCCGCTGGGACAAGATGAACGGAGAAATGCTCACCCCTCAGAACCGGGCAGGACAGGATATGGTTGTTTCTCCAACAGCAGAAGAATCTGTTACTGCTGTAGTTCGCGAAGGCCTTTCTTCCTACAAACAGCTTCCTGTTACCTTGTATCAGATTAATACAAAATACCGGGATGAAATCCGTCCTCGTTACGGCGTTATGCGTGGCCGTGAATTTACAATGATGGATGCCTATTCCTTTGATAAAGACCAGGCTGATCTGGACAATTCTTACAACAACGCCGCAGAAGCATACCGCAGAATTTTCAAGCGGCTTGGACTTAATACAATCAGCGTAAAAGCTGACACAGGTGCTATGGGTGGTTCAGGCTCAGAAGAATTCATGGTTGAATCAGAAGTTGGCGATGACACACTTATCCTCTGTCCTGACTGTAAATATGCCGCAAACGTAGAAAAGGCAGCCTGCAAAAAGGAAACTCCACTGGATGACAGCGAAAAACCACAGGTAAAAACTGATTCCCCATACGAAGAAGTTGCAACTCCAGGAGTTTTCAGCATTGAAGACATGGAAAAATTCTTCCAGACAACTCCACAGCGCTTCCTTAAGGCCCTTGTTTACAAGGCTTACAATGTTGGAATCGACCTTTCTAAAACAGAATTCTACAAGAATGAAAAAACTGTTACAGAAGGAAAACAGACTTACTATCCAGAAGCATATTTCTGCGTTCTTATCCGCGGCGACCTTGATGTCAACGAAACAAAACTTGCTGCCGTTCTTAAGGCAAGCGGTGCCGAACTTGCAGAAGCTGACGATGTTCTCCGCCTTTCTGGAGCTCCACATGGATTTGTAGGCCCTGTTGGAATTAAAATTCCTGTAATCATGGACGATTCCACTCTTGAAATGCATGACTGTTTTGCAGGAGCTGGAAAAGAAGGCTTCCACCTTAAACATGTAGAACCAGGCCGCGACTTTACAGCCTTTATGACAGCAGATGTTCGCACTGTAAAACCAGGCGACAAATGTCCTGACTGCGGCGGAACTTTCTACACAAAGAAAGGAAACGAACTTGGTCACATTTTTAAACTTGGTGACAAATATACAAAATCAATGAACGTTTCAATGCTTGACGTAAACGGAAAAGCATCAACCCCAATTATGGGCTGTTACGGAATTGGTGTTGACCGCACTCTTGCAAGCATTATTGAAGCTCATCATGACGATAACGGAATCATCTGGCCGATGACTACAGCTCCTTTCCAGGTTGTAATCGTTCCTGTTAAATACGAAGGTCAGATGCAGGAAGTTGCAGACAAGCTTTATAACGAGCTTACAGCAGCCGGCGTAGAAGTTCTTCTTGACGACAGAAATGAACGCCCTGGCGTTAAATTCAAGGATTTTGACTTAATCGGAATTCCTGTACGCGTTGTAGTAGGTGAAAAGAATCTTCCAAACGTAGAAATCAAACTCCGTAAAGAAGCAGAAGCAAAACTTGTTCCTGCCGAAAAAGCTGTCGGCGAAATCGAAGACGTAGTAAAAGCCGAGCTTAATGCATTAAATGCATAGAAAACTTCTATTCAGGAATCATCGCTGACAAAATCACGGTGATTCCTGAAAATCTTTTATACACGGATTTTCATCCATTTTTTATAATCATGAAAAAACTGATATCTTCCATTACAACTTTATTTCTTTCAATTACCCTTTACGCAATGCCCGGATTTTCTTCTTATATTCAGGAACTTCCTGGACAATACGTTTATTACGAAGACAAAACTTTTACCCGAAAATCCTATTTTGGTATTCTGATGTTCGATGAAAAAACTTTTGCTGCAAGGTATTACGCCCCTGCAGATAAAAACCAGAAAAAGCCAGAAACAGATGTTGAAATATACTTTACAGTTGACCCAAAAGCCGATCACCTTGAACTGACCGGAGAAAAAATAATGTCCGGCTTTACCCCAGAAGAAGCAGAATTCGTAAACTATTTGCACGACATGCTTTATGAGCTGAGCGCTCGCAGAATCAGACTGGGGTCCCTTTCTGAAAAAAAGCGCATTGTACGGAACAGCGAACACTTCGGCCAGTTCGGCGGATTTGTTACAGTTGAATATGACGGCGTAGTTCCTCTTTTCAATATAAAATCAGTTTTTGTAGACGAATCAAACCCCGAATTTTTTGTTGTAACTTGCGGTCAGCTCACTTCCGGCTCCGACAAGTCATTTGAACAATTCAGGGGGTTTCCGGACAACACTGATGAAAACAAGCACGCAATGCCAAAAAACAAAAAAGCAAAAGAACAGATTTTTTCTACAGAAAGCGGAAAAACTTATTACCTGGATTCCAATTGGACCCAATCCATGGAAAACGTATTCATGCTCGGCGATGCTGCCCTTATAACAGCAGGAACAATTCCATACGCTCCTGTTGATTTTTTTATCCGCCAATTCATGCTGAGTACAGGAGACAGCTACCTTGATTGGACTCGCACCGAATGTACAGAGAAAGACGGGACAATTTCTATAACCGGAATTTTCTATCAGCCTTCTACGAAAAATATCAGCAGAAATTTTAAAGTTGCAAAAAAATGCGACTCCGGCTACGATTTTCTTACACTTACAGTATTCAACAGCGTTTACGAAAAGAACCGCTCATATTTTAACAGGATTTTAAAAGCAAACGGCATTAAATAATTGATATCTTGAAAATGGACATCAGGAGTATCGGTGTTTATGCAAAGGAAGAAACATGTTTGGAAACAAAATTATTTTTTTTAAATTAATAATTGCAATTCTATGCTTTTTTTATGGAATTCTCTTTTTCCAGACATGTCCGAAAAGTTCTGCAGGCCGGTATTGCGGAATCGGCGAGTTTTCAATCGGATTCTGGTCAATTTTCGACGAAATCCAAAGTTTTCTTCAAAATACAGAATCAATACTCTATATTCAGACATTAACTTATATATGTGCAGAAGTCGCTGTTTGTTCTTTTATCACATTCACATCAAAAATGGTGATTTCATCGCCAATAAAAAAGCAGTATATATCTTACGTTTTTTTATTTCCTGGCATAACCCTTATATTAAATATCATTACAGAGCTGTTCACTACAAGCCATCTTTTTCTTTGCATTCCAAAAAACATGCTTATCACTACCTATCCAGGATACAATTTTCCAAAAACATATTACTATTATTTTCATAGCGTAATCTGCTATACAGTGATCATAATGACAATATTCATGCCATTTATACACAATACCCGGCACAAAAAAAATTCTCCCCTTTTAAGTCTTTCCTATGCACTTGCCGCCATATACTTTTTCATTTCGAATTTTTATAAGTTTATAATAGAGAATTTTTTTCCGTATATCTATCTGAACTTTCCAGAACAAATGAATTCAATTTCATTCCTGGTGTTCTCCACTGTCACATTTTTTTCAGTTTTCTTTCAAAAAGACGAATACAACCTTCGTCTTGTCACTGAAAAACTGTATGATTCAATAGAATTTCCGATTATAATCTTTTCAAATGATGATAAATACATTGATTCAAATAAAAGCGCAAACGAATTAATGGAAAAATACAGAATCAATATTTCAGGCAATTCAAATTTTTCGAGCATCTTCACCGAAGATAAATTTTCAACTTTAGGAACCTCATCATCCGCAGATTCATTCTTTCTGTCTGGAATTCAGGACAAACACCTTTATTACTGCAAAAAAACAAATTTATTTTCTTTTACAAAAAAACAAATCGGATATTACCTGACCTTTGCAAAAATCGATATCTACTCAGAGCACTTGAAACACTTGGATCACGCAGCACATTCAGATGAACTTACAGGCTGCAAAAAAAGAACATCATTCGACCAATTCTATCTGGAACAAAATCATTCAAAGAAAGAACCTCTGATTGTAATCTGCGCAAGAATAAACCATCTGGAACAGCTCAATGAAAAAATAGGCCTCAAAAAAACCGACTTATACGTTGTAAATTTCTCAAATATCCTAAAAAACTCAATTACGAAACATAATATTCAAAACGGAATGGAAAAAAATCTGTTCAGAATAAGCGGCTCTCTGTTTACCTTCATTGTTTCCGCTAAAAATCAAGACGAAATCGTAGATTTTTTCAAAACAATAAGACGCGAATGCAGTGCATTTTCTAAAAACAGAGTTGAGCAGCTTTCCTGTTCACTTGGCTATTCCGTTTCTATAAACAAGGAAACAACTTCAGAAAAGGCACTTCAAAAAAGTTTTGACAATATGATGTTGGACATAGCAAGCGTAAACTAAAAACTGGTCCTTGACAAAGGCGAACCAATCCACTGACCTTCCGTTCCAAGGTAATCGCGTTTTTCGCCTTCAATAAGAAACTGAACGCTTTTTACAGTAGAAAATTCTGTAGCTGTGTAAACAATCTGCATAAGCTGGGCAATACAACCTTCTACTCCATAAGAATTAAATTCAAAACTATCGTTAAAATTTAGAGTCGCTACTCCATTTTTTACAGATGCACCTATCAATTTTGTTCCGCTTGGAATCAGATTCATGCAGTTAGGTTCTCCAGGGAGAGGACCTGCAATAAGGGCCTTGATCGCATCCGTAAGTGGTGAATCAGACTTAGGCAAAGCCCTTACTATGATCTTTCGATTTACCTTTCCGTCAGAATCTATCGTAACAAAACAAAGATTTGTATTTCTTATAGAAGGAACTGCGACAGGTTTTTGATTTTTTTCTTCATCGTTTTTTATAGAAACCGGATTTTCTCTCTCAAACTTATCAGTTTTTACAGATTCAGCAGCTTTTACGGCCTGTAAAATTTCCTGATCAATTGAATTATCAGCTTCAATTACAATTTCATCAGACGAATTGTTGCTTTCGACCTGTGGGGCAGCATTAATTCTTGTTGTCGTAGTTTTATTACCCATAAGATCAAACTCATATTCTTCTTCAACAACTGGAGCAACGGGTGCTTTTTCAGGATGTTTCTGTACAAATTCTGGAGTAGATACACCTACCCTTTCAAAAAAATTAGTTTTTTTCAGATTAGAAAGAATCATGTCTTTTTTTACAAAGAAAAGCATGATTATAAGTACTACACACAGAAAAAAAACGGCTACATAAATTCCGCTGTTTGTTTTTGGATTCTTATTTTCACTTGGCATACTATAATTATCGGAAAAAAAATAGCAAAGATAAGTTATAAGCGGAATTTTAATAAGGCGTTATTACAAAAAAAAAATAGCGGGAGGAAGAGAAAAGTTATTTCAAAAACATTCTGCGATGCTACCGCGCAAGCGGCAAACTGTATAGTTCCAAAGCATCGCAGCATGTAGCCCGCTAGCGGGCGATTTTGAAATAAATTTTATCGACCGTTAGCTATTTTTTCATTGCAATTTAATTAATTTCTTAATTAAAATCTTATTTTGCAAGGTATTCGTTAATACCGGCAGCTGCTTTGCGACCTTCGCCCATCGCTAAGATAACTGTTGCGGCGCCGAGAACGATGTCTCCACCGGCCCATACTTTTGTCTTGCTTGTAGCCTGTTTTTCATCAACAGTGATGTGGCCCTTTGCATCCTGATTCAAGCCAGGTGTTGTCTTTACGAGGAGTGGGTTTGAACCGTTTCCGAGGGCAACGATCATTGCATCGCAGGCGATTTCGTGTTCTGAACCTGGGATTGCAACAGGTGAGCGGCGGCCAGAAGCATCTGGTTCACCAAGTTCGTAAGAAAGAACTTTTACTCCGCGAACGTGGCCGTCTTCTGTTCCAAGAACTTCTACTGGGTTTTCAAGGAATCTGAAGTTTACGCCTTCTTCTTCTGCGTGAGCAATTTCTTCAAGACGAGCTGGCATTTCTGCACGTGTACGGCGGTAAACAATGTCTACCTGTTCTGCACCAAGACGGAAAGCCATGCGGGCAGCGTCCATAGCAACGTTTCCAGCACCACAAACTACTACGTGCTTTGCTTCGTAGATTGGAGTTGCAGCGTGTTCTTTATCGTAACCCTTCATGAGGTTAGCGCGTGTAAGATATTCGTTTGCACTGAATACACCGATGAGGTTTTCGCCAGGAATGCGCATGAACTTTGGAAGACCTGCACCAGTTCCTACGAATGCAGCATCAAAGCCTTTTTCTTCAAAAAGCTGATCCAAAGTATCTGTACGACCAACAAGGAAGTTCATTTCAAAATGAACACCCATCTTCTTGAGGTTGTCGATTTCGTTCTGAACGATTGCCTTTGGAAGACGGAATTCTGGAATACCGTACATCATTACACCGCCGGCTTTGTGGAAAGCTTCAAATACTGTAACTTCGTGACCTGCGCGGGCACAATCAGCTGCAACAGTAAGGCCTGCAGGACCTGCACCGATAACTGCGACTTTCTTTCCAGTCTTTGCAGCAATAGTTGGCATTGTAACCTTATTGTTTTCACGTTCCCAGTCAGCAACAAAGCGTTCCAAACGACCGATTGAAACAGCTTTTTCAGCAGATTTGTAAACCTTACCTACTGTACACTGACCCTGACACTGTTTTTCCTGAGGACAAACACGTCCACAAATTGCAGGAAGAAGTGATGTTTCCTTGATTGTATCAACAGCACCCTTAAAGTCGCGCTGTGCAATCTTTGCAATGAACTGTGGAATTTTTACTCCAACAGGACATCCGTTGATACAAGGCATGTTTTTACACTGAAGACAGCGGTTTGCTTCACAAACAGCCTGATCTTCTGTATAACCAAGAGCAACTTCTGCCATCTGGCGAGCGCGTTCTTTTGGTTCGCGACTAGGCATTTCCATCTGTGGAATTGCCATGCGGTCTTTATTTGCAAGTTCTTTGCCTGCAAGTTTAGCCAATTCTTCTTTGGCGATTTTATCTAATTCTTCAATAGTCTTATGTGCCATACTAATTTCCTATATGTCTTAATCCAACCCAATTTCAGTGTGCCAAAATTGCAAGCGGATCCCAGCGACGGCAAAAATCAAGGTAACCTTCCACAGGACTCCTTCCTTAATTTTTGCCTGCGTCCCACTTTCACTTTTGGCAAATGCCTTTAAGTAGATTAAGCCTTTTCGTTATTTTGCAATCTTATCAGCTGCGGCCTGCATGCGGCATTTGTGGGCTTCTTCTACTGACTTGAAGCTCTTCATACGCATCATCATGTTGTCCCAGTCTACCTGGTGAGCGTCGAATTCTGGTCCGTCTACACAAACGAACTTTGTTTCTCCGCCGATTGCAACACGACAACCACCACACATACCTGTTCCGTCGATCATGATTGTGTTCAAAGAAACTGTTGTTGGAACATTGTAAGGCTTTGTTGTTAAAGCACAGAACTTCATCATGATTGGAGGTCCGATTGCGATAACTTCAGCTGGAGGAGTCTGGCTTTCGCACATTTCCTTAAGAGGAACTGTAGAAACACCCTGACGACCTGCAGAACCGTCATCTGTCATGATTATAACTTCATCGGCAATAGCCTTCATTTCATCAACATAAATCAAAAGATCCTTTGTGCGGGCAGCAATTACAACGATTACTTTATTACCAATTGCTTTGTGAGCCTGTACGATAGGATAGCAAGGTGCAACACCAAAACCACCACCAACTACAACTACAGGACCGTCTTTCTTTTCGATTACAGAAGGATTTCCAAGTGGTCCAAGCAGGGCAGCAAGCTCATCGCCTTCATTCTTTTCTGCAAGCTGCATTGTTGTAGCCCCAACAGCCTGGAAAGCAAGCGCAATCCATCCCTCTTCGGCATTTGCGTCTGCAATTGTAAGTGGAATTCTTTCGCCGAATTCTGCATCAACCTGCAAAATAATGAACTGTCCGGCTTTACGGTTTCTGGCAATTTCTGGAGCCTCAACCTTCATGTACCAAGTTGCGGAAGCACCGCAAAGCTTGCGTTTTTCAAGAATCTTAAACATACCAATATTTCCTTCAAATCAAAATATTGGTAGAAGTATACACTAAAAGAGAATTTTTATCTATTAGAAATGACAAAAAGTTAGAATTTGTAAAAATGAACGCACCCCGACACAAGACGTACGGAGTACCGTTCGTTCTCATAAGGTATTGCAGTCAGGTTCAATACCCATTATACGACGCAAGCGTCTGGATATTAACCCCTCCGTACGAATAAAAAACTTCAGATCAAGAAATTACAGGCAAAACCGCGCTCTTGCACGCCGAACGAAAAATTGCTCATAAACCATCAACATTGCCGATTTTATGACTAAAATCTGATTTATTCCGGAGACTCCTTCTATCGCGCAATATTATTAATATCTCATAATTAAAAACCAATTGCTAAATTAACAAAAGCGCCTGCGCCGGAGCCCTTAAAGCTGTTCACAAAGTCGGCACCCTGAACAGAAACGCCTAAATCAAGTTCGCAGACTCTGAAATTAAACAAAAGCCCAAGCTCATGCTTAAAAAGCTCATTCTTGTACTGAGTTTTTACCCATGTACCAAGCATATGAACAAACCGCATTTCACAAGACAGATCGTATTCAAAGTAAGAGACAGCATCTTTTGTAAACATATATTTTACGCCAAGACCACCTAGAGCACCAAAAGTACACCAGCGACCAAACGGCCTCCATGCAAGCTGAATACCAGTTCTGAACGGTCGACTTACATACTTACCTTCGGAACCATAAACTTTCTCATTTTCAATATATTCAGGATCATTATAGTCCCCATTGAACATTTCCTTCATACCCGGCAAATAAAAATTAAATCCATATAAAACATCCGCAGAATGAGTCAGATGTCCTGGAATGAAAGGAATTCGTATATAGGCACCCCCTTGCAGAGTATTAAATATCTTATGTTCAACATTAAGACCTAAATCAAATCCCCAGCCAAGCCAGGCATCAGAAGAAACTGAAGAAAAAGTTCCGTCAAAAATCGGCTCAAGATCTGTAAAGGAATAATATCTTAGCTGAGCAAAAGCACCAACGTTAAGGCTTCCGTCATAAGAATTCACATAAGAAAGATTTGCACGCTGAGATTCAACATGAATCAAAGGGCGTATAAATGCAGGAACAACGCTCACATGGAATCCGAACAGATCAAACCCAACAGAAATTTCTGAATAAGCGAAAGAATCAAAACAAACGCTGCCACCAACACTCAGCGGCTCATAAAGCTTAAACCCTTTGCCAATATAATCAAACATTTCCTTTGAAACGACAGCCTCGCCATAACCTTCCAATCCTGAACAAATATTAATATCAAGCTTGTTCTTCAAATCAAAGCCAATATAAACTTCAGAATTTAAGAAAACATTCAGCTTCCAGCCACCTTCGGGCATTTTATCACTTACTTCATTAAGATCAATTTCAAGTTCTTTCTTAAACAGGTCCTTTACATTAAAAAAGTTATTAGAAGCACCAAAGTCGGTTTTCATACCAATCTGAAAATATCTGTGCGGCAGGCGAATAAGATTATTATTATTAAAATTACCTCCCAACTTTTCAAACTCTTTTTCATCAAGATAGTCTTCCGGGGAACCAATTTCGTCCAAATCATCAATTTCTTCCGACAGATCAGATACATCCGCAATCTCAGAATCTTCCGGAGAAATATCTCCGTCAACATCAGCTGTCTGCCCCAAATAATCATTCTGCTGTTCCTGCATTTCGTTTTGTCCAAGCTGTTCATTCAGCAACATGTGTTCAGTCTGTCCCAAAACATCTTCCTGATAGACCTGTACACCTGACTGCCCGTTCTGTCCTTCAGCAGAGGCCGCAGGTTTCTCTAGAACTTCCTTAAGAGCTTCTCCAAGTTCAAATTCATCCGCCTTAAAATCCGGATTTTCTTCATATTCTACAGGATTTTCTTTAGAAGCCTTAGCCTTTTTCTTCGGCTTTGCAAACAAAGAACCGTCCGCTATGAATAATAATATCAAAAAAAGTAAAAAAATCTTTTTCATGGTTATGCTTCCCAAACGCTTACTTTTCCATTCGCATAAATACGAATCGCGGAATTCATGGTTATACTTGCATTCCTTGGAACAACAACAGTTCCCTTTGGTGCATTCAAAGTCATAGTTGGCATAAAGTTACATACTTGAAGAATCCGCCTTAACTCAGAAGTCTCAAAATCAAACGTTCCCGAAGACAGGTTCAAAACCTTGTTCATAACAGGATCAGTACTTACAAACGATACGGTTCCAACCGTAACTCCGTCCGTATACTGCAAAAGATTATTATTCACCGTATAAATCAAAATCATTTTCTGAATTATATCAATGTATTTATCATAATCCGAAGTATCCGTAGGACTTGTACGCTCAAAAATATCAGTCCTATCATCAAGACCTCCTAATTTCAGAATATCAAGAGAAACATCGTCTATGAATTCCAGCTTAAGCGGCATTACTATACGTGCAGACAGCTTAATTGAAATTTCCGAAGATTCCTTTATGCTTTCAAATTCTTCCTTTGTAATTTCAATAATACCTGTCTGTCCTGTAGAAAGTTCAAAATTATATTCAATCTTAAGCGTATCATCAGCTGCAGATCCTGAATTAAGATGAGAATTTACGATTTCTGCTAGATCTGTCTTATAACTGTATTTACTATTTTCCAGATCAGAAACAACCATATCATCTCCTACCGTAATAAGCGCGATCTTTTCTGTTGCCGCTTTAATTTTATCACCATCTTTCATAAGTGAATGTCTCTGCGATCCGACAACACCGTTTATCGAACCTGTAAACTCAACATCATTAAAGACATCAAGCTTAGGAGCAACAGCATAAAGATAAACAGGAACTTCTGTAAATTTTAATTTGTTGATAAGAGTATCATCCTTAAGCACATCAGTAAGCCCCGAAAAAACAGATTTCACATTGAATCCCGTATCAATCGTATCCTTCAGAGCCTCTGTCCCTGCTATGGAAGATTTCAAGCCAACCTTTTTCCAGTCAAAGACAGGAGTTACGTTCATCTTTAATTTATAGGTTTCGCCCATCTTTATATTACTAAGAACTGCATAATATGGATGTTCAGAAGTGGCCCCCGGAAGTTTTAGATTTACCAAAAAATCAACGTTCTTATCAGAAGCCGGCTCAATGCGTTTTATAACTCCTGAATCAGTTTTAATTTCAACAGATTCAGACTTACCGGTAGTTCCAGACAAAAGTTTAACCGTCTTAGGAGAAGAAGAAGTACCCAGTCCAAAGAAACCGGAATAAGCCTCTACGGTAATGTCATTTCCTTCTGGAAGTCCGTTTTCATATTCAGCTGTAAAGCCTGATTCCGCAAGATCGATATACTGAACAGACTCCTGCAAAGAAGACGGCAACGTTTCTGAAACGCTTACAGTAAAATTGTCTTTCATGTCAGAAAGATCCACCGTGACAGAATCAAGCTCCTCTATAGAACAGTCAACTTTAAGCGAAACCGAAGAAACGCCTTCCAGCACAAGCGTAGAATCATCAATAGTAAGAGCAAGGGATCCTTTCACTTGCATTGCCTTATTGTAATAAGTTTTTTCCGCAAGATCCAAATACCTGTTAATAAAATACGACTTTCCCGCCTCGCCTGCTCCAGAACCAATATCCCCGTCAGAAGCTGTAAGTCCGCCCGCAAATGAAAGCGATGAAGATACTCCAACATTTTCCCAACCGGACGGCATTGCAGAAACCACAGCAACATGCCCCGTCTTAATCTTACTGCTTACAAAACTGCCGTTCGATGACATTTCTATGTTTTTATCAATTGCAATAACTCCGTCACTTCCCAAATCCATAGAAAGTCCGGTAATCTTACGAATCGTCAAGTCCTCAGAAAAACCAAAGCTCATTTTGTATGAATAGATTCCACTGCCACCCGAAGCATTTCCAGAAACATCAACATTAAAGTTCTTACCAAATGTGGCACCTGTCAAAGGAATATTAAGAACAGCAGACTCAGAGCCGGTGACCGTAACAGAGCCGGAAGATGTTCCACTGGAAGTCTCAACCTTCATAATAATATTTGCAGTCATATTTGCAGGCGCATCAGCAGAAGAGATAGAAACCTGCATATAACCGCCCGAAAATTCAATGTTTTTAAAAGTCGGATTAGAAATAACCATCGGCAAAGTAACCGAAGTTATGCTACCAGAGCCTGGCACCGGAATAGTTTTATCCGCAATAGAAGCCGACGACCTGATCTTTTTGTTTATATCCGGCAGTTCAATCGTCTCCGAACATGAAACACCTCTAGAAACATCAGGAATTTCAATATCCCTGTCAAAGCTCATCCCCTTCAAACTTTCCGAAAAATTCATATTTGAAAGATATTCCCCGATATTAACTGGGATTTCAGAAATCGCCATGTCTATCATATACTTCTGAACGCTGCAAGTTCCGTTAGGATTGTAATCATAAATAGACATATTATTTTCAGAAGATATAGAATCCCTCAGAGTATCTACAGAAAGATACTCTGCCAAATCCTGAGTAAAATTACCAAGAGAATAATTATACTGCGTGTTAGTTTTTATATAGATTTTTTCTGGAATACCAAAATCATTCGAACAGGAAAAAGCCAGCAAACTTGCTATAAAAATTAAAAAAAACATCGTCTTTTTCATAGTGCGTTTAGTATAAAGTAAATAAAATATAATGCAACAAAAAAAGCCCCTGAAACACTTAAAAACGTCTCAAGATCTTTTAAATTTCTTCTATAAAACACGGCGCCAACTTATTCAGCAACGGGTGTTCCGTGGCCCGCTGACGCTTGGTCTCGCTAACGCTCGCCTGGCTTCGCCACCACTCCATACCCAGGCGCAGTTTTTTTTCATCCAGCCATAAAGTGCGCAGCGTGGCGGAAAATATGCACAAATGCGCATATTTTCCGCCATTCTGTACTTGCCCTGATTCAAAATTAAAAGGCCTTTCTAGGTTTAAATTACCTATTATGCAAAGCCGCAATCTGTGCGCAAGCACAAACGTCAATAACTTCCTTACTGAACCCCGAAGCGAAGCTACTTTTTAAGTAGCGCAGCGAAGGGATTATAACTCATTCCGTCATCGCTGCCATAACTGCGACCACCGCGTTCACGGCCTGTGCCTGCAAACTGTTTCGCTCCGCCACGGTCGTTAGCCTTACGGTCATTAGCTCCCGCAGAAGCACCAGAACCTTTTCTTACAACAACAACCTTTCTTGCAGTTCCAGAAGCAGATCCATCTGATGAAGCTGCACGGCTTGCAACTGACTGTCCAATACGGCTCGCAGCGTCGCTCTTAAGGCTCAAGCTGATTCGTTTACGGTCTTTATCAAGTCCAATGATAGTAAATTCAAAGATGTCTCCGACTTTAACAACTTCCATTGGATCTGTTACAAAGTTGTCGCTCAATTCACTCACGTGGATAAGGGCCGTTTCGTGCAAACCAATGTCTACAAAGGCACCAAAGTCTACTACATTCTTGATTTTACCTGTTACCTTCATTCCTTCTTTGAGGTCTTCAAACTGAACAACACCCTTCTGCATGATTGGAGCCGGGTATCCGTCACGAGGGTCTCGGTTTGGCTTTTGCAATTCTTCTATTATATCGTTAAGAGTTGTTTCACCAATGTTATATTTTTCGCAGAGTGCCTTGCGGCTTGCGTTATCAATCTTGTCGCCGGCTTTTACCTTAGGAAGAACTTCGCGGGCAACATCGTAGTTTTCTGGGTGAACCCAAGTATTATCGAGAGGGTCTGAGCTTTCTGCAATCTTCAAGAAACCAGCACACTGTTCAAATGCCTTTGGTCCAAGGCCAGGAACCTTCTTAAGGTCTTCGCGGCTCAGAATCTTGCCGTTTGCATCGCGGTATTCGGTAATCTTTTTAGCAGTTGCCATTGTAATGCCCGATACATAGCTCAAAAGCATGTAACTTGCAGTATTGAGGTTTACACCAACCTGGTTTACAACCGAACCTACAACTTCGTCCAAAGTTTCACCAAGTTTTTTCTGGTTTACATCGTGCTGATAAAGCCCAACACCGATTGCCTTAGGGTCAATCTTAACAAGCTCGGCAAGAGGATCCTGCAAACGGCGTCCCATACTGATAGCACCACGGATTGTAAGGTCAAGCTCTGGAAATTCTTTTGTTGCAACTTCACTTGCAGAATAAACAGAAGCACCTGATTCATCAACTACAGTGTATTTTACATCTGCATCGGCATAGTTTTCGCTGATTACCTTTGATACAACTTCCTGAACTTCCTGGCTTCCTGTTCCATTACCAACAGCAACAACCTGAATATCATACTTATCAATTGCATCATTCAACTGCTTGTAAGCATCCTGAGGATCCTGAACCTGGAAAATCTTAAAGTAACCGAGGTATTTTCCTGTTTCATCGAGAGCGGCACACTTTGTACCAGTGCGGATACCTGGGTCGATTCCAAGAACGCGGCTACCCTTAATTGGCTGGGTCATCAAAAGGTTCTTTAAGTTTTCGCTAAAGATTCCGATTCCGTGTTCATCCGCTTCATCTGTTTCATCACTGCGGATTTCGCGTACAACAGCAGGAGAAAGAAGTCGAACAACACCGTCTTCAATTGCTTCTTTATGATACTTATTGTTTACAACAGTGCGGCGAGTAAGCAAATCAACTGCGCTGTCTACGTCAACATCGATTGTTACATCAAGAGCGCCTTCCCGTTCTGCACGGTTAATTGCAAGGATGCGGTGTGGTTTAATCTGGTTGAGAGGTTCTGTGTAATCCCAGTACATCTGGTAAGTAGACATCTTGGCAGCCTGTTCTTCTGTCTGACCGTCAGGAACAATACCTTTTGTCTTAATATTTCCTTCACTCATGTACAAATCATGAATTGCAGAACGGTTGTTTGTGTCCTGGCTTACGCGTTCAGCAAGAATATCCTTAGCACCATCAAGGGCATCCTGAGCAGTTTCTACATTGAGGGCAGCATCTTCATTATCTGTCTTGATGTACTTTTCCGCTTCTTTTTCGATGTCTGCATCGTTCATTGTGAGCATTGCATCAGCAAGAGGTTCAAGGCCCTTTTCCTGTGCAACCATACCGCGGGTCTTCTTCTTTTTCTTGAATGGAGCCCAGAGGTCTTCTAACTCAGTAAGAGTTGTGGCACCCATACAAGCGGCATAAAGAGAATCTGTGAGTTTTCCCTGCTTAAAAATACCCTTTACGATTTCGAGGCGGCGTTCTTCAAGATTTTTATATGTTTTGAACAAGTGGTCTGTATCGCGAACCTGAACTTCGTTCAAATTGTCATGCTTTTCTTTTCGGTAACGGCTGATAAAAGGAATCGTACATCCTTCGTTTACCAGGCTGATTACTGCGCTAACCTGCTGAAGTCTAATCTGCAATTCTTCAGCAATTTTTTTCATAATTTCAACTTCGTTAACAACTAAAGCGTCGATTGATTCTTGTGTAAATTCCATAGTAAATGAGATTCTATCTGAAAAACAAAAACAGTGTAAAGGGCAAAACTTCAGTTTTACAAAGTGTTTTTTAACGCTATAAATCAAAACAAAAACGCTAAGGACATAACTTAATTAAAAAAAAGCTCTCAATCGAAAATATTTATCAAGACCGCCCGCCAGCTGGCTACACAGCGTTGAATTCCAGACACTATATACGTTGCAGCTCCCGTGGCAACTCAACAGAATTATTTTGAAAAATATTTTTCTCCTTCGCGCTATTTTTTATTGCATTGCCACAACAAAAGTCTTTTTTTTCCGTCAAAAATGCCCGCATCCCCATTATTTCAGCAATTTTTGCAAACATGTAAAAAAACGGCATTCCGGCTATTAAGCCCTGTTTATTTTCTATCATCTCGAAAAAATTTTCTATCTTTTTTTTCCCTTCTGTTGTAGAATTATCTCTAGAGAGTTCCGTAAACTTCCTTTCTCAATTGTAAAAGGAATCAACGAGGATAACTTATGAACAACTTAGTAGAAGAAATAATTAAGGGACGTAAGACATTTTTTATCGCTCCTGACAGGACGCTTTTTCCTCAATCTTATTTGGAAGAATACCTCACACTTGGTTATGAATGCTATTTCATCGATACAGATATTTTTCTCCCTATCGAAGTAAAAGTAGACATCATACTTTCCGTCTTTAAAGATTCAATTCTTTTTTTCAATATAGACTCTCCTATCCAGGGAACGTCCTGGATTCACCTTATAAAAGGTATGCAAGAAAAATATCCGAATGCATTGTTCGGGGTTCTCTACACAAAGAGACAGTCTCTTTCCGAAAGACAGAATATCGAGCGGCAGTTTCTCTACACAATGGGAATCCAATGCGGCTGCATCCAGCTTGAATACCAAAAAAGAAACAACTTTCAGATTATCGAACAGGTTCTTTATGCAAATCAGGCAATGGGACGCCGAAAGAATGTCCGCGCAGTATGTTCTGCGAACTGTTCATTCCAGCTAAACTTAGAAAAACAGGGCTCCATTCAGAACAAACTTACAGATGTAAGTCTTTCACACTTTTCTTTTGTAATCCCGGAAGGACAACTTGAACTTGCTGATTACGAAAAAGTTCCCGACATCGCATTTACAATACACGGTCTAAGATTCAAGTCCGATGCAGTACTTTACATGACCCGTCAGGTAGAGAACGGCATCCTATACGTCTTTGCATTTCAGACAAAATCAGGTCAAAATGGTCTTGATCCTGTAAACAAGCAGCTGCTTACACCAAAGCTCTACGAAATAATGATGGAAAACTGCATGGACTTGCTGAACAAACTGTTTACATCCGCAACCAGAAAGCGGGACAGCACAGAAGCCATATCAGTCCTTCAGTCAGTAGATTAACCGCGGTTTTGTAAAGATAAAACTTTCTGCGCTTTAATTTTGACATAAAAAAAAATGCATATACTACCGGATTTTTCAGACAATACAAGACTGTAAATTTCCGGCATATTTTTTTATTTTCAATTGATTTTTTTAAATTCCGCTTTACAATTAATATCTATGGAATACTTTCAGAATCTTGTTGAATACTTTGACGAATTTTTTCTGGCAGAACAGGATGTTTGCGAGTTCATAAAAAAAGTCGCGTCGGATTATCCCAAACCAGGAAAATTATTACAGATAGCCTCTGGCTCCGGCTCATTGGCCTTGTCACTTTCTAAAAACGAACTGGACGTAACCGGCCTGGAAACCTCCCAGCCGCTCTTGACTTCAGCAACATTGAAACGCCGTACGCAGCTGCTTTCAATCCGTTTTTTTAAGCTTTCAATCCTTGAAATGAGCAAATTTCTCGGAAAGGGGTTTTATAATGTAATTTTCTGCCTTAACAACAGAATTGCATTTATAAGAAACGAAGAAACAATGCAGCAGTTCTTCAACGACTGTAAAATGCTTCTTTCTGAAAACGGAAAGCTTATACTGCAATTGTACAATTATGAAAAATTCATAAAAAAAACCGCAGCTCCTGCAGATAAAAAATCCCCAAGAGCTACTCTTTCAACCAATATAAGATTTTCCAAAAAAGGAACAGCAACGATAAATCAATATATAGAAAACGGACAGAGCAAAGCAATCCCTGTATTAGAAGAGGAACCGATATTTCCGCTGACAAAAGCTAAAATAACGGAATTCGCTGGTAACGCAGGTTTTAAAAAAGTTGATTTCTATACAAATTTTAAAAAGGATGCATACTCCGACGATTCTGATGAATTAGTCTGCATCATTGCTTAATTAAAGAAAACTAAGCTAGTCAATTTTCCATTTATTATTATCACGAACGAATCTTTTTGCATTTACCTCAAGCAAACGGCCATCTTCGCTCAACATCTTTACCATTGAGGTAAGCGGATTTACTTCTGTAATCTTAAAATTTGTTCCGTCATAATAAATGTGAACACCTTCATTAGGCAGTTTCTTACGGGCTTCATTGTACCAGTCAAATTCATAAGAAAGACAGCAGAGAAGACGACCACACTGACCGCTGATCTTAAGCGAATTCAGAGAAAGGTTCTGATCTTTTGCCATTTTTATGGAAACTGGCCGAAGCTTGTCACTTACAGAATGACAACAGAACGGCCGGCCGCAAACTCCTAATCCTCCGACAATACGGGACTCATCCCTAACACCGATCTGACGGAGTTCTATGCGCATTTTAAACACGCTTACAAGATCTTTTACAAGTTCACGGAAGTCTACGCGGTTGTCCGAACTGAAGAAAAACAATGCCTTTGGTTCATCAATAAGAAAATGAACCGTAATAAGCTTCATATCAAGCTTATGATAAGCAACCTTTTCCTTAAAGACTCTGCCCGCTTCCTTTTCTTTTATTTCAAATTCCCTGGCTTTTTCATAATCTTCTTTTGTCGCTTTGCGTTCAATTACGACTATATCAGCAGACTTAATTCCGACCGGTTTTTTTGAAATTCCAAGAACCTTAGTCATATCGCGACCATAACGGGTCTGAATTATAACAGATTCTCCAACACGAACATCTATATTTTTATCATTCTTTGCATAAACTGACTCGCATGAATAAGCAAGTTTAAGATTATACAAAGGTCCGTCATAAACAAATTCCTCTCCAGAATCATTTGTGTCACCGTCTTCAAGGGCAGAAAGATTTATATTTTCACTATCTATATCGTTTTCAAAAATATCACTCATATTCACCTCTGATTATAACTTATACAGCCAAAAAATCCACTAATAAACCTTTTATTTCATCTACTTTTGACAAAAAGGCAAGTTTATCAGCATGACTTTGTAAAAGCATAGAAGCCAGTTCATCAAGTTTTGTATCAATAACATGAACCTGAAAATACGGATCACGGGGTGCAGTTTCTTCGAAAAAAACACCTTTTACCCTTCGCTTTCCAAATCTTTTTATCTTCGTAACTTCATAATTATTTTTCTGAACATAACGCAAGAACTGACTTATAGATTTGCGGAATTCTGCAAAATTTTCCGGAGAAAGATTATCATTCAACTTGTCTGCCGCCGCATCAACAGCATCCTTCAGATAAACGACAGCTTCCTCTACAGAAAGTCCCGCAATTTCAACAGGAAGCCCTGCCCCTGCAAGCTCTTCCATTTCACGGCTTTTATCCACCATTGATGAAAAAGATGTTTTCCGCGATTTTTCGATTTTTGATTTATCTTGATTTTTTTGCGATTCCTTAGATGCCAAAGCCGAGGCTGAAAAATATAAAGACGAGCTTAACGGATCTACATTCATGAAAGGACAGCCTTATCCCGGATCGCTTTTGCCTGCAGGAATTTATTGGATTCTTCCTCAAACCGTTTTTCATCTTCCAAAGAAATACAATATCCGTGAAAAATCACCTTGTCTTCCATCTGAACTTTACGCGAAATAATATTTCCAATTACAGCGGATGAAGTTAAAAGCTTTACACCTTCAGGAGCAGTAACGTCTCCAAGAACAATACCACCGATTATTGCTGATTTTGCCTTAAGATTACCCTGAATTCTCGCCCTTTCACTAATGATTACGGCCCCGTCAGTTTCAATATCACCGTCAATATCACCGTCAATACGAATAAAACCGTTCACTTTAAGGTTACCCTGTATAAATGAACCGTTTCCCACAAGAGTATTGATTGAAATATCGTCTGCTCTGAATGCCATATTTTTTTACTTAGAAAGTTTTACGTTGATGTATTTTCCAGGATCTACTACGTCAGACCCAATATGAACTTCATAATGAAGATGAGGACCAGTAGTAACACCAGTATTACCGATGTTCCCAATTACCTGTCCCTGGTTTACAAATTCACCTTTCTTTACACGGATAACACTCATATGTGCGTAACGTGTATACATACCATGCTTATGACGGATGATTACGTGGTTACCAAAACTTGAATCATAACCAACAGTTACTACCTGTCCGTTTGCAGTCGCCATTATAGGATCGCCGCTACGCCATGTAGAAAAGTCAATTCCCTTATGAATATACCACTGCCCTGTAATAGCGTGAATTGTAGGCCCAAACTGCTGCGAAATATGCACATTAGGATTGTTCACCGGCCAGATGTTAGGAATTTCCCGGAAAAGAGAGTTCTGGTTATCAAGCATCTTACCGATCTGTTCAATAGGCTGAACAGCCTCTTCAAGATATGTTGTAAGAGAACGGATATCCGAACTTTCACGGACAGAACCACTTACAGAATTCCTCGAACTGAACAATGAAGAAAGATCTCCGTTGTTTATAGAAGCCTGAGAAACATTATTACTTCGGTCAAGTCCTAAAAGGGCAAGACTCTGAGACAGCGACGACTGAAAGCGTTTTGCTGCCTGAAGCAGGTTTGTATTTTCATCTCGAAGTTCGTCAAGACTAGCAAGGGTTTCGCGGTTCTTGTTCATAAGACTAGAAATCTCTGCACCGGCAAGAACTGCGCGTCTATTAAAATAGAAGAATGATGAAACAATTCCGACCATCATTATTATTCCAAGACAAAGAGCGAATACATTCGTCTGGAAGTTTATAACTTTACTCTGAGAATGAGGAACTATCATTACGGTAAGCTTGCTGTCAAAAATCTTAAAAAGACGCGCAAAAAAAGTTCCGATTTTTTTCAAAAAAGAAATAAAACTATTATGAACATTCGAAGCGATTTTCTTTTCAATTTTTTTGTATTTATGAGTCTTTGCCAATTCTTTTTTCCTTAAAAAATTTCTATACTACGCAAGATCATCAAACTATTTTGCAGTATAGCATACAGAACAAAAACATGTCAAACTAGCATAACAATCCTGCCAAATGCAAACGCATTATACACTTAAAAAAATCAATAAAACTTATACATGTCAAAAGAGTTTCAAATCGGAATACGTCTTTCAAAAACGGCACACCAAGTAACCACGAACGCAGCTATACCTTGAAACCATGCAAATTGCCGGTAACACAGCACCATAAACAAGCTTTTTTTTGAAAAACCGTTCTCCCTGATTCCTCTTTTTGAATCTTCCGTAAAATTGATTTCACTTAAGCTCAGCAGTTCAAGGTTGACAACTCCAAAATCCTATATTATCTTTATCGGTAGGAACGTACTATATCAGTACAGTTTTTTAGGACTTTCCAGTCCTCATAATACTCTTTTGGAAGAAAAGCAATGCAATTTTTTGATACTCATGCTCACATCGGGCTTATATACGATGATCCTATAGAACAATTACGCGTAATTCAACAGGCTAAGCAGGCTGGTGTAACTCGCATAGTCAGCATAAGCAACAGCCTTCTTGATTTTGAGAAAAATTACCCTAACCTCAAGGCCTTTCCTGGAATCTACCATGCAGTCGGCGTAGCTCCTTCTGAAGTTACTAACCCAGGAAGTGATTATATAGAAAAGATTGAACGATACATTGCAAATCCGAATGTTGTTGCAGTCGGCGAAACAGGCCTTGATTACTACAAGCAGTTCGGAGACAAAAGGTCTCAGATTGAACTTTTTATCACACAGCTTGAACTTGCACAGAAGCATAATCTGCCGGTTATCATCCATAACAGAGATGCCGGAAAAGATATTTTTGACGTTCTTTCTGACAGAATGCCAGATTCCGGTGCTATTTTCCACTGCTATTCAGAAGATGCAGAATATGCAAAAAAGTGCCTCGATATGAACGTATATTTTTCGTTCGCCGGAAATCTCACTTATCGAAATGCACGAAACCTGCACGAAACAGTAATGAATATTCCACTGGACAGAATCCTTATCGAAACAGAAAGCCCGTTCATGGTTCCTGCCGAATTCCGTGGAAAGCGCACCATGCCGGCTTACCTTACATCTACAGCAAAATTCCTCGCAGAAATGCTTGAAATGGATTTGGAACAGCTTAGCGAACAGCTTTGGAAAAACAGCTGCAAGATTTTCAAGCTGCCGGAAGCATAATGCTGTATCATCCTGTAAAAATCGGCTCTTTAGAACTTAGCGGGAACCTCTTTCTTGCACCGGTTGCCGGCTACAGCGACAGGTCGTTCCGTTCTATCTGTATTAATCAAGGTGCCTCGTTCACCTATACAGAAATGGTAAGCGCAGAAGCCCTTGTGCGCGGAAACTGGAAAACCGAAGAACTTATGGCGCGCGCGCCTAACGAAAAAGCGTATTCCGTACAGATTTTCGGCGGCGAAGAAGACGTAATGGCAAAGGCAACCGAAATTGTAATTTCTAAAACAAACTGCGAAGTTATAGACATAAACTGCGGCTGCCCTGTTCCTAAAATCATAAAGACCGGAGCCGGCTCCGCACTTACCCGCGATCCTGAACGCCTCGGCAAAATCCTTAAAGCTGTAAAAGATGCAGCTGCAGGACGATGCGCCGTAACAGTAAAAATCCGTTCCGGCTGGGATGCAAAAACAATAACATGGAAGGAAGCTGCCCTTGCAGCCCTTGAAAACGGCGCAGATGCAATCACAATGCATCCCCGCACAAAAGCACAGGGCTACGAAGGTTTTTCTGACTGGACTAAGCTTAAAGAGCTTAAAGAACTTACAGCCGGCAGGATTCCAGTATTTGGTTCTGGAGACCTTTTTAAGCCGGAAGATGCAAAGAAAATGATGGAAGAAACCGGCTGCGACGGCGTAATGTTTGCGCGGGGAGCAATGGGAAATCCGTTTATTTTTACAAAGACAATCCAGCTTTTACAGCGGGGTGCGTACGACGAAATTCCGGTCGGGGTTAGAATCAGGACTGCGTTCAACGAACTTGAAATGCTTGCAAAAGACACAAACGAAGCTCATGCCTGTATGGAAATGAGGAAGCGGTTCTGCGCCTATTCAAAGGGGATAGAAGGTGGTGCCGGCCTCAGAGCGCAAACAATTCACGCTAATAATATTGAAGATTATCATAAAATATTTGACGCATATTTATAAAACTATTAAACTTTTAGCATGAGTTTTTTTCAGAGCATTGCAGAATTCCTTGAATTTATATTTAACAAAAAATCTCCCGAAGTTCAGAAAAAAATTCAATTTAAAAAATTGGAAAAAGAACTTTCTGCTGCAGAACCGATTATTTTCAAAGGCGGAAAACTTCTTCCGAATTTTGCAGAAGCAATCAGAATTCTCTACATGAATTCAAAGCCGATAAACGATCTTCTTTATTCAACTATAAGCGGACCTGACGTTCCAAGGAACAGACGTTTTGAATCCCAGCTGGTAATAACAGGATTCAGTCCCGACAGCCAAAAATTAATAGACTCGCTTTCTTATGACGGACGAAAAAAACAGCTAGAAAATACAGCCATGACTACGTCCCAGATTTTCGACCATCAGCATAAGACCTTGGAAAAGCTTATTCACGAGCTCGGAACTGAACCTTTCCGCAGAATCGATAAAGAACTGAACAACTTGCATCAATTGAATGACTTTACGAAATTCAACTTCATGACAATTCTTCAGCTGTTCGATTCAAATTTTATCTCCGCAGATCTTCAATACAAACCGGCTTTTATGGAAATCTCCTTAGAGCGCATAGTAAACATCCTTGAAGACCTGTATTACGTTATGAGCGGTCTTTCTATCACTTCCAGCACATTGAATGCAATCAAAGCCCTGTGTTCCCTTATCTATGGAGAAGCAAACGAAGAAATTCAGCAGAAACAGCTTTCCGAAAATTTGCGCAAAATTGCTTATATTACAAAGCATATTCTGTCGCCGGAACGCCTTAAGCAGCTTATTATCTTTGCAAGGGGAGACATGAACTATTCCCCAAGAACAGCACACTATGAGGATTCCGCACGAAAGCATCTCATGGAAATGCTCCAGATGAAATTCAAGACAGATGAGCAGCGCATTAAAAACGAAATGAAAGATGAAAAAATAAATGGTGAGCTTCAGAACCTTTTCGGACAGACATTACTTCTTTCTCTTAAAGGCTACAACTCAACGACAAATGAAAAACTGCTAAAAAATGCACAACTAACCCTTTCTTGGATCATGCCTATGCAGATCCTTAAGACATTTCTTTCTATTTTTCTTACCGAACCAATCCGCGTTCTTCTGAACAATATAGTTATTGAAGGTTTTTTTAATAATTCTCAATACAAAACAGAATTTGCGGCAGACATTTACGCTGCGCTAGAAAGCATTGACAACCTTCAAGCTTTTGAAGACTCTTTCAGCAGCGGCAAACCCAATGACGTTGCAATTATAGACGGATACATAAAAGATGCGCACAACGACCCGGAATTCCTGAAAAAACTAGAAATGACAGTCACGAATATAAATACTCAAGCAAATAAGCTAATCAGCCGAGAATTAAATAGTTTAAATAAGCTGTCAAAACACGTTGAAGGGCTTATTCAGGATTCAAAAAAACCGACCAGCGAAGTTATTTCAAACTTAAAAGTCCTTATGTTCTCTTCAAGGAATAAAGAAAGCACGGACTTGCTGGAAAGACAATTCCCAAAATGGGAACTCTTTTTTGAAATAATGAAAAACTATGCCATCATTTCAGCATAGAAAAACAGGACAAAAAAATGGCTAAAATACGGCGCAAAAAGCAAAAAGACCTCATCGCTGATTATGAAAAGCGGATTTATGATCTGGAACAGCTCTTTGATATTTCCAGATCGTTCTGTGAAACCATAGAAACCTCAAAACTCATGGAATCAATTTCCTTTTCATGCATGGCGCAGATGCATGTAACAAATGCCGGTATTTTTGTCCTTGACCTTATAAATTCTGAAAACTACACCTTGGAAACTCAGCAAGATGATTTAACCGTCGATTCAAGAAAAAAATGTGTAATTCCTTCGTCAGACCCGATCATCAAAGTTCTGACAGATGACAGGCAGCCTGTAACATTAGACTGCCTTTTAAAAAAATGCCCTGAAACACAATGCAAAGAAATTTTCCGCTCCTTAAACCCGACTCTTATAATTCCGCTTATTCAAAAACAGCACCTGAACGGAATCCTATTCCTTGGAGAACGACTTACTCTTGAGCAGGATTCCGACACGGAATACACCGATTACGAAAAAAAGCTTATCTCTGATATTGCCTCTCTTGCTGCAATTGCAATAAACAACGCAACAATGATTGAACGTTCATCAACCGACATGATGACCCAGCTTAAGCTTAAATATTATTTCTTCAATTCGCTTACAGAAAAACTGGACATTGCGATGGCAGAAAACCATCCGCTTTCTGTCCTTATGTTTGACATTGACTTCTTTAAAAAATTCAACGACACCTACGGTCATGAATGCGGAGACTTTGTACTTAAGGAAGTTGCCAGACTTATAAAAAACTGCCTTAGAAACGAAGACCTCGCAAGCCGCTACGGCGGGGAAGAATTTACAGTCCTGCTTTGCGAAACAAAAAAAGACGATGCGATGATGATTGCAGAACGCATAAGATCAAGCATAGAATCAAATGATTTTATATTTAAAGGTCAAAAACTGAAGGTCACTATTTCGGGAGGAGTTGCTGTATTTGACAGCAAGACAAACCCTGTTCTAAACCCTAAAAAGCTTGTAAACCAGGCAGATCAGGGACTATATATGTCAAAACACAACGGACGTAACAGGATTACATACGCTCATCCATCGCTAGTAACAGACATGGACACGGATTCCGAATAAAATGAATAATCCGATCAGAAAGCCATTTACTTACACATATTTTTCCGCAAGCCTTTACCTGATAGCACTCAATTTTGCAGTATTTTTTTTGACATATATTTTTCCTGACATTCCATATTATCTTTCTCTGAATCCAGGAATGTTTTTATACAAACATATGTACTGGCAGATTTTTACATACATGTTCGTTCATGGAAATTTTTCCCATATCATCTCAAATATGATCGGACTTTTTTTCTTTGGAATGACGGTAGAAAGAGCTGTCGGTTCAAAGGAATTCCTTACAATGTATTTTATCTGCGGACTAGCGAGCAGTTTTTGTTCATTAGGATATTTTATACTGACAGATACTTACAGAGTTCTTCTGATGGGAGCGAGCGGTGCAATTTTTGCGATAATGCTTTCATACGCAGTTATTTTTCCGCGTGCAAAAATTTTTATATGGGGAATCATTCCAGTTCCTTCACCTTTACTGGTAATAATATATGCGCTCATTGAACTATTCAGCCAAATTTCCGGCATGGGCGGCTCAGTAGCGCATTATGCTCATCTTTTTGGGTTTGCAGCCGCATATCTCTACTTTATAATCCGCATGGGGATAAATCCGCTTACTGTATGGAAAAACGCATATTTCAACTGATAATAATTTCCGCTATTCTGATTGCCGGAAAGATCATTTCTCTTTCTGCACAGGTTCCCGATTATACAAGAACGATAAGGATTCACACCTGGGCAGAATTAGACGCATACCCGGAACTTAAAGAGGCACAAGATCTTTCCAGTGGCCAGTGGGACTACCCTATAAACAGAATAAAGCAGGTTTCTCCGTTCCTTATAGAAGGAATGGTTTACGGATGGAATTTTACTTATACACCATACGACAAATCCCGCAACATAAAAGAATATTTTGAAATCACCCCTATAAAAAAACTCTCTGAAGCTGGTGGTAGAATAATATATGAACAGCCGTGGATTCAGGATAATAAGCTTCACTGCTGGGCTTCATATAAAAGAGATGACGGTCAGATCTGGACTTACAAAAAATGGCAATCCCTTTCCACAGAGAAAATAAAAGGAATAGGTAAAGGAAGCATAAAACTGGGCTTTGATGGAATAACGGAAGGAGCAAAAGCCGCCCTGAAAGATGCAATACGGGCTCATTACCGCCCGATTGAAAAAAACAAGCCAAAAGAGATAACCGGCAAAGTCATAATCTACAAAGAACCAAAAATCGGGATTACAGAAGGACAATACATGGTCGAACTTGATTTTTTCCTAGAATCGGCTAGAATAGTTAAGTATGCAGCTTTCTAACAAGCGTACCATACGAGGAGGATTACTATGAAAAAATTAGTCGCCGTTATTTTCTCTCTTTTCGTTGCCCTAGGAGGAGCTTTTGCTCAGTCACAGGTTTCAGCACTCCCAGAGGATGAAATCAAAGTAGATCTTTCGGTAAAAGAATATACACCGGAGAACCAGCATCTTGATAAAGATGACCGCACAGGAAAAGTCAGAATCAAGTATGTTCCTATGGTAGATGAAGTCCGTATCTATTATACTACAATGTATGAAACATACGACAACGGTAAAGCCATGAATACCGTTCTTGGTTGTCTTGAAGATTTCCTTAAGGAAAACAAGTACTACCATTACAAGTACATGGAAAAGGACAGAGAGCGATACTTCAAAGATTCCCGCGGAATCAGGTGGGCCGAATATAGCTCTCATGTTAAATTCAGCCGCTAAAAAAATATAGGTTTACACAAAAATGGACATTTCAAACATCATCAAAAACTTGCACCCGCTTGAAGTAAAGGTGCTTCTTAAGTATTCAGATAAGGATTTACTTACATCTGAAAAACTGATCAAGGAGTTGGATTATAAGGAAGGTCATGCAAATCAGGCCTTCTCTTGGCTTAACGGTAAGGGACTTCTTAAAGAAGTCAGCAGGACACCGCACACATATTTTGAATTTACAGATATGGGACGCGCTCTTGCAGAATCAGGAACCGTTGAGGAACGTATAATCAACCTGCTAAAAGACGGAACTGCAAGGGCTCTCCCGGAAATTGCTGCTGCCCTTAAAATTGACAACAGCGCAGTCGGAAGTGCTTACGGACCTTTGGTAAAAGAAGGCGTTCTTAAAATGAACGAAGAGAAAAAGGTTTCGTACACTGGTGCTGAAATTCCTGCAAGAATTTCTGTTACTGTACAGCTTTTAAAGAAAGCTGCTTCTGCAGAAAACGGCCTTCTTGACAATGCAAGTCTTTCAAAAGAAGAACAGGATGTTATTGCTACACTTTCAAAAAAACGCGGTGCAACAGACAGTCCATTTAAAATGATTGAACGCGAAACTGTTACTAACCAGCTTACAGCAGACTGTGCTGCCGTAAAGGAAGCCCTGCAGAAAGCCGGAGTGACAGGTAATGAAATCGGTGAAATAACTTCAAAGATGCTTGCAAGCGGAGAATGGAAGAAAGGCACATTCCGCGGATACAACATTTCATTACAGCCTGCACGCATTATTCCGGGACGTACAAACCCATACGTTCAGTTCCTTGAATCAGTAAAGGACAAGCTTTGTTCTCTTGGTTTCCAGGAATTTGACGGTCCTCTTGTAGAAACAGAATTCTGGAACGGAGACGCTTTGTTCATGCCTCAGTTCCATGCAGCCCGCGATATTCACGATGTTTACCGCATCAAGAATCCTACACACGCAAAATCAATTGAAGAACCATATTTGAGCAACATTGCCCGCGTTCACGAAAACGGTGGCGACTCTGGAAGCCGCGGATGGAATTATTCTTTCGACCGCGAATTTACACGCCGCCTTATTCTTCGTTCACAGGGTACTGTTCTTTCTGCTCATCAGCTTCACAAGGCTGAAGTTCCAGGTAAATACTTTGGTATTGCCCGCTGTTTCCGCTACGACAAAGTTGATGCAACCCACCTTTCAGACTTCTATCAGACAGAAGGTATCGTAATCGGTGAAGAAGCAAACCTCAGAACCTTGCTCGGCTTCTTGAAAATGTTTGCAACAGAAATTGCAGGCGCTACAGAAGTTAAATACGTTCCTGGATACTTCCCGTTCACAGAACCATCTGTTGAAGTTCATATCAAACACCCTGTTTTGGGCTGGTTCGAACTTGGCGGTTCAGGAATCTTCCGTCCAGAAGTTACAAAGGCTATGGGAATCGACGCTCCTGTTCTTGCATGGGGTATCGGTATCGACCGTATGGCTTTGATGGCTCTGGGACTTAACGACCTCCGCGAATTGTTCTGCGAAGATATTGAACGTGTAAGATTAAGAACTGCAAAATTCTAGAATAGAAAAAAAATGGAGGTTTTAGAACCTCCATTTTTTTTTTGCTGATCATTTCGACAAGCTCAATGACCGTGTTTTATTCGTCAATTTCTACGCGCTTGATATGTGCGCCTAAAGACTGAAGACGTTCAACCAATTTTTCGTAACCGCGTTCAATCTGATAAACATTGCTTATGTGACTTTCCCCATGTGCTACCATTGCGGCAATTACCATTGCCATGCCAGCACGCACATCAGGAGAAACAAGACGGTCTCCATGAAGCACAGACGGACCGCACACAACAGCACGGTGCGGATCGCAGAGAGTAATCTGCGCACCCATGTTTATAAGCTTGTCTACAAAGAACATGCGGCTTTCAAACATTTTTTCAAAAATAAGAACAGTTCCTTCTACCTGAGTTGCAACTACAGTCATAATAGAAGTCAAATCCGGCGGGAATCCAGGCCATGGGGCATCATCTATTTTAGGAATTTTTGTTCCAACATCAGCGTTTGTTTTCATTTCCTGAACAGAAGAAACTGTAATCGAATCGTCGTCTGAAATCCATGAAATACCAAGCTTTGCAAAACCAACTTTCAACGGACGCATATCAAGATTTCCAATTCCCTTGATTGTTACACTTCCGTGCGTTGCCGCAGCAAGCCCGATATATGAACCAATTTCCATAAAATCTGGCCCGATTCCGAATTCGCAGCCATGCAGTTTCTTTACACCGTCAATATAAAGAATATTTGAACCAATTCCAGTAATTTTTGCCCCCATAAGATTGAGCATATTACACAAATCCTGAATATGGGGTTCACTTGCAGCATTTGTGATTGTCGTATGCCCTTCTGCGAGGACAGCTGCCATAAGAGCATTTTCTGTTGCTGTTACCGAACATTCATCCAGAAAGATGTCTGTTCCAATAAGTTTATTCGCTGTAAATACAAAGTGACCGTTTACCTTTACCTGTGCACCTAGTTGGGTCAGGGCTAAAAAGTGAGTATCCAAACGGCGACGACCAATTACATCTCCTCCAGGAGGAAGCATTTCTGCTTTTCCAAGACGGGCTACCATTGGACCTGCAAAAAGAATTGAGGCCCTTATTTTCTTTGAAAGTTCTGCCGGTATGCAACAAGCCTCTATATTCTTTGCTTCGATTTTCCAACTATGATCACTAAGATTCGTAGCCTTTGCACCAAAGGATTGCAATATATTCAGCATTACGGCCGTATCTTCAATATCTGGAACATTATGAAGAATGACCGGTTCATCTGTAAGCAAGGCAGCTGCAATACATGGCAAAGCAGAGTTTTTATTTCCACAGGCTGTGATAGTTCCCTTTATCGGAAAACCACCTTCAATTAAATATTCGTGCATTTTGATCCCTATCTTGTTTTATTCTCGGCGATTTTCTGAGCCAAGTTTATTAAAACATCTGTAGCAGCACTCATCTGATCAAGGCTGACCCATTCATAGCGACCGTGGAAATTGTGTCCTCCAGTAAATATATTCGGACAAGGAATCCCCATTTCTGTAAGTCTTGAGCCGTCCGTACCTCCGCGAATCGGAACAAATTCCGGTTCAACACCAGCTGCCCGATAAGACTCCTCAAGGAATTCAACTACTTCCGGGTGATTATCCAAAACAGGCTTCATATTTTTATACTGTTCCTTTACTGTTACCGATGCTTTGCCACCAAAAGAAAGGGCTGCTGATTCTGCAAGAGTTTTTATAGTCTGAATTCGTTCCTTCATCTTTTCTAAAGAAAAATCCCTTAAAATCATAGAAACACGAGTTTCTTCAATAGAACCATTAATTCCCATTACTGCATAAAAGCCTTCATGATTTTCCGTTGTCTCAGGCCGTTCCCTTAAAGGAACAGAAAGAATAAATTCTCCGGCCATATTTATAGAGTTAATCATTCCACACTGACGGGCACTTCCCGTATGGCAGGATTTTCCGGTAAACACAATTTCAGCAGAATAGGCATTAAAACATTCAGTCTCAAGCTCGCCTGCATGTCCTCCGTCTACAGTATACGCAAACTTTGATCCAAGCAGATCCAACGGTACTCTATCCATTCCGTGACCGGTTTCCTCATCAGGCGAAAAAAGAACTTCTATCTTCCCGTGCTTGATTTCAGGATGAGTTACAAGATATTCAAGGCAAGTCATTATCGCAGCAACACCGGCTTTATCATCCGAGCCAAGCAATGTTGTACCATCGCTGGTTATTATTGTTTCCTTTTTTTCTGCACTTTGAAAAAGTGCTCTGTCGTTTTTTGGATCATGGCGCACACCGCACTGCAGGTCAATCGGAGTTCCATCATAAGCAGGATGAATAATAGGCTTAACATCCTTTCCTGTAACTTCTTCTACAGTATCTACGTGAGCCAGAAGACAGAAAGAAGGAACTTTTTCATATCCTTTTGACGCTGAAAGACTTGCATAGGTGTAGCAATTTTCTGTTACCTGAACTTTCTGAAGCCCCATTACAGTTAATTCTGCAGAAAGCTGTTTTGCAAGATCAAACTCCCTCTGCTCGCTAGGAATTATTCCTTCATCAGCTTTGTGAGTGTTGGATTCTGTCCAGATTTTTACATATTTGATAAATCTGTCCAACAATGATTTCTGAATGTCTGAGTCTTTGGTGACGTAATTCATTATTCCTCCTGAAAAAAGCACACAGTCAGGACCGGTTCAGTTCAGCCAACCCATTGCCGCGCCTATTATACTTGCACTTACAGTTGCCGCAGTTTCCGTGCGCATTACGCGCGGCCCCATGCCGCATCTTGTATAGCCGGCGCTTTCTAGAAGTGCACGTTCTTTTTCTGTCCAACCGCGCTCACTTCCAATGGCAGCAATAACCGTTTCCGGCTTTTCCGACTGTTCCTGAAGCAAATTAAAAAGCGCGCCTTTTGGATTCACATTATCCAGGCAAAGCTTAAGTTCTGAACAGGAATCGGCTTTTCCATAGCTTTTATCATCATTCAAAGGATTTGAAGAAACTGCTTTAAGACATTCCTGTAAGGTTTTATGTAGGAACAGTTCAGGAACATGCGTACTTGCCGCCTGAACAGTTCCGTCTATCAGCATTTTGTAAGCAGTTCCGTGTTCTACAAGATTTGACTGCATATATGATTTTTCACCAAGTTCTGTTCCTGTAAGATGAACTTCGCATACTCCAAGAGCAGCTATATCGCGCAAAAGCCTTTTGAGCTGAATCGGACGCGGAAAACCAATTATCATCTTAAGAGGATAAAGAAACTTTCCTTCTGTTTCCGGATTAAATGAAAAAAATATTTTTTTATCTTCAATTTTATTGATTAAAGCCGTACCTGCCATTCCATTGATTATTCCAGCAGAAAAAGAATCTCCTTCTTTCTTGTGAAGGATTTTTATTATGTGTTCACCGCGTTCATCATTTATGCTGAGCGGCTGATTTATTTCTTCCAAAGAAAAAAGACAGATATTCATGCTTACATTCTAACAGATATGTTTGATTTATTGTAGGGCTTAAAGTATATCGAAACTTACGTAGCGCCTTGATTTTTCTGTCCATGAAAGAACAGATTCGGTTTTCATGCCTTTCAGAAGGCTTGTTGTCCGTTGAAAATCAAAATCGCTCTCTGACACGCGTTTTGAATTGATATAGAAATAGATGATATGGCTCTTTAAATTTTCCGTAGTTTTAAAATTCATAAAAGACCTCCGCGATTTTTGAAAAGTTTTTCATGTAATTTCCGGATGCATTAATTTTGAATCGACATATTTCTTACAGATATTAAATTTTTTAAATTCAGAACGTTATTTTTCCTTATTTTTAAATTCATGTGTATAATATTTGTATGGTCAATTCGATTTTTGTATGTGAAAAAAAATTTTTTTCCTGCCCGATTGTAGAGCTAATGAGAAAATTTTTTACAGTGCTGCCAGTTTCATTCAGTACTGAATCAATTTATGATTATGTAAAAGAACCTTCTACAGCCGCCGTTTTCATCTATCTTCAGGATTTAAGTTCAGAATCAAAGGCCAAGCTAAAAAAAATTTGGCAACAGGGGTGTTCTAAGCCTGTAATTTTTATAGGAAACCGCGAAACTTGTATGCAACACTGCGAAATGGGTTCGCTTATCGTAAAGCAGTATATCTATACTCCGATTGATCAAGTTGAATTCCTTGGCAGCATACGGCATATTGCAAACGAAATTGAAGGTAAAGATGACCCTAAAAATGAATTCGGCAACGTAGTACCAGTTGCCGTCAAGCCTAAACACATTCTAATTGTTGACGATGATGCGATCTCCTTAAGAACAATGATGAACTGGCTTAAAGATGCGTACCAGATTTCTGTAGTAAAAAGCGGTTCTGCTGCCATTAACTTTCTTGATCAGGAGACTCCTGATCTTATTCTTTTGGACTATGAAATGCCGGACTACAATGGCCCCGAAACCCTTAGAATCATCCGTAAAAAAAAGAAAAACGAAAACATTCCTGTAATTTTCCTTACTGGCGTTACAGATTCCGACATGATAAAAAATGCAATAATGCAGAAACCGCAAGGGTACATCCTTAAAACGACGACCAAAGAAATTCTTCTTGAAAAAATACGGGATATCCTGAAAGTGCGCTAAAAGGACGGCCTATGAAAAATCCATTGAAGCTTCATTTTGAAGATGCAGAAGAAAAGAAAAAATTTCATCTGGAATGCAGCGCAATTGATTGCCGCCGTGTATACCTTTACGTAAGTATAATTGCCATTTTTGAGCTTTTCCTGCTTGTCTTTGACCGGATTACTCAAAATGAAATCTATTCAAAAGTTCAATGGGCATACTGCATCCTGAATTCCGTTATGGCGGCTGCGTCCATTTTTATGGTAAGCCTTACCTTCTGGGCAAAGAAAAATCTTGAGCAGCGTTATAAAATTTTTCGGGCTGCACTTGCAATTTACGCCTTTATAATTCTTTTCTGTGCAGTCTGTGACGCAGTTACAGGAACGATTTCAAGTGGCCGAGAAAATCTCACAATGTTTTTTATCTGCATCATGCTTGTTTCCTGTGTTTTTTACGTTGACTCAAAGCTAGTCTTGCTATATTCAGTATCATTCTTCTTTGGATTTGAGCTTTTCACCCATCTTACAGAATTTTCTTCACATCATACTTATGCTCCGTACCCTGTTTTTATCATCTTTATCACAGACACAGTTTCTTTTGTTCGCGCACGGCAGCTTAAGGACTCAATTCATAAAACAAGGGTAATACAGAAACTTCAGGAACAAGCTGAATATGAAAATCAGCAGAAATCACAGTTTCTTGCAAATATGAGCCATGAAATCCGCACTCCGATGAATGCAATTGTAGGAATGAGCGAACTGGCAATGGACTTTAACCTTAATGACAGCGAAAAGAACACGATCAGACAGATAAGGACTTCCGGGATAAATCTGGTTGGAATTATAAATGATATTCTTGATTTTTCTAAAATAGAATCCGGCAAAATGCAAATCGTTCCAGTTGAATACGATTTGGTAAAAATGATGAACGACATCTGCAACGTATGTCTTGTGCGCATTACGAACAAGCCGGTAGAGCTTATCCTTGAAATAGAAGAAGATCTTCCGACTTCTTATTATGGCGACGACATGAGAATCAGGCAGATTCTTATAAACCTTGCGGGAAATTCTTCAAAATTCACCGAAAAAGGATTTATAAAAATCCGCACGGAAAACCTGCGCAAATTTGAAGAAAGAGATGGTCTAAGAATAAGCGTAATTGACTCTGGAATCGGTATAAAGCAAGAAGACCTTACAAAACTTTTTGGTGCATTCCAGCAGGTAGACATGAAGATGAATCGTACAAAAGGCGGAACAGGACTTGGACTTTCAATTTCAAAGAATCTTGCAAAACTTATGGGAGGTTCACTGAACGTTACTTCTGAATACGGAAAAGGCTCTTGCTTTTATATTGATCTTCCTCAGAAAATTACAGATGCAATAAAATGTTCAGAAAAATATAAATCTCTTTTTGCCAAGGCCAAAAGAAGCTTGGAAAATCCAAAACTGGCAGTAATACCCGTTAAGGGGCTTTTGAATTCTCCTGAATTCGCAGGTCTTTTTGTAGAAAAAGCAGAAACCGTAATGTTCAAAGCTCCAGAAGCACAAATTCTTGTTGTAGATGACAATGATGTAAACCTTCAAGTTGCAAAAGGACTTTTAAGCAAGTTTGGAATAAATCCCGATCTTGCAGAAAGCGCACAGGAAGCGCTGGCGTTGATAAAGTTAAAGAACTACCATATTATTTTTATGGATCATCAGATGCCGGGTATGGACGGAATAGAGGCCGTTGAAATAATCCGCAAAAATGAAAAAGAAGAAAAACGCCACCGTATAATCGTTGCCCTTAGTGCAAATGCTATAAACGGGGCTCGAGAAATGTTTCTTTCAAAAGGCTTTGATGATTTTCTTGCAAAACCTGTACAAGGAAAGGATTTTGCATCCTGCATAGCGGAATGGCTACCTGTAAATCTTCTTGAAAAAATCGGAACGGAAAAAGAAACAGGCCTTGAAATTCCGGAAGGCTTTCCTACATGGGATAAAGAAAGGCTTTCTCTTGTTGAAGCTGTTTCAAATTCCGGAGGACTTGAAAATTACCTCAAGGCAGTAAAAACGTTCTACCTTTCTATTGAAAAAAATGCAAATCTTATTGGTGAGTGCTTGATAAACAACGACATTAAAAATTATACAATTCATGTACATGCTTTAAAGAGCGCTGCCCGCATAATTGGAGCTATTGAAGTTTCTAAAAAAGCAGAATATCTGGAAATCTCAGGCAAGGATTTTCAGAAAGCTGAAGAAGCAGGAGATTTTGCAAAAGCAAAGCACATCAGTCAGGAAATTCACGAGCGTACGTCCAGCTTAATTTCGCTTTACACCTCGTATCTTAAAGATCTGAGGGCAATTCTAGAATTTGCAGAATCCAGGACAGAAAAAAAGAGTTCATTTGATTCAAATACACTTGAACAGACATTGGATAAAATCCTTTCGGCCTGTACGAAATTTGAACTTCCTGTGATAGAAGAACAATTTGAATCTATAAAAAACATGCAGACCGAAAGAGAAATCCAACCGCTCATAGAATTTTTGGAAAAAGCAATTACAAACATTGAATTCGAAGAAATCGAAAAAATATGCGGAGAGATAAAAAAGAAGCTGAACAGCTGATTCGTTAGAATCAGGCTATCCAGCCCTTTATCAAATATTTCGGAATCTGTGGTGGTAAAGAATTATCAATACTTACTTAGTTATAGCGGACTTTGATAATCTCCCTGACGTTATAAGTCTTGATAAGCGGAGATTTTGAACCATAGCCTCTAGCCTTTGCTGAGCATGAGCTGAAATCATCAGCAGCGTACATATCCCATAGCTGTGTAATTGTCTTACCAGCAGCATCTGTACCTGTAAAAATAGAGTTCCATGCTTTTCCGTCTGTTCCATAGTCAGAGCTGGAAAAAGTTCTGTTGTATACAGCTGTGTTCAAGCGCTTAAGAATATCAATTTTTTCTGTTGAGAACTTATAGTCAATCCAAACCCAAAATCTGTTGCTTGACCAATAAGCAGACTCACCTTTTATATCCTGAAGATCCCAGCCGTAATCATTGTAGTAACCGTTATTGTATGCATATTCATAGCGGCCTACATCTGCAAAACGTTCAATCATGTATGTATCAATTGAACCGTCTGCTCTTGTAAATGAAGGACAGAAATTTCCGTCCCAGCCGCCCTGTACAATGTGAGTAAACTCATGTGTAAGACAGTCAAAGTCGTAGCGACTGTTTCCAAGATGTTCCTGATTTACTGTTACTCTATCTCCGAGAGCATAGGCTACACCATCGATACCAAATCTAAGACGAACAATAGTCGGAGAACCGTTATTAGCAAGCCTTTTATAAATATATGGATAGAACTTCCAGAACAATTCAGAACATTTTCTAGCCTGCTCATAATTCATAAGTCCATTCCAAAGACTGAAATCAGATTCAAGAGCAAACTCTGTTCCATCAATAGTCGCAACCTGAGAGATTTTTTTATTCACTGTATCAACAAAAACTTTCATTTTTGGAGATACCTCATAAAAAGTGTAATAAGCAGCTGTTTTTGCTGTATTATTAAAATCTACTGTAAGAGCAGAAAAAACTTTGTTGCTACCAGCTTCCCATGTAAGCCCATTATAGGGAGTTTCTACTGATTCACCGCAATCCCATGCACCCGTAAGACATTTCCACTCAAAATCGCCGTTAGAAACATCTAAATACCATTTTCCGTTACAATAAGTTCCGCGCAAAGCAACTGACCATTTTGAAGCTCCCTTGAACGTGCCTGTAAAATATACGGCATTACCATAACCTGGCTGTAAATCAGAAAAAATACGAACTGATTCTGTCATGTATGGCATTGAAAGACTTCTTGAATCAGCAGAAACTTCTGAAACTGTTTTTACAGAAGCTGTACCTGAGTTCATTGAAGAAAGAACTGCATAATCATTGCTGCAATCACCAGAAGTATCTGAACATGATGTAAATACACCAAACAAAGAAGCCGTTGCTAATGACAAAGCAGCTTTTGCAATTATAGAAAAAAACTTTATTTTCATTTTTTAAACTCCTCTAAATATGTTTCACTGACAGACTAAAATCTGCATACAGTGCAGGTTGCCTATGTATTGAAAATAATACATGATTTTCCTGTCAGAAAATCCGGAACTAAAAGGCTGTCCTGCACCCAGCCAAAAAGCCTCGTTCTTCCAATCAGAAAAAAATACAGTTAGTAATTTTATAAGACTGCAAAAATGCAACCGTTATAAGTATAATAGAGTTGAATCAACACTTTTTTTATGAGTTTAATATAGAGAATTTTAATATACATGAAAATAGAAATGTTAAAAAATTCCATAAAATATAAAAATATTACTAGAAATAAATAAAAAAGGCTTAATCTAAAGTGAAGTACATTTCACACTTCAATCACGAAACTCATCTTTTATTATTCCATGAAATACATCATTTAATCCGCCGGGCTTATATATTTTTTTTTGCAAATTTGATAAAATCATTTCATGAATATTATTGTTGTCGGCAACGGTGGACGTGAGCACACTATTGCTTGGAAAATTGCTCAAAGTTCAAAGGTAGAAAAGGTTATCTGCGTTCCTGGAAACGGAGGAACTGCAAATGAATCAAAATGCGTTAATGTAGATCCTAAAGAATGCAGCTACATCAAAAACGGAGAAAACCCTTTCGTTCAGATTGCAAAACATGAAAACTGTACAATGGCTGTTATCGGACCGGAAGATCCGCTTGCAGAAGGACTTGCCGACGAATTCTGGAATGCAGGAATTCCTTGTGTTGGCCCAAAAAAGGCTGGTGCTCAGCTTGAAGCCTCTAAAGATCTTTCTAAAGAATTCATGGCAAAATATAATGTTGCCTGCGCTGCTTCCAAAACATTTACAGACAAAAAATCTGCTGAAGATTATGTAAAGCAGCACGGTGCACCTATCGTAATTAAAGCAGACGGTCTTGCTGCCGGAAAAGGTGTTGTTGTTGCAAAAACTACAGAAGAAGCCCTTGCCGCAATCACAGACCTTATGGAATCCGGTCGTGTTGGTTCGGCCGGACAGAAGCTTGTAATTGAAGATTATCTTAAAGGTGTTGAGATTTCTGTGCTTGCTGCAGTTAATGTAGATCCAGAACATCCGGAAAATGCATGCATAATTCCGTTCCTGCCGGCACGTGACCACAAACGCTTAAACGATGGCGCAAAAGGCCCGAACACAGGCGGAATGGGAACAGTTTGTCCTTTGGACGACGTTACAGCCGAAACAATGGCAGAATTCAATAAAACATGTCTTGAACCGACTTTAAAAGGTCTTGTCGGTGAAGGATTTGATTACCGCGGATTTATTTTCTTTGGCGTAATGCTTACTGCAGAAGGTCCAAAACTTTTGGAATACAATGTCCGCCTTGGTGACCCTGAAACTCAGTCAGTTCTTCCTTTGATGGATTTTGACTTTGTAGAAATGTGCAAGGCAATTACAGACGGCAGCCTTAAGAACTTTGAATTCAAATGGAAAAAAGGATATCAGGTAAGCCCTGTTGTAGTTTCCGGCGGTTATCCGGGATCTTATCCAAAAGGAAAACCAATTACCTTTGACGAAGCTGTGATAAAAGAAAGCGGAGCAAAGATTTTCGTTGCCGGCGCAATCACAGACCGCAGAAGCAATAACAATCAACTTGTAACAAGCGGCGGACGCGTTCTTGCCTGCAGTGCATTTGGTTCAACTTTTGATGAAGCATGGAAAAATGCCTACAAAGCAATTGATGCAGTAAAATTTGAAGGTGCTTTCCACCGCAAAGACATTGGTCTTCCAGGAGCTGCAGAAAGCAACTAGAGAATAGACAATGAGTTTATGAGGCCACGAGATTTTCGTGGTCTTTTTTTTGCAAATAGAATGTATGCTGATTTTTTTAATGTTTACAGAAATTGCAGAAATAAACTTCGCCATTCAATCTAAAAAAAAGCGGCTCCCGCTCTATTCGGGGTTACAAGAACAGAACGGGAACCGCAGGGTATGCTTAAGAGGCGGACGCTTACAAACCGCCTTTTATCACATTTTAATACTGAAGGGCTGCAAATCCTTCTTCGCCAGTACGGATTTTTACAACATTGTCTACTTCGTAAACAAAGATCTTTCCGTCACCATAGTGACCTGTGTAAAGAACCTTCTTAGCTGTATCGATTACATCACGAACAGGAACCTTTGTAACAACAATTTCAACCTTAATCTTTGGAACAAGATTAATTTCAACTGGAGTACCGCGGTAATATTCGTTTGCACCTTTCTGCATACCGCAGCCCATTACGTTTACAACAGTCATTCCTGTAACACCGATTGCGTTCAATGCAATCTTAAGTTCTTCAAACTTAGTCTGGCGTGTTACAATTACAATCTTTGTAAACTTAGCATCTTTTGGAGCCGCATTTGTAACCGGAACAGCCTGACTTACTGGAATAGAACCTTCAGGAAGCTTTACACCGGCAACAATAGCTTCTTCTATTTCTTCTTCTGTATAAGACATATTAAATCCTGCAAATGCTGTATCCAAACCATGTTCAAACTTATCAAGACCAACAATTTCTTCTTCTGGAGTTACACGAAGACCGATTGTCTTTTTAAGAATTACAAACACAATTGTAATTGTTACAACAGTCCAAAGGATTGTAATTCCCATACCGCCAAACTGCTTCAAAAGCTGTGTAAATCCACCGCCATAGAAAAGACCTTTTTCAATTCCTGCAAGTTCGAATCCAGGAGCCGTATCAGTAGCAAAAAGACCAACAGCAAGTGTTCCCCAAATACCGTTCATCATATGTACACCAACAGCTCCAACTGGGTCATCAATATGGAGCACATAGTCCAAAAGCCATACACCAAAGATTACAAGAAGACCAGCAACAAGACCGATTATTGCTGCACCAGCACAATCTGTAACATCACAAGGGGCTGTAATAGCAACAAGACCAGCCAACGATGCGTTCAAACACATTGAAACATCAGGCTTACCGTATTTTATCCATGTAAAAAGCATGGCAGTTACTGTTGCAACAGCAGGAGCAACTGTAGTTGTCAAAAGGATAGAACCTAAAGTTGGAACATCAGTTGCAGCTGCACCGTTGAATCCGTACCATCCAAACCACAGAATAAAACATCCCAAAGCACCGTTTGCAATGTTTGAACCAGGGAAAGCATGAACCTTTGTTACTTTTCCGGCTGCATCGCGGTCAAACTTACCGATACGTGCACCAAGAAGACTCGCACCAATCAAAGCACAGATACCGCCTACCATGTGGATACAGTTTGATCCGGCATAATCATGGAATCCCCACTGAGCAAGGAATCCGCCGCCCCATACCCAGTGTGCTTCAATAGGATAAATCAATCCTGAAATGATTGCTGAATACAGACAGTATGTAGAAAACTTTGTTCGTTCAGCCATTGCACCAGAAACGATTGTTGCTGTAGTCGCACAGAAAACTAGATTGAACACAAAACCTGAAAAATCAAACGAAGCATATTCGCTGAAAACTGAAAATCCTGGTTTACCAATAACAGACCAAATTCCCTTAGAAACTTCACCAGTAGCAGGATCTGTATAACTCAACATGAAAGAGGCACCAATAAGGAACCACATAACAGTACCGATACAGAAGTCCATAAGGTTTTTCATGATGATGTTACCAGTGTTTTTAGCACGGGTAAATCCAGCTTCTACCATAGCAAAACCAGCCTGCATCCAGAAAACCAGTGCAGCACCAATCAAAAACCATACACTGAATACAGTTCCATTTGCAGATTCAAGTGCTCCGGCAATAGCACCTGCAATTTCTTCCGTCATAAAATCCTCCTGAGAATTTTAAGAGGCGGGGGAAGTTAGTTTTGCTTACTTCGATAAAATCGAAAGCAAAACTAACTAGAGAAGCGTCTCTCCCCCTCGTTCCAGACAAAACGCTGATTTCGACAAGTACTTCGACAATCTCAGTAACCACTCAATCATCGTTTTGTCTTTCACTACCCCTTCTAGCGGGCTCAAGCGCCGCCCGCAACGCCCGCTAAAATTTCTCTCCGAATAAAAAAGGCGCGCAGACAGTCCCGGAATTCCAAAGAGACTATCTGCACGCCTTTGTGCATAGTGTCATTTTCAACAAAAGTCAAAAACAAATAAAAAAGCGACAGAAATTTGCGTTTTACAAATCTCTGTCGCCCTTGACGCTTTCTGTTATATATAATTTGCAAAAAAATTGCAATAGATTTTAAAAAAAATATTAAATTTTCCCAGTTCCAGCAGATTTCGCCCCAGATTTATTTCTGCAGCAATAGAAGTTACCAAAACTTAAAATCGGAAATAATTAAATACTACAATTATTTAACAAATCGTGATAACATGTATGTTATGAAGAAAAAAAGTTTTCCTAAAATAACAAAGAATGTAATCATTCTTATCATACTGTCAAACTTCATAATCTGCTCTCTAGTATTTGCTGCCAGCTATTGGGCATTCAACCACCAGTTCCGAGAGCAGTACGACTCCAGTATCAGGGAAATTGCCTCTGCTGCACGCGCATATCTTAACCCAGATGACTTTGCAAAATATCTGGAAAAGCCAGAAAAAGATGAAAAATATGAAACCACTCTCAATCTTTTACAAACAATGGTAGACAATTTCGATCTGAACGTTATTTACGTTTCTGCCGTTGAAGCGCCTGAATACACCCATATTACATATTTTTATGATCCGGTAAATAAACATGGAAAATGGTCTCCCTATCCACTGGGATATCAGGAAGACTACTATGAACAAAGCTATAATAAAACAACAAGGCGTGTATACGAAGAAGGCGTAGATCTTGTGCGCCATACAATAAAATCCAGGAACGGCTCTCATATAACTGCTCAGGTTCCGGTATTCGATTCCACTGGGAAAATTGTTGCCTTGTTAGGTGCACAAAAAAATATACAAGAATTCGTTGATGCCCGCCGTTCCTTCATCAAATTTGTAATCAGCATAACTTTGATTTTCACTACAGCATTCGTTATGCTTTTTGCAAGTTACTTTAACTTTTACTTTATAAAGCCTATTATTCTTATTACAAAAGAAACCGACGATTTTGCATCTTTCAACAACGTACCAAGCAACAAACTGCTGAGCGTAAAAAAACACGATGAATTAGGCACACTCGCACATTCCGTTTATAAAATGGAAACTATAGTCGCACATAATATCCAGGCCCTTTCAAAAATGACCACAGAAACCGCCCTTGCACTTGCAACTGCAATTGATGCAAAAGATTCTTATACTCACGGTCATTCAACACGTGTTGCAGAGTATTCTCAGAAAATAGCGCAGCTTTCTGGTAAATCCGAAACAGAATGCAGAGATATTTACCTGGCCGCGCTTATGCACGATGTAGGCAAGATAGGTGTGCCAAACAGTATTATCAATAAACAGGGAAAACTGACAGAAGAAGAATACAGAGTGATTAAAGCACATCCTATAATCGGAAGGCAGATTCTTTCAAACATAAAGCAGGCACAGCATATTGCTGACGGTGCGTACTATCACCATGAACGCTATGATGGAAAAGGCTACCCGACAGGAATTCACGGAAAAAACATCCCGGACGTTGCCAGAATTATCGCTGTTGCCGATGCCTACGATGCCATGACAAGCAACAGAAGCTACAGAGGAACCCTTTTGCAGGATTATGTCCGCTCAGAAATAGAAAAAGGCATAGGCTCTCAGTTTGACCCAAAATACGCAAGAATTATGCTTAAACTGATTGATGAAGACAAAGACTACAAAATGCGAGAGACTCCGGACGAATAAAAAAACAAAATCACAATAAATTTCACAATGCACTGCGCCCGGATTGGAGGGGGCGCGAAGCGCGTATTTTTTTGCCACAGGCAAAAAATACCGGCCGCAAGGGCAAGCCCTGCAAAGCCGGTTTACGAGAAATACTGCGCTGTAAATGCCGGCTTAATTTTGCTAGACCGGCATTTCATGATCACATTCGTTCGTTTTTTTAATTAAACTCTATAGAGCAAATCTTCGTAGCAAGGATATGGTTTGTATTCTTCACCGAGCAAAGGTTCAATTTCATCTGCAATTGCGCGTGTTTCTGCCATCGCTGGAATTACCTTATCAGCATAGAAGCGGGCAACTTCCATTGCACCGGTTACAGATTTTGCTGCAAGGTGAACTTTGCTGAGTTCTTCTGCTTTTTCTGCAAGAAGGCCAGTAAGACCGTCAAGTTTTGTAAGAAGAGCACTCTGTGCACTAGCCTTTGCACCAGGAACAACAGCCTTAAGATCAATTACAGTCTTTGAAACTGCAGCAATGTATTTGTATGCAGCTGGAAGAATGTCTTTGTTAATCATTTCAAGCATTGTTTCTACTTCAATGTTCAAAATCTGGCTGTATTTTTCAAGCTTAACTTCATAGTGAGTTTCCATTTCTTCTTTCGAATAAACTTCCATTTCTGTGAAGAGCTTAAGGTTCTTTTCGTCAAGATAGTGAGCCATTGCATCTGGAGTTGTCTTAAGGTTCAAAAGACCGCGTTTTTCAGCTTCTTTTACCCAGCTTGCGTCGTAGCCGTCACCGTTGAATACAATTCTCCAGTGAGCTTTAACTTCGCGTTCAATCAGAGTATTAAGAGCGTTTTCAAAGTCTTTTGCGCCTTCAAGTTCATCTGCAAACTGCTTCAAAGTATAAGCTACGATTGCATTCAAAACTGTGTTTGGACCAGAAATTGAAAGTGAAGAACCGCATGAACGGAATTCAAACTTGTTTCCAGTAAAGGCAAATGGAGATGTACGGTTACGGTCAGTAGAATCCTTTGGAATTGGTGGCAGTACATCTGCACCAATTGTCATCTTACCTTTCTTGTCTTTTGAATATGCCTTTCCTTCATAGATTGATTCAAATACGGCATGAAGTTCATCACCAAGGTATACAGAAATGATTGCCGGAGGCGCTTCGTTTGCTCCAAGACGGTGATCGTTTCCGGCACTTGCAACAGATGCACGGAGAAGATCCTGGTTTTCATCTACAGACTTAAGGATTGCTGTAAGGAACAAAAGGAACTGAGCATTGCTTTCAGGAGTTTTTCCTGGTTCAAGAAGGTTTTCACCATCGCTTGTGCTCATTGACCAGTTGTTGTGTTTACCAGAACCGTTTACGCCGGCAAATGGTTTTTCGTGAAGAAGACATTCAAGTCCGTGGCGTTTAGCAACTTTCTTCATTACTTCCATTGTAAGCTGGTTCTGATCTACAGAAAGGTTTGTTGTGCTGAAGATTGGAGCCATTTCGTGCTGAGCTGGAGCAACTTCGTTATGTTCTGTCTTAGAAAGAACACCGTACTTCCACAAAGTTTCGTTCAAGTCTTCCATATATTTAACAATACGTGGATTCAAAGCTGCAAAGTACTGGTCGTCCATTTCCTGACCTTTAGAAGGTTTTGCACCGAACAATGTGCGGCCTGTCATTCTAAGGTCTTTGCGCTGTGACCACAAATCATGATCAACAATGAAGTATTCCTGTTCCGGACCAACAGTTGTTGCAACGTGTTTTACATCCTTTCCGAAAAGCTTAAGGATGCGTTTTGCCTGTTCGTTCAAAGCGTCCATAGAACGAAGAAGCGGTGTTTTTTTATCAAGAGCTTCACCTGTGTAAGAACAGAAAGCTGTAGGAATACAAAGTGTGTGTTCCTTTACAAATGGGTAAGAAGTTGGATCCCATACTGTATATCCACGGGCTTCAAATGTAGCGCGGTGACCGCCGTTAGGGAAAGAAGAAGCATCTGGCTCACCCTTTACAAGTTCCTTTCCGCTGAAAGTCATGATTACAGTTCCGTCATCCTGAGGATTAATGAACGAATCGTGTTTTTCTGCTGTTACACCAGTCAATGGCTGGAACCAGTGTGCAAAGTGAGTTGCACCTTTTTCAATAGCCCATTCTTTCATTGCATGAGCTACAACATTTGCAACTTCGATTTCAAGTGGAGCACCTTCATCCAAAGTCTTTTTAAGAGCTTTGAAAGTTTCTTTAGGAAGGCGTTCTTTCATAGTTTCCTGATTGAAAACCATGCTTCCAAACAATTCAGGAACGTTTGTCATATATCCTCCAAAAAAATTGAAAAATAAAAATTTCAATTTTTATTTTTTAATTTTTAGCTGTTTCGCAATGAAATGAGAAACAGCAGTATATAATGCAGTTTGCCTGCAAACTGCAAAACAAGAAGACTGACGGTATTTTCGGCAGGCTTCTTGTTCATCCCCCCCCCAAAAAATTGAAAAATAAAAAAAGGCGATGTGAATTCTGTCTAAAAAGATTAGATAAATTCACATCGCCATTGATGTTGTCTCTTTTATACAACAAGCAGAAAATTTAATCAATAGCAAAATTAATTTTTGTAAATATTTTTGGGCGCAAAGTTATCCGCAAACGGCACTTCCGCCGCCCGCTAACGCTCGGTCTTTTGCTGCGCAAAATCCTGCCTTCGGCACGGCTCCACCGCCGCGCAGGCAGATTGTGAAATTTTTTGTCTTGTCTGCAATACAAGAGGGTTGTTTATTTTTCGAACACCAAAACTACATTTGCCCCAAACGCCCCACAAGCTTTAATGGCGTGCATTCGTAATTACGCTCTAAACCGTGCACAGCCTCAGCATGCGCAAAAACCGCAGTTTTTGCAGCTTCCAGAGCTGAATAGCCCTGAGCAAGAAGTGCCGTACAAAGCCCGGCAAGAACGTCGCCGCTACCCGCTTTTGCAAGAGCGGAAGTTCCTCTATCGCAGATAAAACAGTTTCTACCGGCAAAAATATACGAATCCGCCCCTTTAGAAACCAGTACAAGATTAGGGAATCTTTCGGCAAATTGCCTTGCATATTCAAAGCGGTGGGTACACACATCGGAAACGGTGATTTCGCTATCCCGAGGACGTCCGGTGATATGCTTCGCGCTCTTCGAGTCGACAGGCTCAATCACCGAACTGCGGCGCAAAAGTTCATGCAGTTCCTTTGGATGCGGTGTAAGGATTACGCGCGCACCGGAAATTGAATTAAGCCGTTCAAAAACTTCCGCAATATTTTCGTAATAGAAAAAGTCCGCATCCAGCACCACAGAAGGATTTTTCATTTCACAGACTTTTTCAATAACTTTTCTAGCCACCGCAAACGATTTTTCTGAACGCCCAAGTCCGCTTCCTAAAAGTACAGCAGAAGCCCGTTCCGGCATGAAATCAGAAATCATAAGTTCCGGGTTCATCATAAAATTTGTTCCGCAAAGTCCGCTGTCCAGCTCGGTTACAAGCCCCGCACCAAAAGAAAGAGCCGCGGTTCCTGCGATAACGGCTGCCCCTGCTTTTTCGCCCATTACAAAGACAGCATGACCAAAATCTCCTTTATGCGCAGATTTTTTTGTACGGAAAGGAAGCTTTATATCATCTTTTTCCAACAGAAAAGCATCCGGTTCTGCACAGGAACAGAATTTTTCAGAAGAAAGTCCAAGCTCTGCAACTACAATTTTTCCGCAAAAGTCTTTTGCCACATCACTGAACAAAGCAGTTTTTAATGCACCCATTGTGACTGTTGTACCAGCACAAAAAGCAAGTTTTTTCCCATTTCCAACACAAGCCACAATGCCGTTACGGTCAATTCCGCTCGGTATGTCACAGGCAATCCTATATGCATTGCAATCATTTGCAGCTTCAATAATTTTTTCCACAGTTTCATTAAGAGTTCCATGAAAACCTGTACCATACAGACAATCAATGATTACACCATTAATTTTTTTTAGTTCAAAAAGAGCTTCGTCAACAGAATCTGTTATTTTAACTCCGCAGGAATCCGCCATAGATTTTTGCATTGCAGCTTCCCTAGTCTTTGGTTCGCCTGCAGAATAAACCGTTACCGGAAGAGAACCGCACAATCGCCTGGCAAGCGCATATCCGTCTCCGCCGTTATTTCCTGTTCCACTCAGAATAAGAACAGATTTAGAATCCTCTGACAGATTCAGAGTCCCAAAAACAGAGCGGACTTCTTTTTCCAAAGCGGCGGCCGCATTTTCCATCATTATGAATTCAGGAAAACCAAATTTGCTTTTCGCCGTTTTTTCCGGCACAGATGAATCTATATAAACTGACTTCATGTTTTTATGCTAGCAATATCTTAAAAAAAAATCTAATATAATTATAAATTCTTAATGCTTTTTTTTTGAAATACAACCGATATTTTAAGGAGAGGTATCTATTATGGCGTTTTCAAAAGACAACGAAGCAATCAGTAAGTATCAGAAAAGAATTCTTGGTTTTACGTTAATTCTCTTAGTCCCTTTTTCATTGTTATTCGGCGTTATAAATCATAATCACAATATGCCAGGCTGGTGGCATTCTGTTTCACGTACATATTATGCAACTGATGGAATCATAATGATGTCCATGTTTGCAATAACACTTATAATGTTTTTAAGTTATCGTTGCAGATTCTTTATAGAGCGTATAACTTCATTTTTTGCCGCAATAGCAACTTTCGGAGTATTGGCCTTTCCGCACGGACTTCCAGAATACGAATTTGCCGGTATTTTTATGACACCCTATCACATCGGAGGTAAACTGCATGTTATCTTTGCAGCGATGTTGTTCATTTCTTACAGTGTGATAAGCATACTTGCATTTACAAAAGAAGAACGTGATTTCGTACCTACAAAAAAGACTCTGCTCAAAAAGAAAATTTATTTATCAACCGGAATCTTAATTATAATCTGCTCAATAACACTGCTGTTCCGAATTATTTTTAACCTACCAGAATTTCTTGTAATTATTTTTGAAACCCTGATATTTGAACCATTCGGAGTCGCAATGCTTATTAAAGCAGATTTCTTCAGATCTCTAAGAGATTAGTCCTTTTTTAAAAGAGAATTATAGAACTGTATCAAAGCGGCGGAAACAAACAAAGCTCCCAGAATATCTGTGAACCAATGAACGCCGCTCAAAATACGGCCTGCAACAGCAAATATCATCATAACAGCACAAAATATGCGGACAGCTTTTAAAATCCTTTTATTCTTTATATATTTACCGAATACAGAACGAGCCGTCCCTAAGATACAAAGCAAGACCATAGTATGACTGGACGGATAAGAAGCCTCAAGGATTCCGTCTTCCAATACAGGGCGATAATTAATTATCACTTTTTCAAAAAATCCATACAAAATAACGACCAGAACATAAAATCCGCCGAGAAGAATGATTTCACGGTCAACCTTAAAAAGACTTCTGTTCTTAACAAGCTGAACTAAACCTAGAACTGCAAACCCACAGGCTGTAAAAAGAGCGATGACAACAAAAAGATCTGTTATAAGATCCCAAATCTTATGTTCACCTACGAAATCATGAACAAATGCATTGACTGTTGCAAATCCTACCAATGAATTTTCGGGCCCGATAGCCTGAACATCAACGAATTTTACCGCAACCGTAAAAAGAATAAAACCAATAAACAGTACGGCAGGAATAATATATTTTTTCATAAAAACCTCGCATAATCAAAGAAGATCAAAAATGATTTAGAAGAAACGCTTCAGCGCATCCTTAGCTACATCAGCGGCAGCTTCCTTTGCCGCATTCACAGCCTTTCCTTCTGCTTCTTTCTTTTTCTTTTCAAGCTGTAACTTCATATCGTTTACGCTGCCCAACTGCATGTTCAACGCAGTTCTGATATCCGCAAACTGGGCGATCTGCTCCTGTGCAGCCCCTGTATTTTCCAAAAGAACCTTTGTAACATCATTTTTTGCACCATCCGCAATGGCTGAAAGTTCAGCTTGCAGAGCCTTTGCAACAGGGGCAGAAAGCTGCATCGCAATCCTATCTGTATCAGTGAGCTCTACTCTCAAACCGTTTTCCAAGCTATAAGACAATACAAAACCAACCGTAATTTTAGAAACATTTTTAACAGCCCTGCCGTAAAGCTCAGAAATCCGTTCCGGCTGGAATTCCATGCCAGTCAGATCTTTTACAATAAAATCAACTGTACCCTTTACCGCAAATGAACCGTCATCATCTGCCGTAATTTTTGCCATAATATTTGCATCAGAGTTCAATTTAAAAATTTCAGCGTCTGCATAAACCGGATAACCTTTTCCTGAATAAGATGCCGTTATAAGCTTTGCATCAGAATCAGACCTTGCGTCGACTACGACGGCCGCAGAATTCAGATTTCCCATAATCTTAAAATCAGCCTTGATTTCCGTAGGTTTTCCGCGGATATTCTGATCACTTGAGATTTCCGTTGCACTTCCGCTGAACAAAAGATCATTTGTCTTGTATTCATATCCGCTTGCAGAAACTTTTTCTATAAGAAACTTAGGAACATTGTCTTTCTTGTAATAAACATTACGTCCTTCCGCACGAGAATGTCCTGTCTTCTTAGACTTTTTGGCTTTTACAGCTTTTTTTACATCTGATTTTTCTACCTTCGCATCTTTATTTCCCGAATTCTTGGAATTAAGCGCACTTGTAACAACCTTATCCACATACGGGAAATATTTCCCTGAGACAGAATATAAAATTGAACGAACCGCATCATTCATTATTTCATTAAGTCCCGCAGGTTTGAACGTCTTTTTCATTTCTTCAATTTTTCTGTCCACAATTGCGGAATCAGCCTTCACAGCTGACTGCAATTCATTTGAATAAGACGCAACTTCCTGTGCATCAGTTTTAATTCCTTCTGCCGACTGGGATAATTTTTTCTGCAAGGACTCGCTTTCTTTTATCGCCCTATTTATTTTTTCAACCGTCGATTTTATCTGCACAGGATCTGACATGCGAGACCAGTCAGTCTTTATAAGACTTTCCACATCATCAGAAAAGCTCCTTACAGAATTTTCGTATTCAGCGGGAACATTCTGCCACTTTTCTACTTTCTGCTTCACCTGACCAGAAATTTTTTCCGCCACAACAGGAGATTTCAAGTCATTCTTAATCCCGTCAAGCATCGTTTCTGGATTGTAGCTTGCAAACATTGACTGCAATTTTTTTGCTGCATCGGCAGAAAATCCCTTTGAATCCGATTTAATTTTCTTTTCTGCGTTTGCAGATGCAGTCTTTTTTGTTTTTGCAGGCAGCAATCCCGTTTTTTTTCGGTCCGTATCAAGAGCTACTCCGGTTACTTCAACATTTTCTCCATGAAATTTTCCTTTCAATAAATCCGTTAGATTGAAATTAATAAAAATCCGGTCAATTGAAAATAAATTTTTCATCGGTGAATCTTTATTTGCCTGCTCAAGTCCATCAATTTCAAGCGATGCTCCGAATATTTTCAGATTTACTTTTGCAATATCTGTCTTTGCTTCAAAGATATCCTGCATTGATGTTCGTAGCGCATGAGAAACGATTACGTTTTTAAACAGCATTGTACTTATACCGACGGCAATAACAAGACAGGCAACTGCAAGCAGAGGAATCAATTTTACA